>Ga0209126_1000646_pt1 | contig 11691 bp, 8 predicted proteins | sample RifCSP19_1_FD_184024 | JGI IMG/M metagenome (GOLD analysis project Ga0209126, IMG submission 184024) | Soil microbial communities from Rifle, Colorado - Rifle CSP2_sed 19_1 (SPAdes) (version 2) | ecosystem: Environmental > Terrestrial > Deep subsurface > Rock core/Sediment | place: Rifle...
TGCAGATACCTCTTGCCGTCGCGCCAAATCTCGACCTCGAGCCGCTCGGAGAGGGCGTTCACCACCGAAACGCCCACCCCGTGCAGGCCACCGGCGACCTTGTACGCGGAGCTATCAAACTTGCCGCCGGCATGAAGCGTGGTCAGCACGACCTCGAGCGCCGGCCGGCCGGTCTGCTCATGAATATCCACCGGGATCCCGCGGCCGTTGTCCACCACCGTCACGCTGTTGTCGAGATGAATGGTCGCCTCGATGCGGTCGCAAAAGCCTGCCAGCGCCTCATCAACGCTGTTGTCGACGACCTCGTACACCAGGTGGTGAAGCCCCTCGGGGCCGGTGCCGCCGATATACATCGCGGGCCGCTTCCGCACGGCCTCAAGCCCTTCCAGGACCTTGATCTGCTCCGCGCTGTATGTCGGAGCCTCCTGGGCTCCTTGTCGGTCTTCTGCCATTACCACCCCCCCTACACGCTCGACCCTCTCATTGCCTCTCGCCAAAAAAAATCCGCCCCCGCTCTCCGACAACGTCCCGGGCGGGGCGGAAGGACACAGGGATCATATCCGCATGGGCATAATGACGCAGCTGAAGCCCTCCCCTTTGTGTGGTTCGAACAGGGCGGGGGACAACGGATCCTGGACGTGCATCGAGACCTCCGACTCCTCCACCACACCCAAGAAGTCCAGGAGGTACCTGGCGTTGAACCCGACGGTGGTCTCCGCCCCTCGATACTCCATAGAAAGCTCCTCCTTCGCCTCGCCGAGATCGATATTCGTACAGGAGATCATGAGGCGCCCCGCCTTCAACTCGAGAACGGTTGGCGTCGCCCGATCCCCCGCAATCGTCGAGGTGCGGCGAAGAGCGCCGAGGAGATCGTCCCGGCGGAGCACTGCTTTCGGGCCGCTCGGAGACGGGAGGACCTGCTGGTAGTTGGGGAACTGTCCTTCAATCAGCCGAGTGATCAAGCGGCTGTGGCTCAGGAGGAAGGCAAGCTGATGGTCCAAGGGAACCAGTCGAACATCCCCCGTCTCCTCCTTGAGCATCTTCCCGAGCTCTGACAGGGCCTTCCGTGGGATGATGGCCTCGAGGCTCCGTTCCTTCTTTCCCTTTTCAATAGGGGCCTTGACGAGTGAGAGGCGATGACCGTCTGTAGCCACCATACAGAGATCCGCTTCTGTCACCTGCAAAAAAGCTCCCGTCAGGGTCGGTCGCGTCTGATCCGTGGAGACAGCAATGAGGGTCTTTGGGATCATCGTTCGAAGCGTCTCGGGGGTGATAGTGATCCCGACCCCTTCAGGGACCTTGGGAAGGGCGGGGAAGTCTTCTGGTCCGATCCCTTTCAGACGGAAGGTCGATTTCGCGCAGACGATCTCTACATTTTTTCCCTCTTCCCACCGAAGGTCGATTGGGGCATCAGGCAGCTCGCGCACGATCTCGTACAGTTTTTTTCCCGAGACCGCGACAGCGCCATCGTGCATGACCTCACCCTCAAGGGAGGTCTGAATACTAACGTCGAGGTCGGTGCCTGAGAGGCTAATGGTGTTTCCTTTTCCCTCGAGAAGGAGATGGGAGAGGACTGGAAGAGTTCTCTTTGCCTCGATAACGCCCTGGACCTGCGCCAAGGTGCTCAGGAATGCATTCCGACCTACTTGGGCACGCATCACCTTCCTCCCTATTCCACTCCATTATGAGTTCATAGGTCCCTTACGTATTATACAAGAGTGACCTCTCTATGACCTATAGAGATAATATCTTAAGTCGTAGGAGATAGGAGGGCCTGTGGAAATGCGGAAAGCACCGAGAGTAAATGGATCTACCTTGGGACAGAGGATGGAATACTATGGGGATTAGACGGGAAAACATGTCGAGCTCCTCTCCTCTCCCCACCTCCCCACACCTTTTCCATTCGTATTCCCTGACTTATCCACTCTCCGCGGCGGGCGCCCGACCTTCCTCGCTTCACGAGGGCAACACCTCCTGAAGCCGCTCCACCTCTGGCCTGATTCGTTTCCACACGGGCCAAGCCGCAGCAGGCGTGCGTTTATTCTCTCGACGCCCCCCCAGAGCTCTTAGGACAAGGCTTTGAGTTACTCACAAGATTGTCCACATGTGTGGAAAACCCGTAACATCCTTTTGATTCAAATAGTTATGGTCTATCTCAGGAACGGATACACCGCCAGACTCCGGGTTTTCTGGTAGAAGCCCGGGGTAGAACTTGGCACGGTTTTTATAGCATGCCGGCCCCACAATTACAACTACTTTTTGCCCTCTACCGGGCCTGCGTGGATTGAAATTGACAAGTGAATCGCAGAGGACTACGATGAAACGCTTCGGCGGAGTGACGTTACTCGGAGAGGGCGTGAGGAGTGAAGCGCACCTATCAGCCCAGTCGCATTAAGCGAAAGCGCACCCACGGATTTCGCCGGCGGATGAGGAGCGCGGGGGGCCAGCGAGTCTTGGCCCGGCGGCGGGCCAAGGGGAGAAAGCGGCTGGCGGTGACGTAGGTGAGGCATCGGTTTTCGAGGGCGGACCGTATTCGCGCCACGAAAGAGTTTCGGGAAGTCATCCGCGGCGGCGAAAAGGTCTCTGGCCGAGGCGTCAGCGTCTTCGCGTACCGTCGCGGCCGCCCTGGACAGAGGCTGGGGCTCGCCGTCGCTTCGCGCCTCGGTGGCGCGGTTGCTCGGAATCGCATCAAGCGGCGGCTGCGGGAGTACGTTCGCCTGAACCGGGCCAAGATGGCGGACGGACTCGACCTGGTCGTGGTGGTGCACCGAGATCTCTCTGGCGGCGACGCCGAGACCTTCCGGGAGATTGTTGCGGACCTCTTCAGACGGGCCGGGCTCCTTCGTGACCTCCCTCCTCACTATGCGGAAGAATCGGCACGCCCATCTAGGCCTCGCTAGCCTTAGCCTAAAGGCGATCGCGCTTTATCGGCGGTTTCTCTCCCCACTCTTCCCCCCCGCCTGCCGGTTTGTCCCCACGTGCTCGGCCTACGCCGAGGAAGCAATTCGCAGGTACGGGCTCGTTCAAGGAATCATCCTGTCCGTTGGGCGGTTGCTCAGATGTCATCCCCTTCACCCCGGGGGAATTGATCCGGTGCGCTGAGGGAAGGCGGGTACGCGGGAGGTAGCCGTGACTCAATTGCCGGACCCCGATCGAGGAGACACGGAGCGGAGGGCCATTGTGGCGGCCGCCCTGGCCGTCATCGTTCTCCTAGCGTACCAGGCCTTTTTCACGCCGGCCCCTCCGCCGACCGAGCCAAAAACCGAGCCAAAGAAGGAGGCGGCCGAGGAGAAACCTGCGGCAAAGGGGGCAGCACCTCAGCCCCAAGCCAGGAGCCCGCGGCCCGTCGGGGCGCCCAGGCGAGGCGAGCGGGAAGAGGCGATCACGCTTGAAACCGACCTGGTGAAGGTAGTCCTGACCAATCGGGGAGGCGGGATTCGGAGCTGGCAGCTCAAACAGTACCAGGAGGAGAGCGGGTTCGTCGATCTCGTGGGGATGCTCCCCGACCGCAGCACGCCCACCCCATTTGCCGTCTGGGTCGAAGGGGGAGAGGGAGGGCAGGGGCTCTATCGGATCGTGGAGCGACCCGCGCCCGACCCCACCAAACCCCAGCGGGTTGTACTGGAGTTTCAGGAGGCCTCGGGGATCGTGCTGGAGAAGACGCTGGTGCTCTATCCGGGGCGGTACCTGGCCGATGTCGAGATACGGCTCCAGAATCCGCGGAGCGTGCCCCACCAGGGGACTCTTCGCCTCGAGTGGGGACCCGGTCTACGCCTTGGAGCCCCGGATCAGGAAGTCGGTTCGGTCTCTATCGTCGCCCGAATTGACGGGAAGATCATCACTCCACCCCTGGAAAAGAGTGACCAGGAGACCGCCAAATCCGGGGCCGTCTCGTGGACGGCCATTCAGGACCGCTATTTCACCGCAGCCTTCATCCCCGCAGAGCCGGGCCCGTCAAGTGTCGCCAGAAAGGACGGCGAAGGGAGACCGGTTGTAGGTCTTCTGTACCCGACGATGAAGATCCCTCCCGGTGGAGAGACAGGAGTGACGCTCCAGCTCTTTGCCGGGCCCAAGGAGATCGCGAGGCTCCGGGAGGCGGGGCACGATCTGCAGAAGCTCGTGGATCTGGGCTGGTTCGATTTTCTGGCCCGACCGGCCCTCTATTTCCTCCGGTTTCTCCACAGCTTCACCGGCAACTACGGCGTCGCCATCATCATTATCACCATCCTGCAGAAGGTCGGCTTCTACCCCCTCGCGCAGAAGAGCCACAAGTCGATGCATGCGATGCAGGCGCTGCAACCGAAGATTCAGGCGATCAAGGAGCGGTACAAGAACAATCCGCAAAAGGTGAATCAGGAGACAATGGAGCTGTACAAGCGCCACGGCGTCAACCCGCTGGGCGGCTGCCTCCCCATGGTGATCCAGATCCCGATCTTCATCGCCCTCTACAACGCGCTGGCCAGTTCGGTCGAGTTGTGGCGTGCCCCGTTTGCGCTCTGGATCAACAACCTCTCGGTCGCGGATACCCTCTTTGTCGTGCCCTTCCCCATCCCGTATATGGGCGAGGCGTTCGCGGTTCGCGGCCTCCCTGTGATCATGGGAATCAGCATGTTCATCCAGCAGAAGATGAGCCCAATGGGCGGGGACCCCCGCCAGGCCCAGATGATGCTCTATCTCATGCCGGTGATGTTCACTTTCATCTTTTGGGGGATGCCGTCAGGACTCGTCCTGTACTGGCTGGTGAACAATGTCCTCCAGATCGGACACCAATACCGGATGAACCGGGGACTCGGGCTCTCGGTGGGTGCGGGAAAGGAAGAGCGGTGAGCGGAGTCGAACCGGGCGATCCCTTCCAGGACACCATTGCCGCGATTGCCACCCCTCCGGGGGAGGGGAGCATCGGGGTTGTCCGCCTGAGTGGACCTCACGCCTTGGAGGTGGCTTCCCACGTCTTCGTGTCCTCGTTCGGTAGAGACCCCCGCCAATTTGCAAGTCATACGATCCACCATGGCCATGTGGTCGACTCGGGCACCGGGGCGGTGATTGACGAGGTTGTCCTTGTGTTCATGAAGGGACCGAGATCTTACACCGGAGAGGACGTGGTGGAGCTACACGGCCACGGCGGGCGCGTCCCCGTGCAGGCGATCCTCAACGCAGTCCTCCGGCACGGGTCACGGCCTGCCCTGGCTGGGGAGTTTACCCGGCGCGCCTTCTTGAACAGCCGACTCGACTTGGCCCAAGCCGAGGCGGTCTTAGAGGTCGTTCGGGCAAAGACCGAGGCCGGCCTCAGGGCGGCCGTGCGACAGCTTCGAGGGGGGCTCTCGGAGCAGGTCGATGGGCTTCGGACAGAGCTCCTCTCGGTGCTCGCGAGCCTTGAGGCCTCGATCGATTTTCCCGAGGAGGGGCTTGATGTGCCGGCGGTCGGTGACCTTGAAAAACGAATCTATCGCATCGAGGAGGGGGTCGGGGCCCTTATTCAGAAGGCGAGAGACGGGCGGCTCCTCCGGGAGGGGGCGACCGTGGTGATCGCCGGCCGACCCAATGTGGGCAAATCGAGTCTCTTGAATACCCTGCTCGGGAGGGAGCGGGCGATCGTCTCGGTGGTTCCGGGAACGACTCGGGACACCGTGGAAGAGGAGCTCGAGATCCGTGGGTTCCCTATCCGCCTGATCGATACCGCGGGGCTTCGAGAGGAGCCGCGGGACCCGATTGAGATGGAGGGCCTACGCCGGACCCGGGAGGCCGTAGGGCGGGCCGATCTCACCATCGTCGTCGTGGACGGCAGCGAGCCAATTGCGCCCCTCGATCTCAAGGCCTGGTCAGAGTCGCCGCAGCCGCGAATCCTCGTGGTCAACAAGAGCGATCTTAAGCCCGCCGTCGTGTCGGCCGTCTACCAGAACCAGTTCGGGGTGGAGCCCCTCTCCACGTCGGCGCTCACCCGACAAGGCGTGGAGGGCCTCCGGTGTGAGATAGGGCGGCTCCTCGGCGGGGACGCGGCGGGCGAGGCGATCCTGATGGTGGGCCCGAGACATCGGGAGGCTTTGGAGCGGGCCGAGAGACAACTTGAGCGGGCGCGAGGTGCCCTGGGGGAGGGCCTCTCGGTTGAGCTTGTCGCCATGGATATCCGTGGGGCGCTCAGCGCGCTGGGCGAGATCGCAGGGGAGACCGTGACAGAGGCGATTCTCGACCAGATCTTTCGGGACTTTTGTATCGGGAAGTAGCTATGGACGGCCTACGGAGCGGGGGGCGCGCTCTATGGACGAGGCGATAAAGAAACTCCTGACTCGCGGCGGAGCAAAGCTGGGCCTTGCCCTTACTGAGGCGCAGATCGAGCACTTCATCACGTACCTCACCGAGCTCAAGCGGTGGAATCGAAAGGCGAACCTGGTTGGGTTCCGGACCGACGAGGCGGTGGTTCGGCATGGGATCCTGGAATCTTTGACCCTCCTCAAGGCGTTTGAGGTCAAGCCTAACCTGCGGCTGATTGACGTCGGCACCGGCGCAGGTCTCCCCGGCATTCCCCTCAAGATTGCCGCCCCAGATCTCGCGGTCACCCTTGTTGAGGCGATGAGAAAGAAGGTCTCCTTCTTGAGACAGGTCTGTCGCCTCCTCCAGTTGCGCGGGATTTCAGTCCTGCAGGCGAGGGCGGAGTCTCTGCATCGTGATCCGGCGCACCGGGAGGCCTACGATCTCGTCACCGCAAGGGCGGTGACGAGGCTCCCAGAGACCGTCGCTCTCTGCACACCGTTTATGAACAGGGAGGGGCGTCTCGTCCTGCCCGTAGGGCTGAGATGGCTGAGGGAGGCCGAGACCATTCGGCGCCCCGACATCAAGATTGAGCGGGTCCTCCACCTGAGTTCGGACCGGGACATCATTATCATTGTCAGGGCCGGCACTGTTCCACGTGAAACAGGGGTCGAGGCTCGCCCGGAGCGTGTCACGTGAAACATTCTCCTTTCCCTGGGGGAGGCGGCGTGCTATCCTCGAATCGATGCCAATGCCGCCCAAATTATTTGCGCCATTCTCCTTGCCGCACACGTCCACCACTGGTAGAACAAGACGGGCTGATCAAGTTCGGCTCAGCTGGTTAGAACGACACTAACTTGGGGGATTCGGGTGGCGCGGGTGATCGCGGTCACCAACCAGAAGGGAGGGGTGGGCAAGACCACCACCGCAATAAACCTCGCTGCCTGTCTCGCCGCGGCTGACAAACGCACACTCCTGGTGGACATCGATCCGCAGGGGAACGCGACGTCCGGGCTCGGCCTCTCCCGGAAGGGGCCTGGTCCCTACATCTATGAGGTTCTCCTGGGCGAGGCCAAAGCCTCTGAGGCGCTCTGTCCCGGTCCGATCCCCGCACTCCACATCCTCCCTTCGAGCGTAGCCCTGCTCGGTGCAGAGATCGAGCTGGTCCCGGCGGACGGGCGAGAGCAAAGGCTGAAGAGCGCCCTAGACGAGATTTCAGGTGATTTTGCCTATATTCTTGTTGATTGTCCCCCTTCTTTGGGTCTCTTAACTTTAAACGCACTTGTAGCCGCTCATTCCGTCCTCATTCCCATTCAGTGCGAATATTACGCCCTGGAGGGACTCACCAATCTCCTGACCACACTGCGCCTCATTCGACGCTCGTTCAACCCGGGTCTTGAGATCGAGGGGGTTGTCTTTACTATGTATGACAGCCGGTTGAACCTCAACCGCCAGGTCGTAGAGGACGTGCGCCGGAACTTTTCCGGGCGAGTCTTTGACACCGTGATTCCTCGGAGTACCCGCCTGAGTGAGGCACCGAGTTTCGGGAAACCGATCATCCTATACGATATCCGTTCGGCAGGGGCGGAGGCGTACCTACATCTTGCCAAGGAGGTGATCGATGGGACGGCAGGCGCTCGGTCGGGGCCTTGAGGCCCTCATTCCCCTCGCAAAGGGGGAGTCGGGGATCGTGGAAATTCCTCTGATAGAGATCCGCCCAAGCCCTTTCCAGCCGAGGAAGCGCTTCGATGATAAAAAACTGGACGAGCTGGCCGCCTCAGTCCGCGCCCAGGGGATCCTCTCCCCTGTCATAGTCCGGCAGATCCTGGGGGGCTACGAACTTGTGGCGGGAGAGCGCCGACTTCGTGCGGCGGAGCGCGCGGGCCTCGAGCGGATTCCGGCCGTGGTGCGGGAGATGTCCAACGCGGAGACGCTCGAGGTGGCCCTGATCGAGAATGTCCAGCGGGAGGATCTGAATCCTGTCGAGGAGGCCGAGGTCTACCGCCGCCTGATCGAGGAGTTTGGACTGACCCAGGAGGAGATGGCCGGACGGGTTGGAAAGGATCGGGCCTCTATCGCCAATACGCTCCGCCTGCTCAAACTTCCCCACCCGCTTCGAGAGGATCTGATCGAAGGGGCCATGTCTGCAGGGCACGGCCGGGCTCTGCTCGGTCTCGAGGGTCGGGATCTTCAACTCAAAGCACGAGAGGCGGTGATCCGGCGCGGCCTCTCCGTGCGGGCGACGGAGCTGTTGGTCAAGCGACTCAAGAGCGGAGCGGCGGCGCAGGATCGGACGCTGCGGCGAAAGGGCCCGGGACTGGCCCAGGCGGAAGAGCAGCTGCGCCGGACCCTGGCCACAAAGGTCCGGATTATTCGGCGCGGTCAGCGCGGGCGGATCGAGGTGGAGTTTTACTCCGAAGACGATCTCGACCGGCTCGTCCGCAAAATCTGTTCCCGTTAGACGGGCCACTCGGTCTCACACACTTCGACCTGTCGCCTCGGCACCAGCCCCAGGGCCTTCTCCTCTAGGATCCAAGCGGACGATGAAGGGATCTACATGCGCCACACCCTCCTGATCTTACTGGCTGCGGGGGTAGGAGCCTGGCTTGGGGCGACGGTCTTTCTCAGCTTCGTGGTAGCCCCCGCCGCTTTTGCCATCCTCGAAAGTCGCCATCAGGCAGGCGATCTGGTCGCCACCACCCTGAACGCTTTGTACCTCGCCGCCTACATCCTCGGACCTCTCCTTGTGCTGGTGAGCATCGCGATTCGGCCGCTCGGGCGACGGCGCTTGTGGGGGCTCAGGACGATCCTCCTTATCCTGATGACCGGCTCCACCCTCATCTCTCGGGAGGTCGTTGGGACAAGGCTATTCAGTCTACGTCGCGCCATGGGGGCCGCGATCCAGAGCATCCCGCCTGAGGATCCGCTGCGGCTTCAGTTTCAGCAGTGGCACCAATTCTCTGTCCTCCTGATGTTCTGCAATATCGCCGCCGCCGCCGCGGTCCTCTGCATCCTCTCTCTTGAGGTCTTCAGAGAAGGTCAGGGGTAGTGCCGCTCCAACTATTCGCGCCGACCGGGAGAAACCGGCGCACGACACCACCGTGCTGCTCCTTCTTCGCAGGCATTCGAGAGAAGGAGTTGGAATGGTGCTAGGCTTGCCGAGGGGGCCGGTTAGGCACAAACTTTGCTCTTTGAGAGCTGGACACACCACCCCGTGATCTTTGGGGTCGGGAGGGGGGAGAGCCGTGCAGGGAAAGAACTACATCGCCGGAAAATGGGTCAGTGCCAAAGGTGGAAGCGAGTATGAGAGTCGAAATCCAGCGCAGACCGGAGAGGTCTTGGGTCGAGTCCCCCTGTCCCATCGGGAAGATGCAGAGCAGGCGGTCGCCTCGGCCAAGGAGGCCTTCCCCGCCTGGCGCGCCTTGTCCCGCATAAAGCGGGGGGAGGCGATTGAGCGGTTCGTCGATATCGTGAAGGCCGGGGCCGACGAGATGGCCCGGCTGGTGGCGCGCGAGGCAGGCAAGGCCATCAACGAGGCACGGGCCGATGTCGTCGAAGGGATCCACATGGCCCAGTACATGTTCGGACACGCGCGGATGCCCTATGGGCAGGCCCTCCCCTCGGAGATCGCGGAAAAGGACGCCTACATGCTTCGCAAACCGAAGGGCGTGGTGTCGGTCATCACCCCCTGGAACTTCCCCTTTGCCATTCCCATCTGGCTCATCACCCCGTCCCTCCTCGAAGGCAATACGGTGGTCTTCAAGCCCTCCGAAGAGACCCCCCTTGTGGGGGAAAAGATTGTCGAATGCTTCGAGCGTGCCGGACTTCCCCCCGGGGTGCTCAACCTGGTCCAGGGGATGGGAGAGGAGGTCGGATGGCCCCTGGTGGTGCACCCGGACGTCGAGGTGGTGCTGTTTACAGGCTCCTACGAGGTGGGGGCGAGGATCAAAGAGGCCTGTGCCAAAGATTACCGCAAGATGTGCGCCTGCGAGATGGGGGGGAAGAACGCCATGATCATCTGCGCGGACGCCGATCTCGAGCTGGCGGTCCGGGCGGCGATCCTGAGCGCGTTCAAGACGACCGGCCAGCGGTGCACCTCTGCTTCGCGCCTCATCATCCATGAGAGTCGGATGAAAGAGTTTGCGAAGGCCTTCGTGGCCATGGCGAAACGAATCATCATTGGCGATCCGATGGATCAGCAGGTCTTCATGGGGCCCGTAATCAATGAGGCGGCGGTGAAGAAGGTCGGTTTCTACAATCAGCTCGCCAAGGACGAGGGGGCGGAGATCCTGCTCGATGGGGGGCGCCTGGAGGAGGGGGAGTATCGAAACGGATACTTCTGCAGCCCCTTCATCTACCGCATGGCCCATCGCCGCGACGCCCGCGTCCTCCATGAAGAGGTCTTTGGCCCGCACGTGGCCCTGATCCCCTTCCGGAGCCTGGAAGAGGCGGGTGCGATCCATAACGACGTGGAGTACGGGTTGGCCTTTTCGGCCATCACCGAAGATTACCGGACCGCACGCCTCCTCCAGGAAGCCTGCGAGTTCGGGGTCGGCTACTGGAACCTGCCCACCATCGGGGCCGAGGTGCATCTCCCGTTCGGCGGGGTGAAAAAGAGCGGGACCGGGATGCCCGCCTCTTGGCCTCTGCTGGATGTGGTGACGCACAAGGTGGCCTGGACCGTCAATCACGGCCGAGAGATCAAGATGGCGCAGGGGATGAGCGCCGAGGTGTAATCACATGAAGATGAGGGACTGGGTCAAGCTCGAACAACAGTATTTCATGGACACCGGCCATCGGCGTCTGGGGGTCACCATTGTGCGGGGGGCGGGCGCGAAGGTCTGGGACGAGATGGGGAGGGAGTATCTCGACTTCATCGCCGGCTGGGCTGCGTGCAGCCTCGGGCATAGCCACCCGGTTATCCTCAACGCGCTGAAGGAACAGGCAGAACGCCTGATCCTGGCGAGCAACGACGTCTACACCATCCCCCAGATTGAGTTGGCAGAGCTCCTGGCCTCGGTGAGCGGTCTCGACAAGGTCTTCTTGTGTAACAGCGGGGCCGAGGCCAACGAGGGCGCAGTGAAGCTGGCCCGGAAGTACGGCAAGCGACATCTCAACGGGGCGTATGGGGTGATCTCGACGTTTCGCGCCTTCCACGGTCGCACGTTGGCCATGGTGGCGGCAACGGGAAAGCCGGAGCACCAAGCCCCCTTCACCCCTCTCCCTGAAGGATTCAGCCACGTTCCGTACGACGATGCCGAGGCGCTTCGAGCCGCCGTGAGCGACAAGACCTGCGCCGTTCTTCTTGAGCCGATTCAGGGGGAGGGCGGGGTCCATGTCCCGGGAGACCGCTACCTGAAGGATGTCCGACAGCTCTGCGACGAGCGCGGACTTCTCCTGATCCTTGATGAAGTCCAAACCGGATGCGGCCGGACAGGGACGCTG
>Ga0209126_1000649_pt1 | contig 11671 bp, 13 predicted proteins | sample RifCSP19_1_FD_184024 | JGI IMG/M metagenome (GOLD analysis project Ga0209126, IMG submission 184024) | Soil microbial communities from Rifle, Colorado - Rifle CSP2_sed 19_1 (SPAdes) (version 2) | ecosystem: Environmental > Terrestrial > Deep subsurface > Rock core/Sediment | place: Rifle...
CCCGCCATGATACCCGTTAGAATACAGACTCTTCCCGGACGATTCCCGTCTTTCCGCGGCCATATTTCCTGATCACGAATCGTAGGGAATTTTTCACGCACCTAACGCGTGATGGGACGAGGGATGCGCAAAGACCCGGATGAGGTGGGCAGGAGGTCGTCGACGCTTGCCGGGAGCGTCCTGGTCCTGTTGGGCATTCTGCTGTTCGTGCCCGCGGGGGAAGGAAAGGATCCGGTGGCTGCCAAGCCATGCCAGCCCACCCGTGCCGACAGCGAGGGGCCTTTCTACAAGCCGGGGGCTCCCTTGCGTACGTCCACGGGCAGCGGGCTTGTGGTCAGGGGCCGGCTCCTCGGGGATCCCGACTGCAAGGCCTTGCCCGGGGGGCGGATCGAGTGGTGGCAGACGGACCGGCGTGGTCGCTATGATGACGAACACCGGGGGAGCCAGAACGTGGATTCGGAGGGGGGCTACCGGTTCTCCACCGATTTCCCCGGCGTCTATCCCGGTCGTCCGCCGCACATCCATTTCAAGGCGCAAGCCCCCGGGTACCGGGCCCTCACCACCCAGCTCTATCTTCGCGGGGGGGAGCCGGAGGTCGAGTTCGACATCGTCCTCGTCCCGGAAAGGTGAGGATCCCCGGCGGTATCCTTCCGTGTCGGCCTCTCGTATACTGGGTTACGAATCCCACAGCATGGTTCCGCCTGAAGAGAACTTCCTGTTCCCGCGGTGCGCAGAGGGGGAGGGATGAAAGTTCTCGTCACCGGATCGACCGGGTTGGTCGGATCGGCTCTTCTTCGTGTGCTTTCCGACGGGGGGCACATTGTCGACCGGCTCGTGCGTTCCTCCCCGGGGGATGAGGGTGGCGGGGGCCGGTGGGACCCGGAGGCCGGGATCCTGGACCCGGGGGGGCCGGGGGGGCATGAGGCCGTCGTTCACCTGGCCGGAGAGAACATCGCGGGAGCGCCTTGGACCCCGGAGAGGAAGGCGAGGATCCGGGACAGCCGTGTCAACGGCACCCGCCTCCTGTGCGAGTCCCTCCATCGTCTCGAGCGCCCTTCGGCAACGCTGGTGTGCGCGTCGGCCGTCGGATACTACGGCGACAGGGGGAATGAGGTTCTCCGCGAGGAGAGCCCGCCGGGGAAAGGGTTCCTCGCCGGGGTCTGCCGGGAGTGGGAGGAGGCCACCGGGGAGGCCGCCCGGAAAGGGGTGCGGGTGGTCAACCTGCGCATCGGGATGGTCTTGAGTGCGGACGGCGGGGCGCTGGGGAAGATGCTGCCGGCCTTCCGGGCGGGCGTGGGGGGCCGGATCGGAAGCGGGAAGCAGTACGCGAGCTGGATCGCCCTATCCGACCTCGTCGGGGTGATCCTCCACGTCCTTGCGACGAATTCCCTTACGGGGCCCGTGAACGCGGTGGCGCCCCAGCCGGTGACGAACCGGGAATTCACGAAAACCCTGGGGCGAGTCCTCGGACGCCCCGCCATCGCCCTCCTGCCTGCCTTCGCCGCTCGCTTTCTTTTCGGGGAAATGGCGGACGAACTGCTTCTGGCCAGCACGCGCGTCGAGCCCGCGAAACTCCTTGCCTCGGGGTACCGGTTCCGTTTCCCCGAACTGGAAGGGGCGTTGCGGTGTCTTCTCGGGAAGGGGTGATCCGGCGGGTTTGGACCGAAAAGAGCAGGAGCCTCAACAGTTTGATTCCTGATCCAATTATCCTTTGTCGATGATGATCTCAGCAGCAATCCGCACGGCACTCGCGACAACTTCCGCGCATTTCTCAGGCCCGCCGGAGGCGAAGTACAATGCAGACTCTATGGGATTTGCCAGGTTGTACCTCTTCCCCAGCTTGGCCTCCAGGATGGCGCCGCACATGGTATTGCCTTGCTCCTTTTCGAACTGGCGACAGAATTTCCGCGCGGGCGGTAATGAGCGCAGGTATCCTGGCATATCATCGATATTGTCGCGCCCGAAGACCAACCCGAGGGCCATGAGGGAGCCGATCACAGCACCGCACGTCTCACCTCGGAGAGCAACCCCCGGAAAAGGTGTGAGGGCTTTTACAATCATGCCGTCGTCGAGGTTGAACTGTTCTTTAAGCACAAGGAAGGAAGTCTGAGCGCAGTTCCCGGATCGCAACAGTATCTGGTGGGCATGATCGCCAATTTTCTTCAGCACTTCCTCTTTGGAAGCTTCTCTATACATATTCCGAGGCCTCCTTTCATCGGGCAGATACTGCCTGCCTGACGCCAACGAGACGGAACTGCATAGATAATAGTTGAATTAGGGATGAGGCGGCAATTGGGTAGTGGGGTATCCAAGGGAGAAAGAGTGTCGGAAGGGAGACGGGGAAGGAACGTCGGGGAACGGCGGGGGAAACCGGGACGCGGGAGTTCCCGGGCCCGTTCAGTGCCGGAGGATCCTGGAGAGGAACAGCTGGGCGCGATCGGACCGGGGGGTGCCGAAGAAATCCTCCGTCGTGGCGTCCTCGACGATGCGGCCTTCGTCCATGAAAATCACGCGGTGGGCCACGTTCCTCGCGAACCCCATCTCGTGGGTCACCACCATCATGGTCATCCCTTCCCTGGCCAGGTCCTGCATGACGGCGAGGACCTCCCCGATCATCTCGGGGTCGAGGGCCGACGTCGGCTCGTCGAAGAGCATGCAGATCGGGTCCATCGCGAGGGCCCGTCCGATCGCCACCCGCTGCTGCTGCCCGCCGGAGAGCTCGCCGGGATTTTTCTGCTCGAACTCCTTGAGTCCCACCCGCTCGAGGAGGGCGTGGGCCTTCCGGAGCGCCTCGTCCCTGCTGCGGCCCAGGACCTTGATCTGCCCGACCGTCAGGTTCTCGATGACCTTCATGTGGGGGAACAGCTCGAAGTGCTGGAACACCATCCCCACGTTCGAGCGGAGCCTGGGCAGGTTCGTCCCGGGAGCGCCCACCCCGATGCCGTTCACGAGGATCTCGCCTTTCTGGAAGGGCTCCAGCCCGTTGACGCACTTGATGAGCGTCGACTTCCCCGAGCCGGAGGGTCCGCAGATCACGACCACCTCCCCCTTTTCCACCTGGGAGGTGCATTCCGCGAGAACCTGGAAGGTTCCGTACCACTTGCTCACGTCCCGGATCTCGATCATGGCCATGGGCTTATCCCCTCCGGGTCGTCAACGGACAACGGCGAGCTTTATCTGCAGCCTCTTCACGATCGAGGACAGGGTATAGCAGAGGGCGAAGTAGATCACCGCGGAGAACAGGTACATCTCCACGGGCCGGTTGTAGTTCTTTCCCGCAATATCCGCGGCCTTGAGCAGGTCCTTCGCGCCGATGGCGTAGACGAGCGAGGTGTCCTGGAAGAGGATGATCGTCTGGGTGAGCAGCACGGGGATCATGTTCCGGAAGGCCTGGGGGAGCACCACGAGAGCCATCGTCTGCCAATAGGTCATGCCGAGGGCGTATCCCGCCATGACCTGGCCCTTCGCCACGCTCTGGATGCCGGCGCGCATGATCTCGCTGTAATAGGCCGCCTCGAAGGCGGTGAAGGTGATGAGCGCGGAGTACTCCGCGCCGATCGGCTTTCCGATGATCAGCGGGATCACGAGGAAGAACCAGAGGATCACCATGAGCAGCGGGATGGAGCGCATGAGGTTCACGTACGCCGATGCGACCGCGGTCAGGGGCCGGCTTTTTCCCAGCCGCGCCATGGCCAGCAGCGTGCCGATCGCGATCCCCCCGCTCATCGCGATCAGGGTGAGGTTGGCGCTGAACTTCAGGCCGGTCCAGAGGAACGGGAGGCTCGGTTTGAGAACGCTGAGATCGAGCTGGCCCAGCATCCCCTCCTCCTACTTCGCCGCAGCGATGAAGCCGGGCACGCGGCTTCTCTTTTCGATGAAGGCCATCATCCGGTTCGCGATGAAGGCGCAGACGAAGTAGAGGACCGTGACGGCCAGGTAGGTCTCGATCCCCTGCTCGGAGTCCTCCTGCATCTGGCGGGCCTGGAAGGTCAGCTCCAGCACCCCGATGGCGAACGCCACGGACGAGTTCTTGAAGACGTTCATGAACTCCGAGGTGAGCGGCGGGATGATGATCCGGAACGCCATGGGCAGGAGAATGTACCGGTAGGTCTGGGGGAGCGTGAGGCCCATCGCCAGGCCGGCCATCCGCTGCCCCCGGGGGAGGCTCTGGATCCCCGCCCGCACCTGCTCGGCGATCCGGGCGGAGGTGAACAGCCCGAGGCAGACCGTCGCGGTGACGAACTCCTTGGCCGGCATCTCCTGCTTGACCCACAGGGAGAGGTTCCGGGGGAGGAATTCCGGCACCACGAAGAACCAGAGAAACATCTGCACGAGGAGAGGGATGTTCCGGAACAGCTCCACGTAGGCGTTCCCCAGCCGGACCAGCCAGGTCCGGGGGGTCGTGCGGACGGTGCCGATCGCGAACCCCAGGAGGAGGGCGATGACCCACGAGGCGAGGGAGACGGCCACGGTCCAGCCCAGGCCGCTGATCAGCCACGAGAGGTACGTCTCGTCGCCGTACTTGATCTGCTCGAAGAAGATCCCCCAGTTCCAGTGGTACTTCATTTCTCCTCCGGATTTGGGAAACGACGGGGCAGGGGGAGGCTCCCCTGCCCCGTCCGGCCGGGCTATTTCTTGTTATAGAACTCCGCCGGTGCGTCGCTCGGGTTCTTGATCAGCCCCTTGAGCGTCTCGCTCATCGCGAAGTTCATGTTGACGTTCTTCGGCGGGATCGGCGACAGGAACCACTTGTTGTAGAGCTTCTCGATCTCGCCGCTCTTGATCAGTCCCCGGATGGTGTCGTCCGCGATCTTCTTGAACGCGGGGTCGTCCTTGCGCATCATGATCGCGATCGGCTCGATGTTGAGCACCTCGCCGACGATCGCGTACTCCTGGGGGTTCTTCGAGCTGGTGACGAGCCCGGCCAGCAGGTTGTCGTCCATCACGAAGGCGACGGCCCGGTCGGTCTCCAGGAGGAGGAAGGAGTCGGCGTGGTCCTTCCCGTACACCTCCTTGAAGTTGACGTTCTTCCCCTTCTCGTGGGCGCGCATGAGCTGCACCGAGGTGGTCCCCGAGGTGGTGGCCACCGGCTTGCCGTCCAGCTGGGACAGGCTGGTGATGCCCGACGCCTTCTTGACCACCATGCGCACGTTCGTCACGAACGTGGTCACGGCGAAGGCCACCTGCTTCTGGCGCGCCTCGTTGTTCGTGGTCGACCCGCACTCGATGTCCACCGTGCCGTTGGTGACCAGGGGGATCCGGTTCTGGGAGGTCACCGGCTGGTGCTGGACCTTGAGGTTCGCCTCTAGTTCCCTCTTCACCGCCTCCACGATCTTGTTGCAGATTTCGATGTGGTAGCCGATCGGTTGCTGCTTGTCGTCGAGGTAGGACAGCGGGTACGAGGATTCCCGGATCCCCATCACGATGGTCCCGGATTCCTTCACCTTCTTGAGGGTTCCCGAAAGCTCCTGGGCGAAGGCGGGAGTCGTTGCCAGCAATCCGGCGAGCAGGAAGAGCGACAGACGAAACCGGTAGATCATGGTCTTCTCCTTTCTTTGGTGGTTGCTGGGACGGATATGCCGGCATCCGCGGTATCCACCCGTTTCCGTTCCTTAAAAAGACATTCCAAGGTGGACCCCTTCGAACCGGAATGTTCCGTTTTGCGGAGTAGACGTAGTATATAGCACATTTCATCGATTCCGGAATTCCTTCGTTGCCTTGAGGGAGCGGCCTGCGGGCGTACCGGGCCCCCCGTGTGGAGTCGATGCGGGGAACGCGATACACTGGAGCGCGAGATGATCGAGATCGACGGAAGCCGGGGGGAAGGCGGGGGGCAGATCCTGCGGACGGCCCTTGGCCTTTCCTGCCTTTCCGGCAAGCCGTTCCGGATCGTCAACATCCGCAAGGGGCGGAAAAAACCGGGGCTTGCGCCCCAGCACCTTGCCTCCGTCCGCGCGGCGCGCGAGATCTCCGGCGCGGAAGTGGCGGGCGACCGGGAGGGGTCCGTCGAACTCGTCTTCTCGCCGGGAGCGGTTACGGGGGGCGACTTCTCTTTTGATGTGGGCACGGCGGGTTCCACCCTCCTCGTGCTGCAGACGATCGTGCCGGCCCTCCTGTTCACCCGGAAGGAGAGCACCATCGCGATCCGGGGGGGGACGCACGTGCCGTTTTCCCCCTCCTTCCACTACGCGGCTTTCGTGCTTTTCCCGATGCTGAAAACGATCGGGTGCGTGGCGACCGTGGCCATCGAGTCGTACGGGTTCTACCCCAGAGGAGGAGGAAAGATCCGCGCGGAGATTCATCCCGCGAAAGGAGTCCGGCCTCTTCGCCTCGTGGAGAGAGGGAAAGCCCTTGCCGTGAGGGGGGTTTCCGCAGCGGGGAACCTGCCGCAGTCGATCGCCCTGCGTCAGCGGGACGCTGCGATCCGGGCGCTCCGGTCCCGGATGCGGGCCGAACCGTTCCCCGTCGACATCGAGGTCCTCTCCGTGCCGACGCCGGGACAGGGAACATTTCTCTTCCTCTCGGTTGAGACGGAGCACTCCGTCGCCGGGTTCGCCTCCCTCGGGGAAAGGGGGAAGCGGGCGGAAGACGTTGGGGAAGAGGCCGCCGCGGCACTCGCGGCGCACTGGGAGACCGGCGCGGCCCTCGACCCGCACCTTCCGGACCAGCTGGCGCCATTTCTCGCCATGTGCGGAGAGGGCTCCGCCTTCACCACGTCCCGGGTTACCGAACATCTGGTGACCAATCTCTGGACGATCGGGTTGTTCCGGGAATTTCGCTGCGCCGTGGAGGGGAAGATCGGGGAAGCGGGGGAGGTACGGATCAACTGACCTCGACGGAGAAAAGAGGGGCGGAGATCGATTCCCCCCGGCAGACTGGGCATCTGCCCGGCTTGCTCGGCCTCTCCCGCTTCCGGAACACGAAGCCGCAGCCATTGCATTCGGCGGGCGTGACCGTCATGCGTCCCCCGAGCTGGCCGACGGTCTTTCTTACGTGGGGGAGGTGGGCGCACACCTCCTTCTCCGGAATGCCGGCGTGCGCGGAGATCTGCCGCGCGCTGAGGGGGCGTCCCGAGAGAAGGGAGAGGATCCTCCGGCGCACCGTCTCCTTCCTGTCGGGGGGCGCGATCGGTTTGCCCCGTTCGGTCATGAACCGCGTCCCCTTCGTTTCCGCAGGTCTCCGGGGGAAAAAAGACGGATATCCCGGGTTCGGTGGTATCCCCGGGGTATTGTATCCTGTCCGGAAGCGGTAGGGGGGGGCAAGGTCCGGCCGTCATTCGGGGGGGGAGGAATCCCGTCGGACGGTTTTACGATCCAAAGGGTATTCTTCGACGAACGCCGGAGGTCGTTTCATGGGACGGAAACAGGGTTCGCTTCTCGTCGTGTTTCTGGCCGTGCTTTTCGCCTGGTCGGCGACAGTGTCGGCAGCCGGGGGAGACGGGGTTCCGAGGTTTTCGAAGGACGAGCTGAAAGGTCTTCTCGGAAACCCGGACGTGGTGGTCCTGGACGTGCGCTTCGACGGCAACCTCGCACCGAGCCGGATCGCGGGGGCGGTTCACGAGGACCCGGAAAAGGTCGATTCCTGGGCGGGAAAGTACGCGCGGGAGAAAAGAATCGTCCTGTACTGTTCCTGAGTCAACGAGGCCACGAGCGCCCGGGTGGCGCTGCGTCTCAAGGCTCTCGGGTTCGCGAAGGTCTACGCCCTGAAGGGCGGATGGAACGAATGGACCGCCGCCGGCTTCCCGACGGAGCGGACGGGGAGATAACGGAACCATGTGCGGGCGCTTCACCCTGTTCGATTCCTCCGATTCCCTGGCCGAATGGTTCGGCCTGGGGGAAGGGACATCCCTCTCGCCGCGCTACAACATCACTCCGGCCCAGGCGGTGGCGGTCGTGCGGATTCCCGCGGAGGGGGCGGACCGGGAACTTGCCCTGCTGCGCTGGGGGCTCGTCCCCTCCTGGGCGAAGGACCCCTCCGTCGGATACAGGATGATCAACGCCCGCGCGGAGACCGCGGCCGAAAAGCCCGCCTTCCGCTCGGCGATCCGGCGGAGGCGTTGCCTGGTCCCCGCCGACGGGTTCTACGAGTGGAAGCGCACCGGGGGGAGTAAGCAGCCGTACTACGTCCGGATGCGCGACGGCGCGACCTTCGCCTTCGCCGGGATCTGGGAGTTCTGGAAGGGGGAAGGGGGCGACACGATCGAGTCGTGCGCGCTGCTCACTACCGGTCCGAACGAACTTCTCGAACCGATCCACGACCGGATGCCCGTGATCATCCCCTCCCGGGGCTACGACATCTGGCTTTCCCCGATGGTTCAGGACCCGTCGGCGCTCACCTCCTTTTTCGCCCCCTATCCCGCCGGGGAGATGACCGCATACCCGGTGCGGACCCTCGTTAACAACCCGAAAATGGACGAGCCGGCCCTGATCGAACCGCTCCACTGACCACTTTCCCCTTCCCCGCACCGTTCCGGGGAAATTCCCGATGGAAAACAACCGGAACCGTATCTCCGGGGATGAGGAACCACTGCTGCCAGGAATTCATCTCAATAAAAGGAGTGGGCATTTTGGGGACCCAAGAGCAACACCTGGAGAAGTTACGTGGAAGGAGGAACCGGAAATGGAACGGACAACGGATCGCAGTTTCGATTTCCTTCCCATCAACGAACGGGGTCGAAAGCCGCGCAAAACCGGGATCACGGAGATGCGGGGTCCGTACTACGCGCCGGTGGGGAAGCGGTACCTGCAGGACATCTTCGAGACGATGGGCACGTACGTCGACATCTTCAAGTTCAGCGGCGGTTCCTTCCGCCTGATGCCGAAGAAGGCGGTGAAGGAGTTGATCGATACGTGCCACGAGCACGACGTCCTGGTGTCCACGGGGGGGTTCATCGAACGGGTGCTGACCTACGGCCCCGACATGGTGGACCGGTATCTCGCGGAGTGCCGGGAGACGGGGTTCGACGTCGTGGAGGTGTCCAGCGGCTTCATCAGTGTGCCGTTGGATGACCTGCTGGGCATCGTGGAGAGGGTGAACGAGCTCGGGATGAAGGCGAAGCCCGAGATCGGCATCCAGTTCGGAGCCGGGGGGGCAAGCTCCGTCGAGGAACTCGAGGCGGAAGGGACCTCGGACCCGTCCCAGGCCATCCGTGCGGCAAAACGATACCTGGACGCCGGCGCCCACCTGATCATGGTGGAGTCGGAAGGGATCACCGAGAACGTCAGGAGCTGGCGCACCGACGTGGTCGCGAAGATCGTCAACGAGCTCGGGCTGGAGAAGGTGATGTTCGAGGCCGCCGACCCGGCGGTGTTCAGCTGGTACATCAAGAATTTCGGCCCGGACGTGAACCTTTTTGTCGACCATTCCCAGGTGGTCCAGCTGGAAGCTTTGCGCTCCGGCATCTGGGGGACGAAGAGCACGTGGGGCCGCATCGTGACCTACCGGGGGAAACCGGGAAAGGCGACGGCCGCACGGCCGAAACTGGTCGAGCCTTCGGCCAAGAGCGGGAAGAGGTGATCGCCATGGCGCGCTTTGCCCATCTCGCGGAGGCGATCGGAACCGGGCGCGGGCTCTCGCGCTCGGAGGAACTGGCGGCGTTCGTGGAGGGGGCGACGTGGGAGGATATCTCGCCCGAGGCGCGCGAAGCCCTCAAAATCCGCGTCCTCGATTCCCTGGGGTGCGCCCTCGGGGCGTTCCGGGGAGAGCCGATCCGGATGATCCGCCGGGACATCGACGAGTTCGGGGGAAACCCGCTGTGCACCCTGATCGGGGGGGGGAAGACTTCCCCCGACCGGGCCGCCTTCGGGAACGGGGCGCTGATCCGGTACCTGGACTTCAACGACTCCTACCTGGCCCCGGGCGAGACGTGCCATCCCAGCGACAACATCGGGGCCGTCCTCGCCGCGTCGGAGTACGCCCGGGCCTCGGGCCGGCAGTTCCTCGCGGCGCTGGCCGTGGCGTACCAGGTGCAATGTCGCCTGTGCGACGAGGCACCGGTTCGGGCCAGAGGGTTCGACCACACGACCCAGGGGGCGTTCGCGAGCGCCGCCGGCGTGGCCAAGGCGCTTGCGCTTCCCATGGCGCAGGTCGCCAACGCCCTGGGCATATCGGGGACGGCGAACAACGCGCTGCGCGTGACCCGCACCGGAGAGCTGTCCCACTGGAAGGGGCTTGCCTACCCGGACACGGCGTTTAACGGCCTGCGCGCGGCGTTCCTTGCGATGCGGGGGGTGACGGGCCCCCGGGAGGTCTTCGAGGGAAACAAGGGGTGGTGCCAGACGATCGCGGGCGACTTCGAACTCGACTGGTCGCGGGAGAACCTCGAGAGGGTCCTGCGCACGATCATCAAGAAATACAACGCCGAGATCCACTCCCAGTCGGCGCTCGAGGGGATGATCGAGCTGATGCGGGAGAGGGGGTTCTCCGGGTCCGACATCGACCGGATCCGCATCGACATCTTCGACGTCGCCCACCTCATCATCGGCGGCGGCGTGGAGGGGGACAAGACGATCGTCCGGACGAAGGAGGAGGCCGACCACAGCCTGCACTACATGGTCGCCGCGGCTGCACTGGACGGGCAGGTGATGCCCGCCCAGTACGAACCGGAGCGGATCGGGCGCAACGACATCCAGTCGCTCCTCCGCAGGGTGACGGTGGTCCCGAACCCGGAATATTCGAAGCGGTTCCCGGACGAGCACCGCTGCAGAATCACGGTGACCCTTACGGACGGCAGATTCTTTACGAAAGAAAAGGTCGACTACGAGGGATTCCACACCCGGCCGATGTCGTGGGAGCGGGTGACGGAGAAGTTCATGGGGCTCGCGGAGGAGGCGTTCGAGTCTTCGCGCCGGAGCGAGATCGTCGATGCCGTGAAGCGCCTCGACGGGATCGCCGTGAAGGACCTGATGGCTCTGTTGGGGTAGATTCGCCGCAAAAGGCGACAAGGGACGGAAAGACATTGCCCCGGAGGTGTTCGCCCCCCGGGGCTTCCCCCATCTATCCCGGAAAACGGTCCGCGCCTGCGGGTTCGAAGTCGCAGACGATCCCGTAATCCCCCCGCCACCCATGGATATTGCCGGGTTCCTCAGGGAAATGAAATCCTTTCAGGGAGTTGGAAATCGCAATATCATGGGAGTTCAAGTGGATCGGTGACAGAATCACCACATGACCCGGCAACAAGAGGATTTTCCGCGGTCCGTGCCGCAGGGGGAAACGGGAGCCAGCAGATGGGCGGCACGAAACGGTCGAATTCTTCCGAGTCGGACAGGGACAGGATGCGCGTGACCAGGGAGGAGGCGCTGGCCCTGTTCCGTAAGATGAGCCAGATCCGGCGCTTCGAGGAACGCGCGGAAGAGGCGTACGGGCGGGGCATGATCGGCGGGTTTCTCCACCTGTACATCGGGGAGGAAGCCATCGCGGTCGGAGCCTTGGCCGGACTTGAGCCGGAAGATGACGTCATCACGCATTACCGGGACCACGGCTATGTCCTGGCGAGGGGCGTCGACCCCAAACGGGTGATGGCGGAACTGTACGGCAAGTCGACCGGACTCGGCAAGGGAAAGGGCGGGTCGATGCACCTGGCGGACGTCTCTCGCCATCTCTGGGGTGGGTACGCCGTCGTCGGGGGGCACGTCCCGCTTGCGGCGGGGTTGGCGCTGGCGGTGGCGCTGGC
>Ga0209126_1000651_pt1 | contig 11667 bp, 9 predicted proteins | sample RifCSP19_1_FD_184024 | JGI IMG/M metagenome (GOLD analysis project Ga0209126, IMG submission 184024) | Soil microbial communities from Rifle, Colorado - Rifle CSP2_sed 19_1 (SPAdes) (version 2) | ecosystem: Environmental > Terrestrial > Deep subsurface > Rock core/Sediment | place: Rifle...
CAGGTCGAGTGGGGCGGCGTGCAGTATGGCCGCTGAGCCGGAGCCGGCCCGCCTCGCGGAATCCGGCACGCCCCGGGCGACGATCCGTCCCTACCGTCCGGCGGACCGAGAGGCGGTGCGCGAGATCTGCCGCCGCACGGCGTACCGGAATCTGGGCTACGCAGCGGTCTTCGAGGACGGCGAACTCTTCGCCGACTACTGGACCCGCTACTACACCGACTTCGAGCCGGAATCGGCCTGGGTGGCGGAGCAGGACGGCAGGGTGGTGGCGTACCTCCTCGGCTGCGTCGACACCCGCCGCCACATCCGGGTGATGGCCCGCCGGGTCGTGCCGCCGATTCTCGCGAGAGTCGTCTGGCGTTGGACCAGCGGACAATATCGCCAGCCGGTGACCCACCGGTTCCTCCGCTGGCTCGTCCTCAAGTCCTGGCGGGAGGCGCCGCACATCCCGCTGGAGACCTTCCCCGCCCACTACCACTGCAACGTGGTGCCGGAGGGGTACAGGCAGAACCTCTACACGCGATTGGCGCTCGGCTTCGTCGACCACCTCCTCCGGCGCGGCTGCCGGGGCATCCACGGCGTGATCATCGAACCCAAAGGCCGGGGCGTCTACCAGCGCATGCTGGAGCGGGTCTCCCGCGAGCATTCGGAGTGGTTCAAGTTCACGTCGGAGAAGCCGACCGATTTTTTCCGCGACGTGCTGGGGATGCCGGAGCCGATGGTCACCCGGGCGTACGGGTTTGCGGTCGAGGACTTCCGCCGGCTGAAGGAGTGGATGGGCGAGCGGTACCACCTGTAATTGTGGGCCGCGGAACGGGTATGGTAGGCTGACCAGCGAGGCGGTGGCGGGACCGCGCGGTCGGGGGCCGATGGAGCCGCTGGATCACCACCAGATCATTGTGACGGTCAACGGGCCGGGAGAGATCTCCGGTTGGCTGTATCCCTTCGCCACCGCGCTGAAGCGGCGCGCCCCCGGGCTGCGGATCTGCGTGGCCGTCCTGCCCTACGTCTTTGCCTCCGGGGCCGAGGTGTCGGTGGTGAAGACGATCGAGGGGATCGACGCCGTCGCCGGGGTGAAGGAGACGATGCGCTACCTGTACGGCGGCCCGCTGCCGGCCGGCTTCGAGAAGGGCCGTCCCGGCTGCCTGGTCCACTTCGGCGGGGAACCCTTCCTCAGTTTCGTGTTGGCCCGGAAGTGGCGCTACGCCTGCCTGGCCTACATCGAGACCAGCGAGAACGATCGTCCCTGGTTTGCCAGAGTCTTCGTCACCGACGAGAGTGCGCTGCCGCGCCGGTCGTCCGACGGCCGCTCCGCCGTCGTCGGCAACATGATGGTGGACGCCGCCTGGATGCGCACGCCGCACCGCCAGGTGCCTTTCCACCCGCCGCAGACCATCGGCATCTTCCCGGGCAGCCGGACCCTCACCCTCAAACACTTGCTCCCCTTCTGCGTCAAAGTGGCCGGGCTGGCGGCCCCCGCGCTGCCGCAGGCGCGCTGGATGCTGGCCAAGGCGGACTATATCTCGCTCGAGGAGTTGAAGGCCGCCGCCGGCGATGAGGCGGGGCGCGTGTTGGAAGGCGAGAGCGCCCGCTGGGAGAAGGGCGGCCCCCTCGGGTACCTGGTCTCGCCGCGCGGCATCCGCCTCGAGATCCAGACCTCCGGCGCGGTGATGGCCGAGTCCGATCTGGCTGTGACGTTCCCCGGGACGAACACCGCGGAACTGGCGGCGCTGGGGGTACCGATGATCGTGCTCCTGCCCACGCACTACCCGGAGTTGTATCCTTTCCCCGGCCTGATCGGCTATCTGCATACCGTCCCCCTCGTCGGCAAGCCGCTGAAGCGCAGCCTGCTCCTGGCCTACTTCCGACGCGTTCGGTGGCTGGCGCTGCCGAATCGCAAGCTGAGGAGGGAAGTGGTCCCGGAACTCTCCGGCGCGTTCACGGCCGAGGAGGCCGCCGCGAAGTTACTGGAGACCGTGCACGGCCCGCTGGAACGTGTGGGGCAGGAGCTGCGTGAGGTGATGGGCCCGCCGGGAGCCGCTGAGCGCCTGGTCGACGAGATCATGGCCTATCTGCGGGGCGGGGCCCCGGTGTAATTTCGCTTCCCCGTCCGATCACCGATGAGCTGCGCGCAATGTCAGGGCATCGAGCGAATGTTCGACCGGCGCGCCGCCGAGCGCGAGTTGAGGCAGTATCGCGCCGCTGGCCCCGGCGGCACCACGCGGCTGCTCATCGACGCGCTCAAAGCGGAGGGGGTCGCCGGGCTGACGCTGCTGGACATCGGCGGCGGGGTGGGCGCCATCCAGCATGAATTGCTGCGCGCGGGGGTCCGCAGCGCCACCGCCGTGGACGCGTCATCCGCGTACCTTGATGCCGCGCGGGCAGAGGTGGCCCGGCTGGGGCACGCCGACCGGGTTGTCTATCACCACGGCGACTTCGTGGAGGTGGCGCCGCGGATCGAGCCGCACGACATCGTCACCCTCGACCGGGTGATCTGCTGCTATCATGCCCTGGAGGCGCTGGTCGGCCTCTCCGCGCTGCGCGCCCGCCGTCTCTACGGACTCGTCTATCCGCGGGATGCGTGGTGGATCCGGGCGGCCGTGCCCGCGCAGAACACTGTTTTCCGCCTCGTCCGCAACCCGTTCCGCATCTTCGTCCATGCCACCGCCGCGGTGGACGCCATCGTGCGGCGCCACGGCCTGCGCCCGCGGTGCTCCCGGCGGACGCCCTTCTGGCAGATCGTGATCTACGCGCGCTGAGGTCGCCCCGCTGCGGCCAGTCCTGCTCGCCCTGCTCGCGCTGCTACTGCTCCCGGCGGCGGGAAAGCGCCGGCGGTGGAATCGGTGACGAAGCGGGACGATGTCACCGTGACGATCCGCACCTGGTACGCCCTCCGCGTGGGGGTCGTGAAGGTCGAGCGCGAGCAGACCGACCCGGGCCCCGACCGAGACGGAGGGAGCAAACTGGTCAGCTACCGGATCCCCTGACGCAGCGGGCCTGACCGGTTCCGCGTGGAGGTTGCTCATAAAGGAAAGGGCCGGCGGTTGCCCCGCCGGCCCTCCGCTTGTTGGTCTACGTTCTACTTCACGATAACCGTTCCGACCATCCCCTCCAAGATGTGCACGATACAGGCGTAGGCGTAGGTGCCGGGCTTGGTGAAGGTCAGGCTGAAGCTCGTCGGCGGGTTGCCCGGGATGCCGGGCGGGAAAAGGATCCCCGAGTTCACGGGGCCGGTCCCGTCGTACGTCTTGGTCTGCGTGGGCGCCGTCACCTTCGGGTTCATCAGGAGTTTCGGCGGGCCCTGCGGCTGGGGTTCGGGGATGACGAACTCCGGCGGCTTTTCCTGGCCCAGGAAAGTCACGGTGTGTATCTCAAAGACGTCGCGCATGACCCAGGTCACCGTCGTCCCCACGGGGATGACCAGGGGCCGCCGGGAGAAGCGCAAGAGAGAGAACCCGGCCTTCGGGTCGCCGATCATCGGGACCACCACCGCCCCGCCCTGCCGCTCGGTCTTCCACGCGGCCCACGCCTTCTGTCCGGCACTGATGGTCGCCGTCTGCTCGGTCTGTCCCTGGCGCGCGGTGGACGCGGGCGAACCGATGACACGCTCCTTGACCACCACCGTTCCGGACATGGCAGGGCCGTGGACAATGCACATGTACGGGTACGTCCCCGCCTTGATGAAGGTCAGCGAGTAGCCGAACTTCGCCGCCGCCTTGGGATCCTCGGGCGGTAAGCCGGAGTTCTGGTATCCGGCGCCGTCGTACGTCTTGCCGCCCGCCGGGAACACCACCTGGGGGTTGACGTAGGTCTTATCCCCCTCCTGCAGCGTCAGCGGCGGTGCGTCCTGTCCACCCAGAAACGCCACGTTATGGAATCCCTGGAACTGCCACGTCACCGCATCTCCCACAGCTATCTCGATCGTACGCGGGTGGAACGCGTTGGAGACGACGGCGATGTCCTTCGTCGCACCGCCGGCGATGACCGACCAGGTCCGATGAGCTTCGGCGACGGGTGTGGCCACCGCCGCCAGGGAAAGAGCGAACAACACTAGCACCAAAACCACGGCCGTTCTCTTCACGAGCATCCCCCCTTGAGTCTGGCCAATGGGCCGTCCAATTCGGTGCCCGCCGGGTGGCTCCTTCACCGGGAGTTTCCTGGAGTCTGCGGCAAAGCACGTCTAGACGTTCCAGGGAATGGGCACATAATCGGCTGCGGGGGCGACGGCCCCAACACATGGAACGGGTGCCGTTCGGCGCGACGGCCTCTCACCGGTTCTCAAACCTTAACGAGGTCGGTCGCCACTCCCCCGCACTAACTTTCTCGGGGCGGAGCCAAAGGCTCCGCCCCTTGACCATCTGCTATACTAGCCCTAATCCGTTATGGCCCAAGCGCATACTTTGACCGAGATCGAAATCCGATTGTTTGAACGGCCGCGAAAACTCCCCTTCCGCGGCCGTTCTTTCAAGACCCTCTCTGCGTTCCTGCGGCGGGAGGCCAAGCGCTCCGGTCCGTGGATGGAGCGCATCGCCGACGTGGTGGAGACCCTCGGCCGTGAGGGGTGGCGCTACCGGAGATTCACCGGCAAGGCGCTCATCCTGGCCCACCAGCGGCCGATCGACGGCGAGGAGATGCGCGCCTACATCTCGGAGCGGTTCGGCCAGGAGGTGCTGCCGCAGATCGCCATCCGCGCCCGCGCCGACGAGGAAGGGCCGCCGCCGCTGCCCAAGGCCGACGACGAACTGAGCCGCGAATTGCGCCGCCTCATCGGTGCGGAGAGCCACAAAGAGGACCTGCACCTGGGCCACCCCCCGGAGGAACTGAGCGAACTACTGCTGGACATGTCCTTCCTGGCGCAGGAGGCGATGGAGGACGGTGAGGTCTCCGGCCTCCTCGACCGTATCCGTGAGGAGCACGAGCAGGACGCCCTCTACCGCGACCTGCACAGCCGCTACCTCATGTTGATGGAGCGCACCAGCGCGGGCGATCCGGCGGCGGAGGAGGCCTACTGGGATCTCTTCTCCTACATGTCGCGCAAGCTGGCGAAATTGATCCCGGCACTGCAGACGTTTCTCGACCGCCGCGGGTTCACCGACCTCTGCGAACATGAAGCCACGGCCTTCCTGGCCGCGGCCCTCTACCAGGCGCTCTCCGTCATCGAAGCACAAGACGAGCGGTGAACCGGTTCCTGACGCGACCGGGCCCGGCCCGCTGGGCTCTGGGTGGGGGCCTGGTCGCCCTGTTGGCTCTCGTGCTCTTCCTCTGGTGGCGCGACGCGCCGCCCCCCGCGCCGCCGCTCCTGTCCCTGCTGCCGCGCGGCAGCGTGGTCACCAGTCAGGCCCGCGTGGACCTCGACGGCCGCCGGCCCTTCGAGATCGCTGCTACCGTCTACATCCCCGCGTTTCCCGGCGCCGCCGCAGACCTGGGGCACGCCGTGCTCGCCGGATACGATCACTGGGGGCACCGCTGGCGCCTCGCGCTCCTGCTGCCTCTGCCCGAGATTCCCGCGTCGCTGCAGGTTGGGCCGCTCTTAGGTTCGCGGGACGCGGTGGTCTTTCCGGGATACGCGGCGGACGGCACGGTGCGCTACCGCGTTGTCGGTCTGCGCTGGGGGCGTCCCACCGTGCTGTATGAGGGCAGGTCTGCAGGGCCGGTTGAAGTGGTGCGGGGTGTGATCGCAGAGCGGGATCCCGCGGGCGCGCGGGGCCTGCGCTGGGACGGCCGCACGTTTCGCCCCGTGCCCGCGCCGCCGCCCCTTCCGCCGGCGGTGGTCTGGTATTACTGGACCGACCGCGACGGCATTCCGCATGGTGAGAGCAACACGGTCGTCCTGGTCCCCGGACAGCGTCTGGTCACGGTGCGCCGCGGGGGCGGGCCCACAGTCCTCCCCGTCCCGGATGGCAACCTGCACGTCCTCGGTGGGGCCTTTCGGGCGCACCGTCCGGGTACGTACACCCTGACCGTTCCGGATTTCGCCGACCGCCCGGGAGCGAGTTTCCGGCTGGCCGTCGAGGTAGAGGATGAAAACCCTTAGCGAATATCAGGCGCGTCTGGAAGCGCTGGAGGTCGACCTCAACCGGGAGACCTACCGGCAGTACGCCGGACTCCCCTACGACGAATCGCGGATGGAACACCTCAGTGCGGAGATCGAGCGCTTGGCCGGCGCGGCGCTGGCGGCGTTTCCCCCCGATGACTTCCCCCACCCGCTGCTCTACGCGACCATCCGTTCCAGCCGCGCCTCCGAGTACACCCGCCTGGACAACGAGATCTACCGCCTGCGCAGCGAGGGCGTCACCGCGGAAGAGGCGGGCGAGACGGTCAATCTGAGCAACTGGCGGCTCTTCAACCGGCGCCACGTGCGTGACGCCGGACGGCGGCGCCGCGTCTTCGTGCGGCTGCTGGAGCGCACGCCGGCGCTGACCCCCGTGCTCGCCGAGCGGTTTGCCCTCAGCCGCGACCTCACCGGACGCCATGGGCTGACCCCGCTGGACATCTACCTGGAGGAAGAAGGGATCGACTTCGCCGCGCTGGAGCGGTTGATCGACCGGACCGCCGCGGCGGCGCGTCCACTCTTTGAGGGCGCCCTGGCCCGCTTCGCCGAGGACCTGCTCGGCAAACCTCCGGAGTTCTACGACGACTTCTACGTCTTCACGAACGTGATCTACGAGCCGGTCGACCGGTTTCTGCAGGAGGTGAACTTCGACCGACTGCTCGGGCCGATCTACGAGGGACTGGGGTTTTCCCTCTCCCAAATCGGCGTCGACGGCGAGCCGCGCTCCGGCAAGCACGCCTCGCCGGTGTGCTTCGGCGTGCGCATCCCGGGGGAGGTCTACGTCCTGTACCAGCGGACCAGTCCCGTCGCCGACTACACCGGCTACTGCCACGAACTGGGCCACGCCCTGCACTTCGCCTCGGTCTCGCCGGCGCTATCCTACGTGGACCGCTACCTCATCCCCGCCGGCGTGGCGGAGATCTTCAGTACGCTCTTCGAGTCGCTGGGCACGACGCCGCGGTTCCTGGCGGAAGAGATCGGGCTGACGCGGGAGGCCATCGACGACCTGCTGCGCCGCGAGCGGTTCATGGAATTGTACTTCCTCACGTTCTACGGCGCGAACTCCATGTTTAAGCTACGGTACTGGACAGAGCACCCCGGCATGGACGCCGCGGACCGACTCTACGCTGACCTCTACCGCCGCTACGTGGGACTGGCCATGCCGGGACGCTACTGGCAGACGCACCACGTCGTCGCGCTGCACGACGTCTACGCGCCGTCCTACCTCCTGGCGAAGGTGCGGATGGTCGAACTGCGGCGCGTGCTGGAGGAACGGTTCGGCGAGCGGTGGTGGCGGAATCCGGAGGCGGGGCGGTTCCTCCGCGAGGCGCTGATGGGACCCGGGCGCAGCATCCCCCTGGAGACGTTCTCGCGCCTCGACCCTGGACCGTACCTGAATTCGCTGGGTCTCTCGACGGCCGGCGCCTAGGCGTCCCCGGCGTTCCCTTCCGTCGTCCCCGCCGCCTTCGCCGGCGCGCCCGGGCGGGCCGCATCGCGGATCGCCTGGAGGATCTCGCCCACCACGACCTGCAGCGCCGCCGCCACGGGCACGGACAGCAGCACCCCGATGATCCCCAGCAGTTTGCCGCCGATCAGCAGCGCGATCACGGTGAGCAGGGGCGAGATCCCCACAGCCATCCGCATCACGCGCGGCACGACGAAGTTCGATTCCAGTTGCTGGACGCCGGTGTAGAAGGCGATCACCACGAGGAACCGCCACCATGGCGGCTGGAACAGGGCAATGAGCACCGCGGGAATGGCGCCGATAATGGGGCCGATGATGGGGATCAGTTCCGTAATCCCGGCGACGAGTCCCAGCAGCAGAGGATAGGGCAGCCGGAGGATGGACGCCCCGATGCCCACGACCACCCCGATGATCAGTCCCAGCAGCAGCTGACCGCGCACCCAGCCGCCGAACTTCAGCCCGACCCGCCGCAGGATCCCTTCGACCCGGTCGGCCTGTTCCTCCGGAAAGAGGGTCAGGAAGGCGCGTCTGATCAGGGGCCCCTCCGCCAGCATGTAGAAGGTCATGAAGAGGACGGTGACCACGGAGACCAGCCCGCCGAAGAAGCGGAACGCCACGCCGGCCGCGGTCCCGAAGTAGCGGCTGAGCCCCGCGAGTTCACTGGGCAGGCGGGCGATCAGGCCGGAGAGATCTGGCAGCCAGGGATAGCGGGCCTGCAGGGCGCCGGCGGAGCGCTGCAGGTCCTGGAGGAACTGCGGCAGCTGGCTGATGAAGGCCCGGGTCTCCCCCACCACCGGCGTGATGATGATCCCGCCGATGAGGACGAAGACCAGCAGGATCGCGGCGTAGATCAGCAGGATGGCGCCGGTCTGGGAGAGGCGCCGCTGCCGGCGGCCGATGCGGATGCGCTGCAGGACGGCGATCAGCGGGTTGATGCCGGTGGCCAGGATGGCGGCGATGAGGATGAGGAGGAGGATCTCGGTGATGATGGTGAGCAGGCGGACCAGGCCGAAGATCAGGAGGACCGTGAGACTGACGATGATGGTGTTGACGACCAGGTCGCGCGGGCGGGCCATCGGGGCTGTAGGTTCGCTGCGCTCCGTCCGGTTCCTTGACACTCCGGCGGGCTCGCTTCTAAGATGGTAGATGCATTCAGAGGCGTTCCGCGGTAGCTCAATCTGGTAGAGCGTCCGGCTGTTAACCGGAGGGTTGCAGGTTCGATTCCTGCCCGCGGAGCCAAGAAGATGCAGTCAGGACGCGGGGTTTAGCCCGCGTCCTTAGCTTTTCTGCCGAACTTCTGCCGGAGCATCACATCCATTCGATGGGCGGCAGCTCGGTCGGCCTGAGGCAAGAGGTGAGCATACAGGTCCATGGTTGTGCCGCTGCCACAATTGGCAACGGCCATCGCACAGAACGAAGCCAGGACCCGTGGCGCTTCTCTTGCCGGTCAACCCCTCGGCGGCCTGCTCTTCGGCGTGGACCGCGCTCTGCCGTTTCTCGCCGATGCGCTGTCCTACGCCACTTCGGTACTGAGCCTCCTATTCATCAGAACGCCCCTTCAGGAAGAACGGATGCGGTCTAGCGCGTTGCGTCGCGAGATTGGGGAGGGCCTGCGGTGGCTTTGGGGGCAACACTTTCTTCGCGCTGCCACTCTGCTCGTCGCGGGAAGCAACATGATCTTCCAAGCGGTCGTCCTAGTTGTAATCGTGCTCGCCAAAGAGCGGGGCGCTTCGCCCGGACTCATCGGCGTCATCTTGGGATTCTTTGGCGGCGGCGGCTTCGCGGGATCGTTCATCGCTCCCTTGCTCCAGCGGCGTGTTCCTGGGAAGAGCATCGTGATCGGGGCTAACTGGGTTTTGGCACTCCTGCTTCCGCCACTTGCCATCGTGCGCGACCCGTTGGCGCTGGGCCCCATCTTGGGGGCCATCGCGTTCGTCGGCCCCACCTGGAACGTCGCGATCGGAGCCTACCAACTGAGCCTCACCCCGAACAACCTTCTGGGCAGGGTAGGCAGCGTCACGATGCTCATTGCGTGGGGAGCGATCCCCCTAGGGTCGCTTGTCGGCGGCTTCCTTCTCGAGAGATTTGGCGCTGCAACGACCACCATGATCCTGTCGGCGGGTATGCTGACGATCGCCGGAGCGGCCACGCTCAGCCCTGTCGTACGCCATGCACCGACTCTAGGGGATCTGCGGAGAGCCGCGCCGTGAATGCGTGGAGTCCCCTCTGTGCGCGCTCGCCTAGCAGCTCCCGAAATTGGGGTTCAGTAGTTGCCGCCAAAAACCAGATAGCCGTAATAGCGGCCGCCGCTGCCACCGCCCTTGGTGCTGTTCGTGGTTGGGTCACCTGGGGCTTGGCTGCTCACAGGAGCCCCTTTGCCGCCGTCCCCGCCAGGCGAGTTCGGATCACCCACGAACCCGTACGTGTTGCCACCATCCCTCGCCGCCGCGTCGTTGCGGAGCTTGGCAACGATCTGAGCAGGGGTCATCCCCGAGCACGCGCCGCCCTGCAGGCAGAGCGCCACGGTTCCGGCCACATGCGGCGATGCCATGCTCGTCCCGGAAATCGTGGCATAACTGCTCCCCATCCACGTGGAGGTGATGCACACTCCGGGCGCGGCGATAGTATGGTTCTGATCGGCAGTGTTGCTCCCTCCGCCACCCTTGTTGGGAGCGGGGTCACCGGGGGCTTGGCTGGTCGCCGAAGTCCCTCCCGCAAAGTTGCTGAAATCTGCGTTTGTGTCGTCGACATCGGTGCGGCAGGTTGCCGCCGCGCCACCTCCCGGCGCACCGTTGAAATCGGCCACGGCCGTCACCGTTAGCACTTCGTCATACGCAGCCGGGACTTGGCTCTGAAAGTTCGTGTTGCTATTCCCGGCGGCCACGACGTAGGTCACGCCCGCCCCCACCGAGGCGCAAATCGCCTTGTGCATCGCGTCATTGTTGCTGTTCCCACAGTTTCCGTCGTCAGCGCCAGTGCCGCCCAGGCTCATGTTGGCGACCTTGATCCCTAGGGCGCCGGCGTTGGCAGTCACCCAGTCGATACCGCAGACGACGGTCGCGGTAGTCCCCGACCCGTCACTACCCAGCACTCTGACCGCCCAGAGGTGGGCATCGGGGGCCACGCCCACAACGCCGATGCCATTGTCCCTCGCTCCCACCGTCCCGGCGACGTGGGTGCCGTGCCCGTTCCCGTCGGCCCACGCATTCGGGTCGCTACTCATGCAGTTGCGCCCTCCCGCCACGTTCAGATCCGGGTGGTTACCTTGAATACCGGTGTCGATGATCGCCACGTTGATATCCAGGGGATCGGGGAATCCATCAATCGCTGCGGTCGAGCTGGCATCCGCATCCATCCGATTCACGCCCGTGGGTAGGGCCTGCGCTGCGATGCTCACGACGCGGTTTTCGCTAATGAACGCCACCCGCGGATCGCGCCGCAGCTGGTTGAGCCTGGCGGCTGGAATCGCCGCAGCGAAGCCTTTCAAGGCATGCTCATAGGTAAACTGCACACGCATTCCGTGCTGTGCGGCGAGCACCCGTGCTTCACTTGTCGCGTTAGCCACCCACTCGTTGAACACGACGATGTATTCTCCTGGGATGACGTCGCCGGCGACCGGAGCGGCGCCCACGCTGCTGTCCCCAGAGGCCACGAGGAGGACACCGACGATCACCGCGGACGCCAAACGGGATATCGACAGCATGTACTCACCCCATTCTCTTATGTGGGACTTCGCCGCGAGCTTGCGGCGATAGGAAATCGACAGAGATACTTCTCCTCCGATGGCCTGGCCCCTTCAGGAAGCTTAGGGGAGGTTTCGGGCAGTTGGACGAACAGTTCGGATACGAGACGGTTCGCGCGAACGACGGCTGACACTCTCGGCTCTCTCCGCGGTGATGGGATGGATAACGTCGATCGGGGTCACGTGGACACATGGGAACCTCCCACCGGGACGGCGACCTTCCTCCTTACCGACATCGAGGGGTCAACCCGCAACTGGGAAGCCAGCCCTGAATCGATGCGCGCCGCCCTGGCCAAGCACGACCACCTCATGGGCGCGGTTATCCATGCTCACGGCGGCGAGGTGCTGACCGAGCGAGGGGAAGGGGACAGCTTCTTCGCCGCGTTCGGGCAGGCGAGCGACGCGGTC
>Ga0209126_1000654_pt1 | contig 11643 bp, 11 predicted proteins | sample RifCSP19_1_FD_184024 | JGI IMG/M metagenome (GOLD analysis project Ga0209126, IMG submission 184024) | Soil microbial communities from Rifle, Colorado - Rifle CSP2_sed 19_1 (SPAdes) (version 2) | ecosystem: Environmental > Terrestrial > Deep subsurface > Rock core/Sediment | place: Rifle...
CTTATATTTCTGGGAATATTTGTCGCAATCTATTTCCTGAATTACAAGTATCTCGGCTCATTGTGGGAATTGCGATAAACAATTGTATCTTGTGTAGCGCCGACCTTTATAGTCGGCTTAATGTGGGGGATGAACCCCCACGCTACGGCATATCCGTATATGGATGCTTTTACAAATGACTAACGTTGAGGACCATAATGGACATATATAATAAAGCCTATGTTGACTCAGGCACATCACGCCTTATATACGGCTGGCTGGCATTCGCCATATCTTCGCTTGTCTTTGCCGGGATGTTTGCCTTGCTCGTTGTTATGGCAAGGACACCTTTTATACTTAAGTTCTTTCCAGGGAGTGACTATGTGCGTGTCGCCCTTGTTGGTCATGTAGTGCTGTCGTTCGTTATATGGTTTCTCGCATTCAAAGGACTGTTGTGGACATTGACGAGCACAGTCATGCTTGATACGAGGCTGTACAGCACAAAGGCAGGATGGACAGGGCTCATTATTTCCGTCATCGGAACATTATTCGTAATAGCGTCAGCTGTCTTCGGACTTGGTGTCCCGCAGTTTGTCAATTACGTGCCGGTTCTGTCTCATCCTATGTTCTATTCCGGGCTTATATTATTGTTTTCCGGCATAACAGTCACAGTGCTGAATACATTGCTTACTGTATGGAAGGCGTGGCGCGAAAAGTCTTATCGCGGCAGCTTCCCTGTATTGACATTTGGAATGATAACAGCCGGGATCTCTGTCCTGAGTGCATTTGCCTGCTTTGGTCTTTCCTGGTATTTCCAGACAACAGGAACCGGTAACAGCGCCGTATTAAACCTTGAGTCCCTCTTCTGGGGAGGCGGACATATTCTGCAATTTGCAAACACTATTGCCCTTGTCACGGCGTGGCTTTTTCTATCCCTTATCGTCTTCAGGAGTTTTCCGTTAAGAGATGTATACGCAAAGATTCTTTTTGCCGTCTATCTGATATTCATCCTGCCGGCTCCTGCATTCTATTTTATCTATGATATTTCAAGCTATGAATACAAAAACGCATTCACAGCCGTCATGCAATACGGACTCGGCCCGTCAACAGGCATATTTGCACTTACCATATTGATTGCCATATCATCAAAGGGATTAAAGGGACTTCCGTGGAATAAACCGGAGTTTTCATCCCTGATATTATCAATGTTTCTGTTTGCCCTCGGCGGCGTCATATCGTTTACTATCGGCGGCTATAATACAAAAATACCATCTCACTATCACGGTGTCATTGGCGGGGTCACCCTTGCATTCATGGGATTAACCAACTATGTACTCGGCATACTTGACAGAGAGGTATACAGCAGGAGGATTGCATCCTTATATCCGTACATTTACGGCGTCGGTCAGACACTGTTTGTCATAGGCATGTTCTGGGCAGGCTCTCATGGTGTTGCGAGAAAGACATTCGGGGCTGAGCAGAATCTCAACAGTACAGTCAAGATTATCGGGATGGCGATAGTAGGAATTGGAGGACTGATAGCCATTGCCGGCGGAATACTTTTTATAATACATTCTGTCAACACACTCCTCCGCAACGGAAGACAGTTACAGATTGAACAAAATAAAGATATTGAATTGGCAGTAGAATAGCCGTGGAGGTTACTGTGCAGCATATAATTAAACAATACATGCCTCTGTTTAAACTTAAGATATGTATTCTGATTACATTCAGCGCAATTGTGGGTCTTGTCCTGACATCACCGGGCAATGTATCGCTTAGAACTGTATTAATCCTGATTATTACGACGATACTTGCTTCAGGAAGCGCCAGTGCATTCAACCACTATTATGATATGGACATTGACGCTGTCATGGACAGGACTAAGGGAAGACCACTGCCGACGCGCAGTATAATAAACCCCAACAATGTGCTTATGATCTCTGTCGTTCTTTTTATATCCGGGATCATACTGGCGGCCCTGCTGCTGAATTATGTGGCAGCCCTTCATCTGGCCCTCGGCGCTGTTTTCTATGGTGTAATTTATACGGTATTACTTAAGAGGCGCACATGGACAAATATAATAATAGGCGGACTTGCCGGAAGCTTTGCGGTGCTTGCAGGAGGTGCTTCTGCAAATCCTGAATTCTGCCTCCCTCCCCTGCTCCTTGCAGTTGTCCTGTTCTTCTGGACGCCTTCTCACTTCTGGAGTTTCGCCATTGCACAAAAGGATGATTACAGAAAAGCAGGCATTCCAATGCTTCCGGTAATAGCAGGCAATTCGAAAACTGCATGGTACATCCTGATAAACACGATATTTCTCCTGGTTTCCTCATTCATGCTGTCAGTTTATGGCACACTCGGAACCTTATACACTGTTGTAGCAGTTATTGCGGGCGGATATTTTATCTTCAGAAACATCCAACTGCTGAAAAACCCATCAAAGGAAGTGGCATGGCGGAATTTCAGGGATTCTATAATTTATCTGAAAGTAATCTTTCTCGCGATAATTGCAGATGTTGTTTTCCGATGAACATAATTTTATATATTTCCCTGTTGTTTACTGTATGCCTTGCATCAAATAACGCCTTTGCGTCGCTTGAAGATACTGCTGTAAATCAGGCAACAAATGCTATTGGCCGCAAAATAGGCAATTATACACTTACTGATCAGGACGGGAGGCAATTTACTTTAAGTGAATTTAAAGGTAAGCCATATGTATTAAGCCTTATATACACCACCTGCGGTCATGAATGCCCGACAATTATCATGCAACTGAAGAAGGCATTTGAAATTTCAGGAGCAGATTTCGGCAGCAAATTTAACGCCCTGACCATAGGCTTTAATCCTGATAAAGATACACCTGAACAACTGAGAAGATACGGAGAAAGCTTTACCAATAACTTCCCGAAGTGGCGTTTTGCTGCCGCTGACAAAAAGACGATTGAAGGACTCGCAAGAGACCTCGGTTTCTATTACAGGAAAGTTGATGAGGGATTTGACCATATAAACATGGTAACAATCGTAGACAAAGATGGTAAAATTTACAAACAGGTTTACGGACTTGACTTTAAACCTGCGGAAATCCTGGAGCCGGTCACCCAGTCTGTAAATATGATCAGACCACCCGGCGCTAAACCGCTTAGCATCATAGAACGAATCAAGTTAATCTGCTACAAATATGATGAGAAAACAGGAAAATACAGACTTGATTATGGTTTGATCGTAACAATCTCTATTGGAGCTGTTCTGCAGACTTTAACAATAGGGTGGTTCATATATCTGCTATGGGGAAAGAAACGCCGCAGCCTTTAGAAGAATCTCCTTCTCATCCTTATATTCAACCTTTTCTATTGCCTCTTCTATAGGAAACCATCTGCAGTCATTTACCTCACTATCATGATCCTTAACATCACCGCCTGTATGCTCCATTAAAAAGAAATAGACGATCTTGAATATTCGCTTAGCCACTCCTTCTTCCCTGCTTACATAAAAATAATGTATATTGCCTATCAGCTTGATTATCCTGCCGTCGAGCCCTGTTTCTTCCTTAACCTCCCTGTGTGCAGTCCTTGCAATGTTCTCACCTTTTTCAACGAGCCCCTTTGGAAGGCACCAGACCCTGCCGTCTTTGACCGCTATTAAGGCAATCTCAGCCTTATGATCAATGCGGCGGAAGACAACACCGCCTGAGGATAACTGACGATCAGTTTTCATTATGAGCCTAATTTACGACAGGCTGAACATTAAGGGCCAGGACTCCCTTCCTTTCATCAAAACCGATAACGTTTATGACCCCTTTCTCAAATTGTAATACCTTTGCAAATGAATAATCAAACCGGTCTGTATCTCCGGAGTCACGCAGTTTAACCTCTACTCTGTGTGTTCCCGGACTAACCATGAATTCTTCATAGACAAACGAAGGACCGTCATTCTGCAATCCTCCTGCTTCATACAACTTACCAATGCTCTTTTCATTGTCTATGAACAGCTCCACATATACACCATACCTATCCCTGCTGCATCCCTCTATGCCGTTCAGTTTCATCCTGGCCCTGTCGGTATTTTTCAATTGTTCTCTGTACCTGTCAGCCTCCATGTTGAGTTTTGTAAATTCGTCGCACTCAGCCACCCTCTTCGATAAATGCCTTATGCTTAATTTTAACATGGAATCTTCAGTATTTGAAAAGGTATATGGGGCATCTGAGAAGTACAGCAGCAGAACTGACGGTATCAAAATCACGAGAGGTGCTATCGCCGTCCGCCATCCAAACTTGAATGTCCTGTCATTCTTCAATGTTCGACGCCGATCATGAAGTCCGGCGCTGCCCTTAAGCTCCTCCTGAAATTTCAGCACTTCACTGATCAACTTGTCAGACTGCCCGGCAGAAAACCAGAAAAGCCTGACTTTAGACCTGTCTACTGACCCGTTTAAAACAGGCGCCCTCTCCCGGGAAAGCCTTTCTTCAAGCCATTTATTACCCAGCCTGTAATGACAATCACCCATCTGACAGCCGGAGATGACAACTCCATCTGCACCTGCATCAAGGGCTGTTCCAATCCATGATGGATGGATCATACCGATACATGGCAAAGTTATGAAGCGGATCATGCTGCTTGCCGTTGCACCAAAAGAGCATCCCATCCCGAGGATCACCGGCTCTCCTCCCCGCTTCACGTCTTTCAGAATCTTTCTAATCTCTCCGACAATATCTTCGTTTCCTCCCAAATCCGGCATGATCACCCCATCAAAACTGCATGATCCCACGCATATCCCGCATGATGCACACCTGTTTTCCATTACTACTGCCTCAAGCTCGTAAGACTTGTCATCTGTCCTGGGACGCATGTGAATAGCATCATAGGGGCAGTCTTTAAAACATTGTGAACATCCGGTACAATTTTCCGCAATGATCCCTGCAGCCTCTGGCCTCTTTGACCTTCCATACCACGGCATTCCGGCAAGAACTGCAAGCCCGATCGTCATCAATCCCCATGCCCCCCATTCAGGCAAATCATTGATAACCGGATAGAAGAAGAGATAAAACCAGTCAAAACTTATTGATGTGAGCATCTTGTCTGAAGCTGCTGGAAGAAGGCTGACCGCCGGTTTGACTATTGACAATACCAGCACAGAGATTCCTGTAATGACGGCAACAGCAACCGGCGGGGTGATGACCGGTTTTGATATCCTCATTACATGAACCCAGAGGATCAGGAAAAGAAACACCGGAATGAATAGATGAATAAACAGCGCCATGAAGAAAAACAGACCGGTGACTAACTTGTCTGTTGTAAATGACATGGCAAGAGGCTCTCCGAAGATAGGCAGAAAATCAAGAAACCTGGCAGTCATCTGGGCAATCAACTGTGCCCTGAGGTCCCATACCAGCCAGTAGCCGATAATACCTGTTACCCATATGGCAATAAGCAATGCGAGACCTGAGACCCAGGCCGGCCAGCGCCAATGACGGTATCTGCCTGTCCAAAAGACACGTATAAGATGCAGGATGGCAGTCAGGATCAGGCCGTCCGCTGAATACCTGTGAACACTCCGCATGATACCGCCGGCATACCACTGCACCTCCGTCATCCGCCTGACAGACTCATACGGCTCGCCAATACTGTAAAAGATGAACAGGTAAATCCCGCTTGCCAGCAGCAGCCACAGGAAGAATATGGCAATGGCGCCGAGATAATGAAGGGGGTTGAAACTGACTCCTTTTCCGCAGTAATCCAGAAGCTTTTTATACCACATAAATTAATTATATTATGCAGCACTTAGAATAGACATGATTTATGTCATATTCATGAAAACCCGGACAGAATAGCTGTAAAGAAATAATATATAGCGGCAGAAGAGAGCATGATAAAAAATATCAGGCCGATCGGCACAAGACTCCCCAGAGACTTCATATTAGAAGTCATTTCGGGAACACTGCCGGCATCTTCTGTAATGGTTGGCTCAAGTAGTTTCATCTGATATTTCCTGCAAGCAACGATCTTTTCCATGCATCAAGGAGGCAATCCAGAATTTCCCACGCAAAGAGGGAATTCCTGCCAAGTCTTGCGTTTATATCAAGAAGCACTGGTGTAAAATTATTTCTTAATCCTATATCCATTTCAACCGGCCCCTCAAGGTTAAGAATTCCTGCAGCCTTAGTTCCCAATTTGACAATATCAGGCCTGTCTACCCTCTCAACAGAGAGGACACTGTCCCGGCTTCCACTGTTTAATGCAGTTTTTTCCAGTACTACTGCTGACAGGATGCTGCCGCCCCTGTCAATAAACATGTTGAGATTAAAGACAGTTCCGGATATATATTCCTGAAATATAAGACCTTCCCTGGTTGTTTCAAACAGTTCTTCATATCTCCTGTAAACAGAGACTTTCCTGTTGCCACTGCCTGTACGTGGTTTTGAGAGCATAGGAAACCCAAGTTTATCCACTATAATATCTACCGGAGTTACTTCATCACAAAATTTCGGCACTGCAATTCCATGCCCTGCCATTATCATCGCAGTCTTTAACCTGTCATTTGCTATCTCTATGGCTGTCGGGGATGACATTAATACAGTACATCCCTCCCATTCAATCTCTCTTTTTATAGACGATATTACCGGCAGATCTTCCGTAAGAGTCGGTATGAGCAGAGATGGGCGCTCCCTTCTTATTATGTCCATCAGCAGTGCAGTAAAATCCGGATCGTCGGATCTTATATCAGTCCCTGTTACTGAAAATGACCGGGCTTTGAAATAAGATACAGCCGACCGGCCGGCAGGCCCGCGTACACCTGTAATTAATATGTTATTATGATGGATCGTTTTCGCCATCTTCATCTTCTGAGTCATGATCAGAGTCGTTATCGCCAGACTCAAAGTCTATCTTGTCAGCAATAAGAACACCATTCGCATCCACAATACCCTCAGCTTCAAGCTTCATATTAACCGTAATATCCGCGATACTAACGATAGTTCCATCCTTGTATCGTGTTGTGGAAATGATCTGTACAGTATGTCCCGACAGTTCAAATCTGTCTTCCGATAATGACACTGCTGTAACGTACCCTTCAATCTCAAATTCATCATTATCCTTGAAATGATAGCCCCTGTCTTCAAGCTCTATCTTGCTTGCTGAAAGTCTGTCACCTGATAACCCGGCAGCACTCTTGACCTCAACATACAACCCATCCTTCAAGTCATCAATAGTCATATGTTCAAACTCTGTAGAGTCCTGAGAAAATTCTACTGTCAGTCCCCCGATCTTAAATGTCCCGGAGATTTCATTGAGGGCGCTGATTGTTCCCTTCAGTTCGATCTCAAATGAACCGGATTTAAGCGATATATAGGAAGCGTAAATTATCCCATTGGCATCAACAAAACCGCTGACCTCGACAACATTGCCGGCAGCTAAATCAGTCATGAATTCAGTCAGATCAACAGTCCCGTTGCCATCAGGGTCATTGAAATCATCAAAGTATGTCGTACTGTCCACAATTATGGTCTGACCAAGCACCATAATACTATTAGCAGCAGCGTCAACTGAACTGACAGGTCCTTCAAGTATATCTTTAAATTCTATCTTTGCTGCACTCCCTGCAGTTCGATCCGGATTAAATTTGCCATCAACTTTAACGATCATCCCCTTCTTAAGATTATTCTGATTTCCTGTAACTCCATCAACCGTTACAGTCGCATTTGTGATGTCAAACACAACTCCATTGACATCAGCGGATGTGCTGCTTGCGGAATTAATCCTGCCAACACTGATCCCTGTGCCCCCTATGCCCCCGCCGGCAAGGTCATTACTGCCGTCAGTCAGACTCATTGGTCCGCATGCTGTAAATGCAAAAAGTAAAAACCACGGTGCCAGAATCTTAATAACTGAACTTCTATACATTGAACATATCCTCCTTGATCCTGAAATACCTTTTCAAATCCACCCTCACCCCAGGTTCATGACGGTTCACCCGTATCCTCTTCGAAATAGTAGACGCCGATGCCGGCCCTGTGTCTTCCTGTTCCGGTCTTTGATGGACTATTGTCCCTGTCATGCTGTGATAACCAGCTATCGAATTCCTCGAGAAGCTTCTGGCCCTTCTCTTTAGATATCTGCCGTAATTCCGGCAGAATTTCTGCAGGCAGATTGTCATAGGATACTTTTCTCTGCAGAACCCTCTCTCCTGCATCTTTAGTTATGTTATTATCAATAGTGGAAATAAGGTCCCTGACATCTGTACCAAGGATGCCAAGTTTCTCAACATCACCCGACACAGGTATGTATGCGCGTGCGATCAGCCGCATGCGTCCATCCGGAAGGCGGTCAATAGCCCCTACACGATCCAGTTCGTCCAGCACCGCCCGAACCGGCATGTCACCGCTGTATTGCCTTACAAGCTCACTGAATGAAATACCGCTGCCCTCAACAACCAGATCTGCCGGATTGCCATTACTGTCTGAGAATCTGCTGTCACGAACCCAACCGGTTACAACCCTTGCAGCCCTGTTATAACGTTCAACCGTCTCTTCATTGCCTGTATCAGATATTCCCTGGACCCGGCTTACCTCCTTACGGGTCAAACCTGTTATTATAGAAACGCGGGAGGCGGTCTGCTTTCTATTGGGGAGACCAAATTCCTCCATTGCCACCTTTACATAAACATATTTCGCAAGATCAGCAAACGTCCCATACGGCACACCGTTACGCAATAATATCCTGACCAATGGCTGCAGCAGGCTGACTATAGCTGCAAAAAGCGTCTTTTTTACGTCCTGCTTCACATTTGGGATAATATTCCCAATTATAAAGAATGTCAAGATTTTTTTTAGAGGTTATTTAAGGACACTGAGAATTCTTGGCACAAGTTGTTTTTTTCTTGAGAGTACCCCTTTAAGCTCTGCAAGGTTAGGGGCTATAACAGGATAACCTATCTTTGTTATTATGCCGGAATCCCCTGCAAACAGCAGAAGACTGTTTTCATATATGATGTCCGATACCAGAAGACAGGCAATGGTTAATCGCTCTTCAAGCATTATCTTATTAAGTGATGTCAGGAGGGACTCTTTAATCTTTTCAAATGTCACCATCTCTATTACCTCAATCTGGCCTATCCCGATCTTTTCTTTTCCAACCTCATAGATTTTATAATCTGTCCTTATTATCTCCTCCGGCGTCTTCTTTAAGAGATCAGAGCTCGCGTTAAACATATCCTCTCCGAGCTTCTGGATGTCCAGTCCGGCCAGTCCGGCCAGATAAGCAGCAATCTTCCTGTCTCTTTCAGTTGTAGTCGGAGACTTCATTATAACTGTATCAGACAATATAGCAGAAAGCATAATACCTGCATACGAAGGTTCAGGCTCCACACCATATTTCAGGTAGAGCTCTGCAACAAGCGTATTTGTACAGCCTACAGGTTCTACTACAAAATAAATAGGATGGAGTGTCTGAAAACTTCCTATCCGGTGATGGTCCAGGACCTCAATCACCTCTGCCTCCTCTATTCCAGGTATCGCCTGACTGGCCTCATTATGGTCAACAAGGATAACCTTTTTACGAAAGTCCCTGAGCATGTCACGCCTCGTTAAGATACCTGCAAGCCTGCCGCCTGTATCCACAACAGGACAGCCCCTGAGGGCTGAATCACGCATCTTTGCCTTGACATCAAGCAGCAAGTCATAAGGGGATACCGAGTAGAAGTCACTTGAGAATACTTCCCTCGCAGGAGTACTCAGGTGCATTAATCTTACCGTTGTAGCTGTATCATAGGGCGATGAAATAACACTGACCTTGTTTCTCTGGGCCATATCGAGGACAGATTTATCAGGCAGAAATCCACCGGTTACTATCAGGCATCTTGCATGACTCTCTATGGCATGCCTCTGTATCTCCTTACGGTCCCCTACTATAACGACGCACCCTTCCTCTGAATAATACTCCATCACCTGCCGGAATCCGTCTGTCTCCATAGCGCCTACTACTATCCGGCCTGTCCTTGTTTCATTTTCATCAAACAGGAATAGTGAATTCCCCTGAATTGCCTTCGTTATACCGTTCAGTGAGGCGACTAACCGGTTGGATGTTGCGGCATCGGCATGACGGGCATAGAATCTGGCAAGGTCCTGAAGTGTAATCGCCCCCCTGTAATGACCATCCCTGTCAGTCACAGGCACCATAAGCAGGTCATAGCTGTTCATGAAATCGAGAACGTCACCTACAGACATCTCCATGTGAACAGACAATGATTCTGTAGTCATGACATCCTTTACCCTGATCTTGACATCCGGCAGATAAAGCGGCATTTCTATGCCGAATCTGTTCAGTATAAACTCAGTCTGAACATTTATCTCCCCTGCCCTGGCCGCTAAAACATTAGAGCTACCGGTAAGCTGTTTAAGCCGGGCATATGCAAGGGCCGCACATATGGAATCAGTGTCAGGGTTTCTATGTCCAATAACGTATATGTTCTGTTCAGACATTGTTTCCTCTAAATTGCAACAGAGAATATCCTTCCGAAAATGTATCCAATCCCTGCTGCAAGAGAACCGAGCAATACGGTCTCTGCACTGCTTTTAAGCCAGTGTGTCTTGGTCAGCATAGTCTTGCCAATCCCTATACCAAGCAGGATGACAACTGCTATTGCTATGCTGAATTTAAGCGCACTCAGGGAGTCCTCAATAAAAACATACGGGAATATGAGCGGAAGTCCACCTACAATAAACGATACTCCCATTATCAAAGCTACCTTTATCGAACTGTCAAAGTCCTCATCAACTATACCAAGCTCATCCCTCATCATGAATTTTATCCACCTGTCCTTGTCAGCAGTAACCCTGTGAACGATCATCTCCACTTCTACTTCTGTAAATCCATGGTCAGTAAATATTTCCCTTATCTCCTCTCTTTCCTTTTCAGGAGACTCCACGATTTCTCTTTTTTCACGCGCAATCTCCTTTTCAAAGAACTCTCTCTGAGACTTTGATGCAAGATAGGCACCGAGAAACATGGAAACAGCGCCGGCTGTTATTGCGGCCATACCGGTTAAGAATACAATCCGGCTGTTATTGATCGAACCTGTCACCCCGGCCACGAAACCAACGGTACTTACTATCCCGTCATTCATTCCAAATACTACTTCCCTGATCTGCCTTCCCTTCGGGGTATGCCAGTCCTCGTCATGATACTTCTTATGCGGATGCCGGGCAACATCCTTGTTCTGAAACCAGGTCTTTACGAATTGTGGTAATGTAAGCTGCACAGTTATTAATTATATGGCATTTATAGCTGATTTGACAACTAAAAGGGAGCTAATGATGTGTCATCCTGAATGGATCCAGCAGCTTGTCTGCATCTTTTTGCGAAAGTATTCCCTTCTCTACAACTAACTCCCTGATTGTCTTGCCGGATACAAGCGCCTCTTTTGCAATCCCGGCAGCTGCCTCATAACCTATAACCTGATTAAGTATGGTCGCAAGGCCAGGACTTTTTTCCGCAAATTCCCTGCAGCGATCCCCGTTGGCCTCTATCCCTTTTATGCATCTGTCAGTAAATACCTTTATCACATTAGTAAGCAGGTGGATGGACTGCTGAAGGTTGTAATTAATGACAGGCATCATGACATTAAGCTCGAGCTGCCCTGCCTGTGCTGCAAGTGTTATCGCGGTATCA
>Ga0209126_1000659_pt1 | contig 11597 bp, 10 predicted proteins | sample RifCSP19_1_FD_184024 | JGI IMG/M metagenome (GOLD analysis project Ga0209126, IMG submission 184024) | Soil microbial communities from Rifle, Colorado - Rifle CSP2_sed 19_1 (SPAdes) (version 2) | ecosystem: Environmental > Terrestrial > Deep subsurface > Rock core/Sediment | place: Rifle...
GGCTTGCCAGTGGTAAAGATTATCCGGGTGCGCATCAGCAACTTAACTCTTGGCTCGTTGAAGCCCCGTCAGTGGCGTTACCTCACCCCTCAAGAGATCGCTGCCCTGAAGGGGAAAACTGATCGCACCACGAAAGCCATACAGAACACCAGCAGGATTATCCGATCAGTCGATAAGCGCAGTGGTACCAGCAAGTCAGCAAAGCGACGCCCGCGCCCCATTAAAAAAGGAAGAAAACCTTGATCATATTAGCGGAGGAGTAAGAACAAGGACCATTTATGGATAGTATGCCACCAGCCCCCGATCAGGAGAACACCTCTTTCTTAGACGTTCCAATCACCAGCCGGATTGCGTTGAACTGGCAATCCTTGCTGTTTATCGCCATCTTATTAGCGACCATCCTGAGTCGTCTCTATCTCCTCGGGGAACGCGTCATGAGCCACGACGAGACCTCGCACGTCTATTTTTCCTGGTTGTTCGAACAAGGGCGCGGTTACAAGCACGACCCGGTGACCCACGGCCCGCTCCAGTTCCACCTGATGGCATTGTCTTATTTCCTATTTGGCGACAGCGATTTTACCGCCCGTCTGCCGCACGCCCTGTTCAGCATCGCCACGGTCGCCTTCCTGTGGTACTACCGTCGCTACCTGGGCCGCGTCGGCTGGTTAGTGGCTGCCCTGTTGCTGTTGATCTCCCCCTATATGCTCTACTATGGGCGCTACGCTCGTAATGAATCTCTCGTGACCCTGTTTGGCGTCGTTATGTTCTGGGCCATATTGCGATACTTTGAAAGCGGCGCGCCGCGTTATCTTTACTGGTTCACTGCAGCTATTGTATTGCACTTTGCTACTAAGGAGACCTCGTATATTTATACCGCCCAGGCCCTGGTTTTCCTGGCACTTTATTTCATCTCACGGCTACTCCAGACCCCCTGGCCTCACCGAGAATATCGTAACCGCTTCCTTATGGCGATTATCATCGCCATCCTGCTGTTAGTCGGGGCAACGGGGGTCTTCCTGATAGGAGGTGGAGCTCCCCTTCCCAGTGTTACCGAGACGGTCCTACCTGCCATTCCAGGCGAAGCCCCTCCGCCCAGCGCGCCGGTGCCCATCGCTTCCCTTTTCCTGGCAGCGGGGGGTGTGCTCGTTTTATTGGTTGCGGCTTACTTCTTGATCCGCGGTTATACGTTGCCCAAGCTGCGCGCAGAGCGTTCCCTCGATCTCTTGATCCTGCTTGGCACCCTGGTGCTCCCCTTCCTGGCGGCTATCCCGGTCAAAATGGTAGGCTGGAATCCTATCGATTATTCCTATCAGGGCATGCTCCGCACTGGCGCTTTTCTCATTCCCATTGCTTTAATAGCCATCGGCATTGGTCTGTGGTGGAACCCGCGCCTCTGGTTGGGAAACGCCGCCCTCTACTACTCAATTTATACGGTGTTCTACACCACCGTCTTCACCAACGGGGCTGGTTTCTTCACCGGCATGGTCGGTTCTCTAGGATATTGGTTGGTACAGCAGAGCGTCAATCGTGGTAGCCAGCCCTGGTATTACTACGCTTTCGTTCAAATCCCGATTTATGAGTACCTGCCCGCCCTGGGAAGTCTCCTGGCATTGGGCCTGGCATTCTTTGCCAGGCCGGCGGCATCCGACCCTTCTGAATCGACAAACGATGAGGGATCGTCCGAGATCAATCCCCAGCGATTTACCGTCACCCTGCTTGGCTTCTGGATGATCACCAGCCTGCTCGCTTATTCTTATGCAGGTGAAAAAATGCCCTGGCTGACGGTTCACATTGCCCTCCCGATGATCCTGCTCTCTGGCTGGTCGTTTAGTTACCTGATCGAAAGAATCGACTGGGCAGCCTTACGCGCATGGCGGGGAATTATCGTCCTGGCTTTATTGATCGTATTCCTACTCAGTCTGGCTGGTACACTGGGTTCCCTGCTGGGTACTCTACCTCCCTTCCAGGGAAAGCAATTGGAGCAACTGCAAGCCACCAGCACTTTCCTGTTTTCCATCTTGGTGGCCATTGCCAGCGGGATAGGGTTGGTCTACCTGACAAAGCCCTGGCCGCGCATTCAGGTCGTGCGTTTGTTGGCTTTGACCATCTTCGCGAGCCTTGGCCTGCTCACAGCACGCACAGCTTTGGCAGCCTCTTTCATTAACTACGATTACGCCATCGAATATTTGGTCTATGCGCATTCCGCACCCGGATCAAAATTGATCCTTGCGCAGGTGGAAGACATCTCTAAACGCACCACCGATGGGCTGGACATCGTTGTCGCTTATGACGATGTTACCACTTACCCCTTCTGGTGGTACCTGCGCAATTACCGCAATGCCCGCTTTTTCGGGGCGAACCCGACCCGGGATTTGCGTGAAGTGCCCATCATCATCGTCGGAGATAGCAATTTCACCAAAATTGAGCCCGTCGTAGGTCAGGCCTTCTATCCCTTTGACTATATCCGCATGTGGTGGCCCAACCAGGACTATTGGAGCCTAAAATGGAGTAGCATTGATGCCGAGCGAAGAAGAGATTGGGCAGCCTCGCAGCCAGAAGGTACCCCCACCACCTCCACGCCTCCCATGACGCTGGCCGAGTACTTCCAGCGAGTCTGGACCCACATCCAGCCTTTCTTCACCAACCCGGCCGTGCGGGAAGCGGTGTGGGATATCTGGTTCAACCGCGACTTTACCAAGTGGGGCGCAATTAAAAAAATCGACACGAGCCTGCCCAACTGGCAACCTTCTGCCTCGATGCGCATGTATCTCCGCAAGGACCTAGCAGCCCAGATCTGGAATTATGGGGTTGGACCCAGCACACAGGAGGTGGTGGTCGACCCTTACGAGGGTAAGGAAGTCACCCTGAACGCGGACAACATTATAGGAATGGACGGTACAGAAGCTGGCCAGTTCAAGCGTCCGCGCGACCTGGCCTTTGCACCGGACGGCACCCTGTATGTCGCCGACACCGAAAACCACCGCATTCAGCATCTCGACCGCACCGGCCGCCCCCTGCATGTCTGGGGGAGTTTTGCTGACATCGCCCAGGGAGCGGCTCCGGCGGGCACCTTCTATGAACCCTGGGGCATTGCTGTCGGGCCAGATGGCTCTGTCTACGTCGCCGACACCTGGAACCATCGCATCCAGAAGTTCACTGCCACAGGCGAGTTCATCAAGATGTGGGGATACTTCGGCCAGGCAGAACGCCCTGACGCGTTCTGGGGACCGCGCGATGTGGTGGTCGACTCCGCTGGGCGGGTGCTCGTCAGCGACACCGGCAACAAACGCATCGTGATCTTTGACGCCGATGGGAATTACCTCAACCAATTTGGCAGCTCTGGCTTCGCTCCGGGACAGTTTAACGAGCCAGTAGGATTAGCGCTCGATGCCGCGGGGAACCTGTACGTGGCTGACTCCTGGAACCAACGCATCCAATCCTTTGCGCCAGATGGGGCCGGCAGCTACCTCCCACTCACTGCTTGGGACGTCTACGGGTGGTTTGGCCAATCCCTTGATAACAAACCTTATCTGGCCGTCGACGAGCGCGGGCACGTTTTCACCACTGACCCGGAGGGCTATCGCATCTTAGAGTTCACCTCTACCGGCGAGATCATCCGCTTCTGGGGAGATTACAGCCTAGGACCCGATGGATTCGGTCTGGCTGGTTCTATAACTGTTGACCCACAGGGTGGGGTATGGGTCTCAGACGCAGGCAACAGCCGGATCATGCACTTCAACTTGCCGGAGGAGTAGCTGATATAATCCCTTTCGCACGCCACACTGGGCCTAAGGTCTATCCTAGGGGAGATACCCTGCATGAAATTACACGAATATCAATCCAAACAGATTTTTTCAAAGTACGGCATTCCGATCCCAAAAGGACGGGTAGCGGCCACCGCTAATGAAGCAAAGCACATTGCAGAAGAATTGGGTGGCCGCGTCGTTATTAAATCCCAGGTGCTGGTGGGAGGGCGAGGCAAGGCCGGTGGCATCTTGCTCGCTAAGAATCCCCAACAAGCCGAACGGGTGGCCGCTCAAATCCTGGCTATGGAGATCAAAGGCCTACCGGTGCGGAAAGTGCTGGTCGACGAAGCCGCAGATATCGAAACCGAAATCTACCTGGGGATCACCAACGACCGGGCCGCGCGCAAGCCGGCGATGATGGCTTCTGCGGCTGGCGGTGTTGACATCGAACAGGTTGCTTCAGAAACTCCTGAGAAGATCGTCAAAGTACATATTGACCCTCTGCTTGGATTGCGCGATTACCAGGCACGCGACCTGGCTGCCGGCATCGACCTGCCGCGTGACCAGTGGCGCGCCTTCGAACAGATCGCCCGGGGTTTATGGCAGGCTTATAAAGATAACGACGCCACCCTGGCTGAGATCAACCCACTGGTGATCACCTCCGACCATCACCTGGTAGCCCTGGACGGTAAAATGGTCCTGGACGACAATGCCCTTTTCCGGCATTCAGACCTGGCCGAAATGCGCGATCTAGATATAGAAGCGGAAGCTGAAGTCGAGGCGCGCAGACATGACTTGTCTTTTATCAAGCTGGATGGGCAAATCGGCTGCATGGTCAATGGCGCTGGTCTGGCTATGGCGACTATGGATATCATTAAACATTTCGGCGGTGAACCAGCCAACTTCCTTGATATCGGAGGGGGAGCCAGCTCAGAAAAAGTTGCCGCAGCTTTGCGCATCATCCTGGCCGACTCAAATGTCAAGGTGGTCTTGTTCAATATCTTCGGCGGCATCACGCGTTGTGATGAAGTCGCTCGAGGCATCGTAACCGCCTTGGGAGAGGTCAAAACTCAGGTGCCGATGGTTGTCCGCCTGGTGGGCACCAATGCCGAAGAAGGCCGTCAAATCCTGGCCAACGCCAACATGATCACCGCGAAAACGCTGGCTGATGCCGCCCAAAAAGCCGTCGAAGCCTCTCAGGGAGGACCATCGCAATGAGTATCCTGATCGATAAAAATACGAGCCTTCTGGTGCAGGGTATCACCGGAAATGAAGGCCTTTTTCACACCCAACAGATGGTGGCTTACGGCACCAACGTAGTTGCCGGTGTGAGACCTGGCAAGGGTGGGGAGTGGGTACTCGATGGCAAGATCCCGGTTTTCGATTCAGCAAAAATCGCTATTGAGGCCACCGGCGCTAACACCGGTGTGATCTTTGTCCCCGCTCGCTTCGCCTCCGATGCCATTTTCGAGGAAGCTGATGCTGGCTTAGCTTTAATCGTCTGCATTACCGAAGGCATCCCGGTGCAAGATATGATGCGTGTGCGTAACTACCTCGACCAGAAAGGTGTACGTCTGGTGGGGCCAAACTGCCCTGGATTGCTCACCCCGGGCGAAGCTAAGGTAGGCATTATCCCCGGCGATATCGCCATCCCAGGCAATGTGGGCGTAGTCTCCCGCTCCGGCACATTGACTTACGAGGTGCTCTACGCCCTCAAGGAAGATGGAATGGGCGCCACTACATGTGTTGGCATCGGCGGAGACCCTATCAATGGGACGAACTTTATCGATGTCCTGGGGATGTTCGAAGCAGACCCGTACACCGAGAAAATCGTTTTAATTGGTGAAATTGGCGGCACGGACGAAGAAAAAGCTGCCGAGTTTATCGCCGACCAACTGACCAAACCCGTCGTCGCCTTCATCGCCGGACAGACTGCCCCTCCCGGGAAACGGATGGGGCACGCAGGGGCGATCGTCGAGGGCGGCTCAGGTCTGGCGGTTGATAAGATTAGAGCTTTGGAGGCAGTCGGTGTACGCGTCGCCTCACACCCAGAAGAGATCCCCAAACTATTAAGGTAACCCAGAGAAAACAACGCCATCAAGAGCCTTAACGCATACCAGGATCTGCAGGCCTTATCCTGAAAGATCCTTTATATAAGGTCAGATATTGGGATTAAGGCACTCGCTGTACCGAAATGGTTACAGATACAAAACCGCCCAATTCGTTCTTCTGCATACTGATGTTGAGCCTATCCTTGGCATCATTTTCACGCAAGAGGGTGGCCATCGCTCCCATAGAGGTGTCTGGAGAACGCACCTCATGCCAGCCGAAATTGGGTAGCTCCAATTGGTAGAAAGTCACCACATCTTCGATAGTGCCATCCACCTGGAAGATCACATAGGCACCGGCCCGAGCTACCTGGAGTTTGTACGCCCCTTCCATGACAGGGATATCTTCTGGCACACCAGGCGTCGCCTGCGGCGATTCATTTCCCGTCTGTTCGTCAACACCGGCCGGTTGAGTTTCTTGAACTGGCGCAGTGGTTTCCACCATCTCTCCGGCGCCCTCGTCGGTGGCTGGTACTGGGTTTGCCTTTGGTGAACAGGCAGCTGCAAACATCAGGATAAATAACAAAGCCCCCCACAGAACGATACGGATTATTTTGCTCATCGCTTTGTCTCCTCCTTACCCAAAGCCTCTTCATCGTAAATATAATGGGCTTACCCCTAAATGTCAATTTAAATGTAAATCGCCTTTCCAAGAGCTGGCCAGGCATGCACAAAGAGGCGCGGGAATTTCCGCGCCTCTTCGAAAAGAGCAAACGGACAACCTATCACAGCATGTGAACTTCGATATATTTGACTGCCTCTCCCACCGTGGTGATCGTCTGGGCGTCCTCGTCCGAGATCTCCCCACCAAATTTATCTTCAAAGGCCATGATCAGCTCTACCAGGTCGAGGGAGTCTGCTTCTAGGTCTTCGCGGAATTTCGCCTCAGGCTTTACCTTAGCCTCGTCAACGCTAAGCAAATCCACGATAATTGCTTTGACGTCCTCAAATGTGTCAGCCATATACAATCCTCCTTGCACAAGGTCTCAACTTACTGCGCCAATTGTATCCCCGTAGCCCGATCTGTCAAGCCCTGATGTTGAAACCAGCAAGGTTTATTGCCAGCAGGGGAATTTGTTGACAGCCAGGAATCAGGCTGGTAAGATACTTCAAATCACAGGAACACCGCTTAATGCCAAAAGTTACGCCGATCAGTACCCGGAAATCCGATCATATTCGGATCAATTTGGAAGAAGACGTGCGTTCTGGCTTATCTTCCGGGCTAGAACATTATCGGTTTATCCACCAGGCAGCGCCTGAACTCAACCTGGAGGAGATCGACCTCAACCTGAAGCTGTTTGGCCGCGCCTTGCGCGCGCCAATTCTGATCTCATCGATGACCGGTGGCACGCCGGAAGCGGCAGCAATTAACTGCATCCTGGCCACGGCAGCCCAGGAGACCGGCATCGCCATGGGGCTTGGCTCCCAACGGGCGGCGATCGAACACCCCGAGCTGGCCTCTACCTTTCAGGTTCGCCAGGTAGCTTCGGATGTATTGTTGTTTGCCAACCTGGGCGCCATCCAGCTGAATTACGGTTACTCAGTCGAGCACTGCCAGAGAGCAGTCGAGATGATCGCTGCCGACGGCCTGATCCTGCACTTCAACGCTCTTCAGGAAGCTGTCCAACCGGAGGGCGACACGCGCTTCACCGGATTGCTGCGTAAGATCGAAACTGTTTGCCGGGCACTGCCAGTGCCAGTCATCGCCAAGGAAGTGGGTTGGGGGTTTTCTGAACAGGCGGCGCGCCAGCTGGCAGAAGCCGGGGTGTCTGCCATCGACGTGGCCGGGGCTGGAGGCACCTCCTGGTCACAGGTTGAGATGCACCGCGCAAACGACGAATACCAGGCCAGACTGGCAGCCGCCTTCATCGACTGGGGTATCCCGACTGCCGAAGCGATCCAGAACGTCCGCCGGGCAACGCCACAGTTGACTGTCTTCGCTTCGGGTGGCTTGCGCGATGGAATTGACATCGCCAAGTGCATTGCCCTGGGAGCCACCCTGGGGGGAATGGCCAGCCCGTTCTTGAAAGCCGCCGCACAATCCCAAGAAGCCATCATCCAAACCATCCGGCTGCTCCAGCGCCAAATCCAGGTATGCATGTTCGCCACCGGGGCTGCTAATTTAGGACAATTAAGGGAAACGCAGCTGGTTAGAGAAAACAAGTAGAATGTCAAACATGAAGATAGAGTACGCAACAACATTCTTGCCGGCCATCGAAGAGGAACTCCGCCAGGCGATCCTGCTGTCGAATAGCCCTAACCTCGAAGAGTATCGCAATATGCTGGCTTACCACCTGGGCTGGGAGGGAGAAGGCGCTGGGCCAGAAGCGCGCGGCAAGCGCGTGCGGCCAATCATTGTGTTGCTGACCTGCGCGGCCGCGGGAGGGGAGTGGCAGCACGCCCTGCCGGCAGCAGCAGCCGTTGAACTGGTACACAATTTCTCATTAATCCACGACGATATCCAGGACAATAGCCCCTTGCGCCGCGGTCGCCCGACGGTTTGGAAGCAATGGGGGGTGGCGCAGGCGATCAATGCCGGGGATGCCATGTTCGCCCTCGCCCATCTCAGCCTGCTCCGCCTGGAGGAAACATCTTTACCCGGGATTGCCATCCAGGCATCCCGTATCCTGCAGCTCGCCTGTCTCCACCTGACCGAGGGGCAATTCCTGGACCTGGCTTATGAAGCCCATGGGGACCTTTCCCTGGAAGCATACTGGCAGATGGTAGGTGGCAAAACGGCAGCATTATTAGCCGCCTGCACCGAGCTAGGCGCCCTGGTTGCCCGGGCATCTGACTCGCACCGCGAAGCCTTCCGGCAGTTTGGATTTTCGCTTGGCATGGCTTTCCAGGCCCAGGACGACCTCCTGGGGATTTGGGGCAACGCCGCTTTGACCGGCAAATCCGCCGAAAGCGACCTCTTGTCTGGTAAGAAGTCTTTGCCAGTGCTATACGGATTAACCCAGAATGGTGCCTTTGCCAAAAGGTGGACGCAAGGTCCAGTAAATCCTGGGGAAATCCAATCCCTGGCTACGCAGCTTGAGGCTGAAGGCGGGCTTGCCTACACCCAGGCAGCCGCCAGCCGGATGACCGACCAGGCCATCCAGGCGCTCGCCGAAGCTCAACCTCTTGGAGAAGAAGGCCAGGCTCTGATCGCGTTGGCAGATCAATTGCTTGGGAGGCAAGGGTAATCCACTCGAAATCGCTAAATGAACCGCATAAAGACCTGATTGCCCAGCAGCCGCCCCCGGGCAGTCAAGCGTAGGATCTCTTGCCCTGGTCCAACCCACTCCAATAAGCCCAAGGCTACCAGTTCGTCGATCTCCTCCCCAAACACTTCGACCAGCGCCTGATCGAAGCGATTCTGGAAAACAATTCGTGAGACGCCTTCCTGCGTCAGGCGCAGACCCATCATCATTGTCTCGCCCATCTCGGTCGCCCGATCAACCGGTTGGGTATTGACCGTTGCAGGGGTGAGCGGGAAAACAGGCACGCCCTCTTGCGAGGAAACCCAGCCATCCTGGCAGCGTTGGATGTAAGCTGCTGGAGATAATACGTTGGCGGTACGCAGGCCGTTGGCAAATCCATGCGCGCCGGCTCCTAATCCCAGGTAAGGCTGATTACGCCAATATTGCAGGTTGTGCTGACAGGCAAACTGGACTCCACTGTCAGCATGATACGCCCAATTGGAAATCTCATACTGCTCATACCCGCCCTGCACCAACCGTTCCACCGCCCACTCGTACATCTCCGCCGCCAGGTCAGGGTCAGGTTCAGCAAGCAAGCCGCGCGCCACCCATTGCGCCATCGGTGTGCCATGTTCCAGGGTCAAAGCGTAGAGTGAAAGATGGTCCGGCCTCAGTTGGATCGCCTGTTCCAGGTTTTCTTGCCAGTTGTCCAGCCCTTGATAAGGCAAGCCAAAGATCAAGTCCAGATTCAGGTTATTAATACCCGCCTTCCGGGACCAGTTGACTGCGTTCACGACATCGTTATAATCATGCTGGCGTTCCAGGAGCCGCAACTCCTCTGGCCGGGCAGATTGCATTCCCAGGCTTAAGCGGTTAACTCCCAACGAGCGCAAGTCGCGCAAATACTCGACCGAAAGGGTACCCGGATTCGCCTCCAGGGTGATCTCGATACCCTCCGACAAGGAGAATAGATCTGCCAAGACCTGTAAGATATGCCCGATCTCGCCGGGGGAAAGAAGGGAAGGAGTACCGCCGCCGAAGAAGATCGTGTGCACCAGCAGGCGAGCGCCAGCCGAATCCCCCAATAGCTGCGCCTCTCGACACAGGGCATCCAGATAGGCAGGGATTAACTCGTCTAATCCAGCATAGGTGTTGAAATCACAATAAGCGCAACGGTGGTGGCAAAAGGGAATATGCAGATAAAGGCTGTAGAGAGCCATTGCCGGATCAGTATACCACAAGGAAAATAGGGTATAATCGCCGGGGTTGGGTAAAGAAAGCCCAGCCTTGCATAAACCTATGACTTCAGAAACCCCCTCGAAACCTACAAAACTCTGCCCGACCTGTGGAACGCGCGTCAGTGAAGACGCCATGCGTTGCCTGGTTTGCGGCAGTAACCTGACTGGCGGTGAGAAATCTTCGCAGAAGACGAAAGCCGTGCAGGGCAGTCGTATGCCAGAGATCACATTGAGTTTGCCGGTCGCCCTGGTGTTATTAGCTCTCTTTCTCGGGATCGGAGCGGTCCTGGTGTTCTTCGCCTTACAGGAAACCGGTCGCGTTGTCGATCCGACCGCCACGCCGACCGTGACCCTCACTGTGACTCCGACAACAACATCCACTCCGGCAACGCCGACGACCACAGCCACCCCTGAACCGACTCCCACCGCCTTAACCTATATTGTTCAAGGCGGGGATAATTGCTCGACAATCGCCTTCACTTTTGGTGTTTCTATCCAGAGCATTGTGCTGTTGAACAACTTGCCGGCTGACTGCAGCGCGCTGGTTGTCGGTCAGTCGCTGTTAATCCCACAACCAACTCCAACCGCGACTTCATTACCTACCTCCACGCTCAGCCCGGCTGAGGCGACCGAGCAAGCTTGCGAGAAAGTGTCTTATGTCGTCCAGGAAAATGACACCCTGAGCAGCATCGCCAACAGCTATAACGTGCCAATGTCGGTCATTCAAAAATACAACGGACTGAGCTCAGAGACGGTCTTTACCGGCATGCCATTGACCATCCCCTTGTGCGAACAATTTCCGACTCCAGGACCTTCACCGACGCCGACGCTGCCGCCCAGCTCGAGCGCAAGCTCCGCCGCGCCGAGTTCACGCTGGACGATTTCCGCCAGCAGCTCCGCCAGGTACGCAAGATGGGACCGCTCGATGCCCTCATCGAGATGATCCCCGGGCTGGGAGGGCGGATGAAGGGCGCCGCAGCCGAGATGGACGAGCGACAGCTCACCCGTGTGGAGGCGATCATCGACTCGATGACGTCGCTGGAACGGGTGCAGCCGCAGGTTATCGACGGCAGCCGGCGCCGGCGCATCGCCCGGGGCAGCGGCACGTCGATCCAGGACGTGAATCGGCTCCTCAAACAGTTCGAGGAGGCCAAGCGGTTGATCAAGCAGGTCGGTGAGATGGAACGCAAGGGCAAGCGAGGGCGGCTCCCGTTCCCGCTCCAATAGCAGATCAAGGAGGACGTCCGGTATGGTGAAGATCCGTCTGATGCGCCTGGGAGGCAAGCACAAACCCTTCTACCGGCTGGTGGTGGCGGACTC
>Ga0209126_1000661_pt1 | contig 11591 bp, 8 predicted proteins | sample RifCSP19_1_FD_184024 | JGI IMG/M metagenome (GOLD analysis project Ga0209126, IMG submission 184024) | Soil microbial communities from Rifle, Colorado - Rifle CSP2_sed 19_1 (SPAdes) (version 2) | ecosystem: Environmental > Terrestrial > Deep subsurface > Rock core/Sediment | place: Rifle...
CTCCTCGATCCCCAAGCCCCAGATGGGGAACGCGACCTCCATCTACAACCTGCTCCGGAACCTCGGGGGGTCGTTCGGCGTGGCGTTCTCCACGACCATCTTCTCCCGGCGGGCCCAGCTCCACCAGAGCCACATAACCGAGCACCTGACCTGGTTCGACCGCGGATTCCAGGATGCCGTGGCGTGGGGGCGGGCGATGCTGCCGGGAAGGGGAATCCCCGAAGCCTCCGTCGAGGGGACGTCGATGAAGATGATCTACGGGCAGGCCGTCCGGCAGGCGACGGCGATGGGGTTCAACGACGCCTTCTGGATTCTGTCGGTCCTCATGGCCTGCGTCCTCCCCCTTCTCCTCCTGATGCGGAGGCCGGACCACCAGAACAGCCCCCCACCCCCCGGGCACTGAACCTCTCCGGCAGGGAGATTGCCTTTCCCCGGCGGGATTGCGGTATACTGGAACTACTTCCTGACCCGTCGTTCGTTCACCCCGTCGACGAATCCTTTCGGAAACAAAAACGCTTGTCGCGGTGAACCCTTGCCGACCGCAGGAGACTTCCGATGAGCATCCCCCAGAAACTGGTCCACCTGTTCGAGGAGCGGAAGATCCCGTTCCGGACGGAGACCCACCCCGAGGCGTTCACCGCCCAGCAGGTCGCCCAGGCATCGCACGTGCCGGGCAGGGCCTTCGCGAAATCGGTCATCGTGAACGTCGACGGAGCGATCTGGATGGCCGTCGTCCCCGCGACGGAGCGGGTCGACCTGAAGCGCGTGCAGGCCTGCCTCGGGGCGAAAAAGGCACGCCTCGCGAGCGAGGCGGAGTTTGCGCCCCTGTTCACCGACTGCGACATCGGGGCGATGCCGATCTTCGGGTCCCTCTATAACGTTCCGGTGCTCGTGTCCCACGAGCTCGCTTCGATCGCGGAGATCGCCTTCACCGCGGGGACCCACCGGGAGATCGTGCGGATCCGGGTGAGCGACTATCTCGCGGCCGAACAGCCGAGGGTCTGCGAGCGCGAGGCGATCCTGTCGGGGACGCCCTGAAGGGTTCCCGGGGAGAAGGCAAAGCCCCGCTCTCATTCCGCCGTGGGTGGCCCCTCCTTGCGGACGTCGGGGGGCGCCGAGCCCGCGTGCGTCCCCCGCCCTACGGGAAGCGCGGTGGATTGTCCCCGCGCGAGGACCCGTCCGTCCCCGGCGGTAACCGTGAGTTCGCAGACCATCGACTGACGGCCCCGGTGGATGATCCTCGACTCCCCGATCACCTCCTCGCCCGGTTTCGCCGCGCGGAAGACGTTCAGGCTCCACTGGACCCCCACGGCGTCGACCACCGCGTTGACCGAGAGGGCGAACGCCGCGTCGGCGACGGCGAAGAGGAGCACCCCGTGCCCGATCCCGTGGGCGTTGAGGAACCGCCCCTTCACCTCCACCGACACCTTCGCGTACCCCTCCCGGGCCTCGAGCAGTTTCATCCCGAAGTCCTGGATCAGCCGGTCCCCCTCCCAGATCTCGCCGATGCGTCCCATCGCCGTTCTCCTTATCGTTTCCGGTAGGCCCTGGCCAGTTCCACGTAGTTTTCGGCGGTGACCCGGTTGCCGTCCGCCGAGCCAGGGCCGAGATCCTTGACCACTTTCCCCGGGACTCCCAACACGAGGGAGTGCGGCGGGACGATCGTCCCGGGGGACACGACGGCCCCGGCCCCGATCACGCTCCCCCTCCCGATGACCGCCCCGTCCAGCACGACCGCGCCGATCCCGATGAGGCACAGGTCCTCCACCGTGCAGCCGTGCACCACGGCCCCGTGGCCAATCGTTATCCCGTCCCCCACGACCAACGGTTCTTTCCTCGTGACGTGCAGGGTGGAATGGTCCTGCACGTTGGTCCTTTTCCCGATCCGGATGCGGTGGATGTCCCCCCGGATGACGGTGTGGAACCAGACGCTGGAATCCTCCCCGATCTCCACGTCCCCGATCACCATCGCCCCCTCCGCCACAAACACGCTTGCGTGGCACTTCGGGACGATGCCGTGGTATCCGATCAGCATGGACCATTCTCCCCTGACCCCCCCGAGAAAAAAAACGGGGGTCGCGTCTGCCGGCGCAACCCCTTAAGAATACCGCATATCCCCCGGCGGGCCGCCGGGATCCGTTGCCCGCTCTTTTTTCTGCTCCTTTGCCATCTTCCCGAAACCGATCCCGACCCGGGCGCCCCGCACGCCCGTCCCCCCCCTTATTCGTCCAGCACCTCGCGGACCTTGCGAAGCAGGGCGTCGAGTCGAAACGGTTTCTGGAGGAACCGGCTCCCCGGGCTCAGGATGCCGTGGTGCACGATGGCGTCGTCGGTGTATCCGGACATGTACACGACCCTCATATCGCGCAGCAGGGGCGCCAGGGCAACCGCCACCTCCCGGCCGCCCATGTTCGGCATCACCACGTCCGTGATCATCAGGTGGATCGGTCCGCGGTGGCTCACGGCGACCCCCATCGCATCGGCCCCGTCGCTCGCCTCGAGAACCACGTATCCGTGGTCCCGGAGAACATCACGCGCGAGCACCCGCACCAGCTCCTCGTCCTCCACGAGGAGGATGGTCTCATGGCCCCGGGGAACGGTCCGGGAAGACCCCTCGGACTTCGCTTCGGCTCCCGGGGCTTCGTGACGGGGAATGTAGATCTTGAATGTCGACCCGTGGTGCGGTTCGCTGTACACCCAGATGTACCCGTTGCTCTGCTTGACGATGCCGTAGACGGTGGACAGGCCAAGCCCCGTCCCCTTCCCCGTTTCCTTGGTGGTGAAGAACGGCTCGAACAGGCGCGCCTGCGTCTCCTCGTCCATGCCGCACCCGGTGTCGCTCACCGCGAGCATGGCGTACGCGCCGGGCGACATGGGCGGGCGGTGGTGCACGTCGTCATCGTCCAGGTATACGTTTCCCGTCTCGATGGTGATCTTCCCTCCCATCGAGATGGCGTCCCGCGCGTTCACCACGAGGTTCATGACCACCTGTTCGATCTGCCCCGGGTCCACCTGGACGCTCCACAGGTCCGGCCGGAGCACCGTGACCAGGTCGATGTTCTCCCCGATCATGCGCCGGACCATCTCCTCCATGCCGGCCACCACGTCGTTCAGGTCCAGGACTTTCGGCTGCAAAACCTGCTTCCGGCTGAAGGCGAGCAACTGCTGGGTGAGCGAGGAGGCGCGCTCCCCCGCCTTGTGGATCTCCTCCACCTCCTTCCGGTACGGTGAGCGGGCGTCGAGGCGCTGCAGCAGCAGGTCGGAGTATCCCTGGATCGCTGTAAGGAGGTTGTTGAAGTCGTGGGCGACCCCGCCGGCCAGCCTCCCCACCGCTTCCATTTTCTGCGACTGCCGCAGCTGGTTCTCGCTTTGTTTCAGGGCCTCCTCGATCTGCTTGCGTTCCGTGATGTCCGCCATGACGGACATGATCCCCGTGATGTTCCCCAGGGCGTCCCGCATCGGCGCGGTGGACAGGCTGATTTCGATCGGGAAGCCCCCCTTCATTTGCCGCGTCAGCTCCATCCCGGAAAACCCCCCTTCCCGCAGGACGCGCTCGCGCAACTCGTGGAACTCCCCCATCTTCTCTTCCGGCACGACCGGGTTCAGCCGTCCGATCACCTCGTCCCTCGTCCAGCCGAAGGTCCGCTCCGCGGCGGAATTCCACAGGGTGACGTGTCCCTCCTTGTCGATGGCCATGATGGCGAGCGGCGAGGCCTCGACCAGGGCCTGAAGCTTCTGGTTCGTCGCCCGCAGTTCCTCCTCCGTGCGTTTATGGTCCGTGATATCGAGCAGCAGGCCGTCCACGTAATCGAACGAGCCATTCGGACCGTACATGAGTTGCCGCCTGTCCTCGAGCCACCGCCAATGCCCATCCCGGTGCAATACGCGGTATTCGACGCGCAGGACCTTTCTCCTCTCCCCCACCGCGTTCCGGTAGGACATCTTCACGGACGGCAGGTCCTCCGTGTGGACGATCTCCTGCCACTTGACGGATCCCCGCAGGAAATCTTCCGCGGCGTACCCGGTAAGATGCTCCACCTCGGCGCCCAGGAAGGTGATGGACCAGTCCCGAAGGCCCCGGTATACCACTCCGGGCACGTTGTTCATCAGGGAGAGGAGCCGTCCGCCGAGCTCCTCCTGCTCCCGGAGCCCCCGCTCCCGGCGCGCGACGAACAAGATCTGCCCCACGACGGTTCCGTTCTCGCCAAGGAACGGGTCGACGGTGACCCTGACCCGGAGGTCCCGGTCCGGGAGATCCATCTCGAATGATTCCCGCTTCCCGTCCCTGCCGATCCGGGCGCAGGGGCACTCGCTTCCGTGCTCGGCGCCGCCGTGCAGCAGGTGATGACAGGGACGGCCGATGACGTCCTCCTCCGGAAGGGACAAAAACTTGAGCAGGGACCGGTTCGCCCAGACGACCCGTTGGCAATCGTCGAGAATCATGACCATGTCCTGGATGGTGTTCAGGATGTGACGCCAGTCGCCGGTCGGCAAGCGGTTTTCCAACCGATCTTCCCCCCCCTCCAAGGAAAGGAACACTCCGTCCTCCTATCGGACATCCTGCAGGATTTCTTTACCATTCCGTTCGTCCGGTTTTCTGCCGGGCCCTCCTCCCGCGGGATATTCCGGAATCCACCTGCGAAGGGTTGCATCAAAAGGCAAATTCCGGCAATACAATGAATCATCGTGGGGAGGCACCCGTCTCACCGGGAACACTCCTATGCGGCAGGTCGCCGCCGCTCCGTATGCATTCAACCGACGAAAAAGGAGGACGGACGTGCTGAAGGAATTCAAGGAGTTCGCCATGAAAGGCAACATGGTCGACATGGCGGTGGGGATTATCGTAGGAGCAGCCTTCGGGGCGATCGTCGGATCGCTGGTTTCCGACGTCCTGATGCCGCCGCTCGGGCTGTTGCTGGGCAACGTCGATTTTTCGAACCTCTTCCTGGTGCTCAAGGAAGGAAAGACCCTCGGTCCCCATGCGACGATCGTAGCGGCGAAGGGAGCGGGGGCGGTCACGCTGAATTACGGGCTGTTCGTGAACACCATCGTGAACTTCCTCATCATCGCGTTCGCCATCTTCTTCGTCGTGCGCAACATCAACCGACTCAAGAAGAAGGAGAAGGCCGTGCCGACGACGAAGGAGTGCCCGCACTGCCTGTCGACGATTCCGATCCAGGCGAAGAAGTGCGGCCACTGCACGTCGGACCTCAAGGCCGCGTAACCGACGGGAGCCGTACCGTTCCCCGACTCCTCCGGGAGCCGGGCGTAAGGGAAGGGACGGCTCCCTCTCTTTCTCCTCATCCCCATTCCAGGCGTCACCGTCTTCCTCCGGGATGGGCGAGGGGCAGATCCTACGACGGCACGTATCGGATCTCGGCAACAGGCGGTACAATTGTGGTCATGGACATGCTCCCCGCGCTTCGCGCCGACATCGATCTGTTGCCCGCCCGCTTTGAAGGGCGGGACGTGTTCCTCGTCCGGGACCCGCTGGGGATCGTCGCGCCGAGCGCCGCCTTGTCCGGGGAGGTCGTCCCGTACCTGCCGTTGTTCAACGGTTCCTCGACGGTCGACGACCTGCAGATCGTCATGATGCGCCGCCAGGGCGGCTCCCTCGTCTTCCGTTCGGAAGCGGAGCGGATCGTGGGGGAGTTTTCCCGGCTGGGAATCCTGCAGACGGAGGCGTACCGCGAGGCGAAGGAGCGGATCGTCCGGGAGTTTGCGGCCAGCCCCGAGCGGACGGCGGCTCTCGCCGGGAACGCCTACCCCGCGGACCCTCCGGCTCTTGCCGCCCTGCTCGACCGGATCCTCTCCCTCCCGGTTCCTCCCGCCGGCCGTCTTCCCGGCCCCCCCTGCGCGCTGGCGTCCCCCCATATCGACCTCCGGGTGGCGGAGCGAACCTACGCTGCGGCCTACCGGGCGATCCGGGGCCCCGCCCCCTCCGCCGTTCTTCTCCTCGGGACCGGCCACTCCCTCGGGCAGACCCGCTACTGCCTCTCGGCCAAAACCTTCACGACGCCCCTGGGCCGTGTCCCGGCGGACCGGGACGCGGTGGAGCACATCCGCGGGAACGCGAAGGAGGCGCTCTCCCCCGACGACTTCGCCCACCGGACCGAGCATTCGATCGAGTTCCCCCTTCTGTTTCTCCAGCGGATCTTCCCGATGGAGAAGATCCCGGTCCTCCCCGTCCTGTGCGGACAGATGGAAGACCTGTTCGGGCAGGTACGGTCCCCGCTCGAGGCGCCGGGCGTCGCGCCGTTCGTCGAGTCGGTTTCCTCCTGGCTTTCCGACCCGCCGGAGGGGAAACTCGTCGTGGCGGGCGTCGACCTCTCTCACGTGGGGCCGAAGTTCGGGGATCCCCATCCGGGGGTGTCGCTCGAGCCTGCCTTCCGCGCCTTCGACAGGGAGATCCTGGATGCCCTCGAAGCGGGAGACCCCACCGCCTTGTTCGAGGCGGGAGCCCGCGTGCAGAACCGGTACCGGATCTGCGGATTCTCGGCGCTGTGGACCCTCCTGGCCGTCCTGCCGGGAGTTCGCGGGGCGGTATTGGACTACGAGGTATGGCACGAGGAGCCGACCCGGTCGGCCGTCAGCTTCGCGTCGGTGGCGTTCACCAGATGAAGAACCGGCAGATCGCCACCGTTTTCGACGAAATCGCCTCCCTCCTGGAACTTAGGGGGGAGAATCCGTTCCGCATCCGGGCCTACCAGCGGGCGGCGCTGAACATCGGGGCCCTGGCCCGGGATGTCGCCGAGATGACCGATTTGGAACTTCGCGCCGTCCCCGGGATCGGGCCGGACCTCGTCGGAAAGATCCGGCAATTTCTCGGGACGGGGCGTGTCGACCTGCATGAGGACCTGAAGAAGGAGATCCCTGCGGGGCTGCTCGTCATCCTCCGGATCCCGGGTGTCGGGCCGAAGACCGCAAAGACGCTGTACGAGAAGGCGGGCGTGCGAAGCCTGGACGACCTCGAAGCGCTCACCCGGGAGGGGAAGCTGGCGGGACTGCCGGGAATCCAGAAGAAGACGGAAGAGAACATCCGCAGGGGAATCGACACCCTGCGGAAGGGGCGGGAACGGCACCCCCTGGGGCGGGCGATGCCCGTCGCCGACGACATCGTCCGGAAACTGAGGGCCAAAGCCCCCTTGGGCAGGATCGCCGTGGCGGGCAGCATCCGGCGGTGGAAGGAGACGGTCCAGGATATCGACATCCTGGCCACTTCGGTAAAGCCGGCGAAGGTCATGGAGGCCTTCGCGAACCTGCCGATCGTCCAGGAGGTCCTGGCGCACGGGACCACGAAGTCCTCCATCCTCACGGCGGACGGGATAGAGGTCGACCTTCGGGTGGTGGAGGAAAGCTCCTTCGGCGCCGCGCTCCAGTACCTCACGGGCAGCAAGGAGCACAACATCAAGCTCCGGGATATGGCTTCGCGCGCGGGCTTAAAGATCAACGAGTACGGCGTGTTCCGGGAGAGCGACGGGAAACGGATCGGGGGGAAACTCGAGGGAGAGGTCTACAAGTCGCTGGGCCTCCCCTTCATCCCGCCCGAACTGCGCGAGGACACGGGGGAGATCGAGGCGGCGCAGGGCGGCGTCCTTCCGGATTTGCTGACCGTCGAGGACATCCGGGGGGATCTCCACGTCCACACGAAATGGTCGGACGGCGCCCACGACCTCGACGCGCTGGTCCGGGCCGCGAGGAGGAAAGGGTACCAGTACATCGCGATCACCGACCACTCGAAGGGGCTCGGGGTCGCCCGCGGACTGGACGAGAAAAGGCTGCGCGAGCAGATCGCGCAGATCGACGAGGCGAACCGAACCCTGCGGGGCTTTCGCATCCTTTCGGGCGTGGAGGTGGATATCCGCGGGGACGGGACGCTGGATTTGGCCGACGACGTCCTCGGAGAACTCGATATCGTCATCGCCTCCATCCACTCCGGGTTCCGGCAGTCCCGGGAGCAGATTACGGCACGTCTCCTGTCGGCCGTCCGGAATCCCCTTGTCGGCATCATCGCCCACCCCTCCGGCCGGCTCATCGGGGAGCGGGACCCGTACGACGTCGATATCGATGCGTTGTTCCGGGAAGCGGCCGCCCGCGGCGTAGCGATGGAGGTCAACGCGTATCCCGCCCGGCTGGACCTTTCCGACCACCACGTGCGGATGGCGAAACGATACGGGATCCCCCTCGTCATCAGCACGGACACCCACGTCACCGCCAACTTCGACTACATGGAGTACGGGGTGGCCGTCGCGAGGAGGGGGTGGGCGGTAGCGGCCGACGTCCTCAACACCTTGTCCTGCAAGAACCTGCTCAAGCGGTTGCGATCCGGACGGAATCCGGACGTGCGATCCCTCCGACGAAAGGTGTGACGGCCCTTCGGGCCCCATGGAACCGGCCGGGAAACGGGAATCGAAGGAGCCGTTCGCGCGCAACGATCCCGAAGAAATCAGACAGCAACGTCATTGACTGCCTTGGAACGATATTTGTTAATCTCCGCAATGGCATCGTCCAGACTCGGGGATACGCCATGAAATGCTATGGTGATATCTCCGGGGCCAGCATATTTCTTGTCCGGGAAATATAACAACTTCGCTTTACGTTTCTTGTTGAACAGTTTGCCGTCACCATGCTTCAAATGTATTGCCAACGCCTGGCCCTTCCCTTGGCCGGCGCTTTCTTTACTGATTGATTCAATATCATGCCAAGACAAGGTAAATCTGGCGCCGGAATAGAATTTGATTCCAGACTCATCAATAGATAATATTTTTTGTTGCCGACTTCCGTGAAGGAAATATTTATAAATTCCGAAAATGGGTATTGTCGCAAAGAATATAACGCCAACGAAACCTATGATGCCGCTGATGTAATTTTTGCTTAACGGGATATGAACGACATAAATATATACGTAAAGATAGAGCAAGCTTGCCAGGACTCCTGAGCATACAACACCGAGAAACCAATTTATCTTGCTTCTTCGTACAAAATCCATTTTTCACCTCTTTCCTGCCCAGTGCTCCGGCTAGGCTATGTGACTTTTCCTCCGATGTTCCATCGTCTCCTCCTCCTCGACCCGGCCCGCCGGGGCCGCTATGCCCCCGTCGCTCCGTACGGCGGCATTCCCTTCCGCGGGAGGGAAAATGACGGAAGCCAGGACCGAGGATGCCAGTATGGAGACCACCATGCCCAAGGACACCGCGATGGGGATCTTATAAATATCGGAGATCAGCATCTTGACCCCCACGAACATGAGGACGATGCAGAGGCCGACCTTCAAGTACCGGAACAGTCCCATGATTCCCGCCAGCAGGAAGAACATGGCGCGCAATCCGAGGATGGCGAACACGTTGGACGTGTACACGATGAAGGGATCGCGGGTGATGGCGAGGATGGCGGGTACCGAATCCGTCGCGAACATGACGTCGGTCGTCTCCACCACGATCAGGACCGGCACGAGAGCGGTCGCCACCAGCCGCCCCTCCCGCCGCACAAAGAAGTTCTGCTTGTCGTAGGCCGGGTCGACCGGCATGATGCGGGTGAAGAACCGGAGAAGCGGATTCTTCTGGGGCTCGACCTGCAACTCACCCTGGCGCAGGATCTTGATCCCCGTGAAAACCAGAAAGGCCCCGAAAACATAGATCATCCAGTGGAACCACGCCAGCAGGCCCACGCCGGCGGCGATGAAGATTCCCCGCATGATCACCGCCCCCATGATTCCCCAGAAGAGCACCCGGTGTTGAAAGGCCAGCGGGACGGCGAAGTACGAGAAGATCACGAGGAACACGAAAAGATTGTCCACGCTTAAGGACCACTCGATGATGTAGCCCGTGACAAACTCCAGACCCTTGCCCGATCCCTCCGTGGCGAAGACGGCGCCGGCAAACAGCGCGGCCAGGGAAACCCAGACCCCGGTCCAGGCGGAGGCCTCGCGGAGGGACATGGCATGGGGTTTCCGGTGAAACACCAGGAGGTCGATCATGAGCGTCGTCATGACCACGACACCGAAGACCGCCCACATCCACCATTGTTCCATCATCCCTCCCTTCCGGTGCAGCCCGCCGGGGTCCGCGTCTCCGGTACCTCACCTGGGGCCGGGCCCAATCGCTTCCCGCTCGGGGGGGGCAATGCGATCCCGCGGCGCGCGGGAGCCGATCCTTCGTCCTCCGCCTTCCCGGGCGGCCTGGCGGACACCCGGGCCATGCGGAGATTGAATTTCTCCGGACACCGCCGTATGGGAGGGAGGGAAAGAGAAACCGTTCCTGGAGAGAGAAAGTTCATTTCACTCTCTCTGCTGCCTCAGAGGAACGGATGTCCGTGGGTTGCCTGCCGCCGTCCTGCTTTTTTCTAATCGACCGGGTGGTTGACCTGCCAACGCGCCTTCAACCCAACTATACCCCCCCCTTCATATCGATGTCAATCAATACGCTGCATCCCCGGACAAGATCCGGAACGGGGGCGGTTTCGCGCTCAGCCGGCGGCGGGATCGAGCGGGAGTGCCGGTTTTGCCCTCCTGCCCCCGACGGTTTCGCGGAGCCGTTGCAGCCATCCCTGGAGAACGGCCTGGAACCCGTCCAGGAACGTGTAGATCACCGGCGTGATGTAGAGCGTGATGATCTGGGAAAAGAGAAGCCCGCCCACGACGGCGATCCCCATCGGCCTGCGGGCTTCCGCCCCTGCGCCGAAGCCGATGGCGATCGGCAGGGTCGCCATCAGGGCGGACATCGTGGTCATCATGATGGGGCGGAACCGGACGAGACACCCTTCGTAGATCGCCTCCGCGGGGCTTTTCCCCTCCTTGCGCTCCGCCTCGAGGGCGAAGTCGATCATCATGATGGCGTTCTTCTTCACGATCCCCACCAGCATGATGACGCCCACGAAGGCGTAGAGGGAGAGATCCATCCGGAAGATCATGAGCGCCACCAGGGCCCCGATCCCGGCGGCGGGAAGGCCGGACAGGATCGTCAGGGGGTGGATGAAGCTTTCGTAGAGGATTCCCAGCACGAGATAGATGACCAGGATGGCCATCACGAGCAGGATCCCCATCCCCTGGAGCGACGCCTGGAAGGCCTGGGCGGTTCCCTGGAAACTGGTGGTGATGGAGGCGGGGAGCGTGACGCGCGCGACCTTGTCCACCGCCGCCACCGCCTGCCCCAGGGAAATTCCGGGCTGGAGGTTGAAGGAGATGGTGACCGAAGGCAGCTGGCCGAGATGGTTCACGAGGAGGGGGCCCACCCCCGGCGTCATCGTGGCCACGGCGTTCAAGGGGACAAGGCCGCCGGCGGAGGAACGGACGTAGAGCCGGGAGAGGGCCTCCGGGTCGGTCTGGTATCGGGGTTCCACCTCCATGATGACCTTGTAGGTGTTGTTCGGGGTGAAGATGGTGGAGATCTGCCGCGAACCGTAGGCGCTGAAAAGGGCGTCCTCGATCTGCTGCGCGGTGATGCCCATCGACTTCGCCTTGTCCCGTTCGATCTTCACGTTGACCTGCGGGTTCTTGATCTGCAGGTCGCTCGTCACGTCCTGGAGTCCCGCGATCTCCCTCATCCGGGCTTCGAGCACCGGCGCCATGCGGTAGAGGTCCTCCGTGTCCGGGC
>Ga0209126_1000664_pt1 | contig 11572 bp, 8 predicted proteins | sample RifCSP19_1_FD_184024 | JGI IMG/M metagenome (GOLD analysis project Ga0209126, IMG submission 184024) | Soil microbial communities from Rifle, Colorado - Rifle CSP2_sed 19_1 (SPAdes) (version 2) | ecosystem: Environmental > Terrestrial > Deep subsurface > Rock core/Sediment | place: Rifle...
CTCGACGCGAGCCACGTAGAGAGCGCCATAGAGTTCCGGGTTGTCGTGGCGCCCATTGCCCTGCTGCGCCCGTGGGTTGAACAGCGCGCCGCCGGGCGACCAGGCGTCGGCCGCCGGGTCCCAGGGGAAGAGGCGATACAGCACTTCAGGCGTAGGAGCCGGTCTCGTCCGCCTCGATCGCCGCAAGGACTTCGGCGACGCGACCGTTTCGCAGCAGGTCGCTGGGTCGGGAACCTCCGAGATGGGGGTTCAGGCCGTCCAGCCACTTCAAGGCCGTCGCAAGGCGGTACCGGGTGGTGAGCCGCTCGAGTGCGAACTCGAAGGCGTCGATCGCTCGACGGTTCGACTGATCCGGTTCCTCATCGGCTGCCAGCCAGCGCGTGACGCGCGAGCGATCGACCTGCAGGAGGCGGGCGACCGCCGCACGACTCCCGACGTCGCCAACCAGGGCACTCACACGCTCACGGACCGGAACAGGCATCCTGCGTATCCTCGGGGAGTCTTCAGCCATCGCATCGTACGCAACATAGTCTGTTGCGTCAACCGGCCGCTGACCTGTCGCGGAAGCATGCAACGTGAGGCGTGGGGCCTCGGATCACCGCCGTCGCCGCGGGCGCGCCCCCGTGCGCTTGATGACGTTCGGGGTCACGCGGACGTCCCAGGTGGGGCGGTCGAGCCACTTCGCCTGCCAGCCGCCGTCGTCCTCGTGCTCGTCGCGGATGCCGGGCAGCCAGTCGGCGGCGGTGCCCTCGTCGGGCTCCAGCGGCTGCTCGGTCGCGGGTAGGACGCGGACCTCGGTCACTTCGGCCCGTCGGGGTTCACCCGACGCCCGGCGCCCGGCGGATTCGGCCGCTCTCGCCACGGTCAGCGAGGCGTCCTCCTCGAGGACCCGCAGCCGGATGCCCTGGATCTCGTCGCGCAGCGCCGCGGCGCGCTCGTACTCGAGGTTCTTCGCGGCGTTGCGCATCTCCGCCTCGAGCTGGCCGACGAGCTTCTCCACCTGCTCCCGGGTCAGGTCCGTCAGCTCCCGTCCATCCCCGGCCCCGTACGCGCCCGGGCGTTCGGCGACCGCGCGCAGGCGGTCGTTGATGTCGCGGATCTCCTTGACGATCGTCAGCGGCGTGATGCCGTGCTCGCGGTTGTACGCCTCCTGGACCGCCCGGCGCCGATCGGTCTCGTCGATGGCCACGCGCATCGATTCCGTGATCCGGTCGGCGTACATGACGACCTCGCCGCCGATGTTGCGCGCCGCACGGCCGGAGACCTGGATGAGCGACCAGGCGCTGCGCAGGAAGCCCTCCTTGTCGGCATCGAGGATGGCCACGAGCGTCACCTCGGGCAGGTCGATGCCCTCGCGCAGGAGGTTGATGCCGACCAGCACGTCGAAGACGCCCAGGCGCAGGTCGCGCAGGATCTGCACCCGCTCCAGCGTGTCGACCTCGCTATGGAGGTACTGGACCCGGACGCCCAGCTCGCGCAGGTAGTCGGTCAGGTCCTCGGCCATCTTCTTCGTGAGCGTCGTGACGAGGACGCGCTCGCCGCGGTCGACCCGGCCCCGGATGCGTTCGAGGAGGTCGTCGATCTGGCCCTCCGACGGCCGCACCTCGATGGTCGGGTCGACGATGCCGGTGGGCCGGATGAGCTGCTGGACGATGTGGCCCTTCGCCTTCTCCAGCTCGTAGGGGCCGGGCGTCGCGCTCATGTAGACGACCTGGTCGAGGTGGTCCTGGAACTCCTCGAAGGTAAGCGGCCGGTTGTCCAGCGCCGAGGGCAGGCGGAAGCCGTACTCGACGAGGATCTCCTTGCGCGTGCGGTCGTTCTTGTACATGCCGACCGTCTGCGGGATGGTCATGTGGCTCTCGTCGACGACGAGCAACCAGTCGGGCGGGAAGTAGTCGAGCAGCGTCCAGGGCCGCGACCCCGCCGCGCGGCCGGCGAGGTGGCGCGAGTAGTTTTCGATGCCCGAGCAGAAGCCCAGCTCGCGCATCATCTCCAGGTCGAAGGTCGTGCGCTGGCGGAGACGGGCGGCTTCCAGCGCCATGCCCTTCGCCTCGAGCTGCGCGGTGCGCTCCTCCATCTCCGCGTCGATGTCGACGATCGCCTTGCGCAGCTTGTCGGCCGGCGTCACGTAGTGCGAGGCGGGGTAGACGTTCAGCTCCTTGCGCTCGGCCAGCAACTCACCGGTGAGCGGGTCCAGCTCGCTGATGCGCTCCACCTCGTCGCCGAAGAACTGCACGCGCACGATGAAGTCGTCGTAGGCGGGCTGCAGCTCCAGGGTGTCGCCGCGCACCCGGAAACGGGCGCGCGACAGGGCCTGGTCGTTGCGCTGGTACTGCAGGTCGACGAGCTGGCGCAGCACGCCGTCGCGCCGGTAGCGGCCGCCGACCCGCAGCCGGACGACGGTGGCGCCGTAGTCGACCGGCGCGCCGAGGCCGTAGATGCAGCTGACGCTGGCCACGATGATCACGTCGCGCCGCTCGAAGAGCGCGTGCGTGGCGGCGTGGCGGAGCTTGTCGATCTCGTCGTTGCGCGACGAGTCCTTCTCGATATACGTGTCGCTCCGGGGCAGGTACGCCTCCGGCTGGTAGTAGTCGAAGTAGCTCACGAAGTACTCGACGGCGTTCTTCGGGAAGAACTCGCGGAATTCGGCGTAGAGCTGCGCGGCGAGCGTCTTGTTGTGGGCCATCACGAGCGTCGGCCGCTGGTGGCGGGCGATCACCTGCGACATCGAGAAGGTCTTCCCGGAGCCCGTCGTGCCCAGCAGCACCTGGTGCTTGACGCCCTTCGCCAGGCCCTCGGACAGACGCTCGATGGCCGCCGGCTGATCGCCGGTCGGCGCGAAGTCGGCGACAAGCTCGAAGTCGGGCAAGAGGGGGCCTCCGGGGCTCAGGGAGCGGTCTCAGGATAGCCGCCCGTAGACCGTCGGTCCTGCCGCGCACCAGCCGAACGCCCCATAGGCATCACGGGGGTGGATCGCGATGCTGGGCTGGATGCAAACTCGATGCACCTCGCCGCGCCACGCCCTCCATCGAGCCTGCCGCCACCAGCACGGACAGAGCCTCGTCGAATTCGCGCTCATCCTGCCCGTCCTGATGCTCATCCTCATGGGCATCGTCCAGATGGGCTTCGTCTTCAACGCCTACGTGACGATCTCGAACGCCACGCGGGAGGCGGCCCGGACCGCGACGATCTACCTCTACGACCGCAACCAGTCCGTGGGCACCAACGACACGGCGCGCAACGAGGCCGCCCGGAGCGCGCTGGACTCGGCCATGGGCATGCTCTCCGCCGCGTCGCCGTGGTTCGCCAACTCATCGACCTGGACGATCACGAACAATGGCGACACGTTCACGACGGGCGACCTCGTCATCGCCTACACGCTTCCGGCCGGTGTCACGGACGCCGACTCCCGGGTCGGTCAACGGGTGTCGGTCTCGATGACCTACCACCTCGACCTGCTCATCCCGTTCATCGGGGCGATCCTGCCGCACGACGCGAACGGACGCCTGCCGCTCACCGCGCAGGTGAGCATGCTGGTCAACTGATGCGCCGCCCAGCCGGCGCCGCCCGGGCCGGGGAACGCGGCCAGGCCCTGGTGCTCGTGGCGCTCTTCCTGACCTCCCTGCTCGGCATGGCCGCCGTGGCCGTCGACGTGGGGCGCTTCTACACCGAGCGGCGCTTCCTCCAGAATTCGGCCGACTCGGCCGCGCTGGCGGCCGCCAACGCGCTCATCCTCGGTCACACGCAGGCCGAGGCCGAGGCCGAGGCACGAGCGCTGCTCGCGCGCAACGCCCTCGACGACCCGACCGGCACGCCGCCGGCCCTGCCCTCCGCGGTCCCCCTCTACGCCGACGGCCACGCCGGCGAAGGCGAGTATCTCGTCGAGGGCATCCTCTTCAGCGGCGGCGAGGTGCGCGTGGCGCTGCGCAACCCGGTCGGCTACACCTTCGGCCGCGTGGTCGGCCTCACCCAGCAGGAGATCGGCGCCCGGGCCCGCGCGGGCTTCTCGGGCGGCCTGCTGCCGATCGCCGTGCGGCACTACGTGAACATGCCCGGCCCGAACGCCAATCCCGGGTCGCCCTGCGCCAACGACCAGACGCAGTTCCTCGACTTCTTCGCGACGGAGAACACGGCCTGCCTGGGCACCGACTCGGACCCGTCCGGGCGCACCGCGCCGAGCACCGGCGCGAACTTCGACAGCGCCAACCCCGACAGCGACCCCGCCAACCACGGACCGGTCGTGACCATCCTCGGCCAGGGTGCGCAGCCGGCCAACGGGGTCTCGTTCCGCGGCTTCATCAACCTCGACACCCGCAACTTCGCCACGACCAGCTCGCAGGTGTACTTCAACGGCGTGACCGCTGGCACGAACTCGAACACGCTGAAGCAGAAGGAGGCCGGCTGGATCACCGCCGGCGGGTACCCGCCGCCCTATCCGCCGCCACCCACCACGCCGCCCGACCCGAACGACCAGGTGGGCATCATCGACGGCAACTCGACCGGCATCGCCATCGACGAGATGGCCCGGCGCTTCGGACCCGGGGACGAGATCCTCGTGGCCGTCTACCCGGGCTCGGTCATGGCCATCCCGGACTTCTCGCTGTCACCCCCGGGGACCGTGGCACTGCCCACGAGCGGCCTCACGGCCAACGCCGGCTCGCTGAAGGTGTCGCGCAACCAGGCCTTCAGCGGCCAGGTCACGCTGTCCACGCTGCCCGACACGCTCGACCCGGCCAACCCCATGGTGCTGGGCACGCTGACGGGCGGCGCCACGCCCATCACCTACGACCCGAGCCCGGTGACACCGAGTCTGGGCAACGGCGCGAGCGTGGCCCTCACCAACATGACCACGAGCGGGGCGGCTGAGGGCATCTACATCGTGTGGGTCCAGGGCCAGGCCGGCAGCCCCTACCTGACCACGAAGCACGAGCCGTTCGCGGTCAAGATCGGCACCGTCACCCGCGACTTCACCATCACCTCGGACGCCAGCTCGAAGGACGCTGCGAACGTCGGTGACACGGTCAGCTTCACCCTGACCCTGCAGAACTCGCCCAACAAGAACACCGCCTTCGGCAACGCCGTGACGTTGTCCGTGGACGGGCCGCTGCCCGCGGGCGCAGGCCCCGTCACGTTCGGCTCCACCTCGGTCACGCCGAGCAAGAACGGCACGAACACGACGCTCAGCATCAACACCGGCACCATGGCCCAGGGCTCGTACCGCTTCATCGTCCGGGCGACCGGCATGAACGGCGACAGCCCCGCGCGCAAGGTCACGCACCTGCTCGCCCTGACCGTCGCGGTCGCCCCCGCGGGCGCCTCGGGCAGCGACTCCTACGTCGACATCGTCGGTTTCGCCCTGATGCGCATCACCTTGGTCACCGCGAACAACGTCGACGCCTATGCGATCACCCCGGTGATCACCGACCTGAACGATCAGGCGCTCCGCCGCGGGCAGACGGCGCGCCTCCTGCCCTGGGACTAGGGCCGCACGAGGGAGGAGTCCTCGACCATGGAGATGGAATACCACCACGAAGGCCGGCGCCGGAAGGTGCTCATCGTCCTCGGCGTCGTGCTGGCCGTGGCGGCCGGCGGGGCCGCGTTCTTCCTGGTCAACCAGGCGCAGAACGCCGGGACGGGCGTCGTGGCCACGCGCGACGTCGTCGTCGCCGCCCGCGACATCCCGGCGCGCACGGTCATCCAGTCCAGCGACCTGACCATCCGCGCGGTGCCCGACGACCCCTCCCTGGCGGTGGCCATCGCGTCCCCCGAGGATGCCATCGGCCGCATCACCGGCGTGGCGATCCTCTTCCAGCAGCCGATCAGCCCGAACCTCCTCGCCTCCGCCGTGGTCGGCGGGCAGTTCAGCATCCTCGGACCCGAGGAGACGATCTCGCCCGATTCGCCCGCCTGGCGCGCCGTGGCCGTCAACGTGCCCGACGACCGCGCCGTGGCCGGCCAGATCCAGGTCGGCCAGCACGTGGACCTCTTCATGACCGCCCAGATCAACGTCACCGTGCCGCTCGCCCGCGCCGGCGCGGCGCCCGCGCCGTCGCCCCAGCCGGGCGCCTCTACGGCGCCGTACTACACCGACAAGTCGACCAAGATCACCTACCAGGACCTGTCCATCCTGGCCCGCAACGGGACCCTCTACATCCTCCGGGTGGACATCGCCCAGGCCGAGGAGATCAGCCATCTCCAGGCCGCCGGCAACGCCCAGTTCAGCCTCGTCCTGCGCCCCGACGGCGACGACCGCGAGGTCGACACCGAGAAGCTCGGCGAGACGACGAACCGGATCATCGAGAAGTACGGGCTGCCCATCCCTGAGATCTACCCGGCGCCCTGACCCCGTCGGGCCAGGGCCTCCGCCAGCGCGGCGTCCACGGCGGCCAGCGTCGCCTCGAGCGACCCGTCGGTGAACAGCACGCGGGTCGCGACCGGGGCCAGGCGCGCCACGATGTCGCCCTGGGCGGCGATGCGCTGCTCGACGTCGCCCGGGTCGGCTCCCCGCGCCGCCAGCCGCGCCCGCTGCGTGGCCCGCTCGCAGGCCACCAGCCAGACCTCGTCGCAGGCCACCGCCAGGCCGCCCTCGACGAGCTTGATGGCCTCGATCGCGATGACCGTGGCGCCGGCCCGCTCGGCGCCGGCCACGGACCCGTCGAGGCGCGCGCGGACAGCCGGGTGGACGATGGCCTCGAGGTCACGGAGGGCGGTCTCGTCGGGGAAGACGACGGCCGCCAGCGCCGCACGATCGAGGGCGCCATCGGAAGCGAAGATGCCATCGCCGAAGCGGGCGCGGATGGCCGCCAGCGTCGGCTCGCCCGGCGCGGTCACCGCGCGCGCCAGTTCGTCGGCATCGATGACCGCGGCGCCATGCTCGGCCAGCCTCCGCCCCACGGTGGACTTGCCGCAGCCGATCGGCCCGGTCAGGCCGATGCGCAGCGGGCGAACCGGCGGCGGCGCAGGGTGCAGGGGCCCGCTCATCGAGGCGCCCGCTCCTCGATCGTCAACCACGCCTCCTCGGCCTGGGCAAGGGCCGCGTCCACGTCCGCCAGCTCGCTCGTGACACGCCGCAGCTCGACGAAGTTGGCCTGGGTGCCGGGATCGCCGAGCGCCAGCTCCAGGTGGCTGCGGCGCAGCCCGAGCCGGTTGAGGTCCCCCTCCACCAGCGCCTTCTGCCGCCGGTAGGCGTCCTTCGAGAGTGCCGCCGGCCGCGCTGAGGGCCGGGTCGGTACGGCCGTGCGGGGTTCGCCGGCGGCCGCGGGCGGCACCACCGGGACCGCCCCACGCGCGGCGTGTCGGACCGCGTCCGGATCGTAGCGACGGCCCTGGAGCTCCAGCGCGCCCTCCACCGTCCAGCCCTCCCCCATCGCCCGCCGCCACTCGGCGTAGCCGCCCTCGAAGGCCACCGCCCGAGCCGGCTCGCCGCGGCCGGCCGGCTCCACCACCCACAGCCGCGCGCAGATCGTATCGAGCAGGCGGCGATCGTGGGAGACGATGAGCAGCGTGGCCGGCGACTCGCGCAGGAACGACTCCAAGGCTTCGCGGGCGGGGATGTCGAGGTGGTTGGTCGGCTCGTCGAGGAGCAGCAGGTTCGCCGCCGTGATGCCCAGCAGCGCCAGCTCCAGGCGCGAGCGCTCCCCACCGGAAAGCTCGGAAACGGGCTTGAAGACGTCCTCGCCGCGAAAGAGGAAGCGCGCCAGGTACGAGCGCGCCGGCCCGTTGTCGAGGTTCACCTGGCCGAGCAAGGCGTCGAGGACGGTGGCGCCGGGGAAGCTCCGGCCGCGCACCTGGGCGAGGTAGCCGGGCTGGACGGCGGCGCCCAGCCGGACCACGCCTTCGAGCGGAGACAGCTCGCCGGCGATCGATCGCAGTAGCGTCGTCTTGCCGGCGCCGTTGGGGCCGACGATGCCCACCCGGTCGCCGCGCTGCGCCTCGAGCCGCCCGATGCGGGCGACGGGCACGCCGTCCGGGCGTTCGGGGGTCGGAGGAAAGCCCACGGTCGCATCGCGCAGGGACACGACCAGATCCCCCGAGCGGACGGGCCCGCCGCCGACCAGGCCGCCGGACCGCAGCGCCAGGTGCGGGCCACGGCGAGGCGCCTGCGTGCGCTCCTCGGCGAGGGCCTCGAGGCGGCGTTCGTGCTCGTGCATCTTCGCGTACTTGCGGTGGCTCCGGTAGCGCTGCACCAGCTCCCGCTCGCGCGCGATCGCCTCGCGGCTGGTCTCGGCGTCCTTCGCGGCGCGCGCGTCGGCCGCCTCGCGCTGCATGAGGTAGGCCGAGTAGCCGCCCCGGAAGACGGCCAGGCGTCGCTCGCGCAGCTCCCAGATGCGGCCCGCCACGGCATCGAGGAAGGCCCGGTCATGCGAGGCCACGAGGAGTGACCGGTCGCGCCGCACCAGCGCCTGCTCCAGCCACTCCAGCGCGGCCAGGTCGAGGTGGTTGGTCGGCTCGTCGAGGAGCAGCAGCTCCGGGTCCGCGACGACGAGGCGCGCCAGCGCCGCCCGCGTCTGCTCCCCGCCCGAGAGGGCGTCGGGGGGCTTCGACCATTCGTCCCGGGCGAAGCCGAGCCCCGAGAGCGCCTCGTCCACCCGGACGTCGAGTCGGTAGCCGTCGAGCGCCTCGAAGCGGTGCCGCAGGTCGGCGTAGCGGGCCGAGCCGACGGCCGCGGCGCCGGCGGCCTCCAGGGCGCTCAACTCCCGCTCCAGCCGCTCGAGCTCCACGGCGCCGGCCCGGATGGCGGTGCGGACGTCCGGCGCGGCCATGAAGGCCGCGTCGAGGTTCGCCTCCTGGGACAGCAGCCCCACGGTCAGGCCGCGCTTGCGCGCGACGAGGCCCCCGTCGGGCTCCTCCGTGCCGGCGGCGAGACGCAGCAGCGTCGTCTTGCCGGAGCCGTTGGCGCCCACCAGGCCGACGCGGTCGCCGTGGGCCATGGCGGCGCTGATGCCGTCGAGGATGACGAAGGTGCCGATCTCGCGGCGGACCGCCTCGAAACGCAGGATGGCCACGGGTCAGGCGCCTCCCGCCCGCGGGCGCGAGGAGCGCCGCGGCAGGCGCTGGCACCAGGCGCAGTAGTGCGTGCCCCGCGCGCCGAGGACGATGCGCCGGATGGGACGGCCACAACGGTGGCAGGGCTGGCCCGTGCGCTGGTAGACGTCCAGGTGCTCCTGCATCTCTCCGTCGCCCTGCGGGGCCGTGTAGTCGTCGATGGAGCTGCCGCGACGCTCGATCGCCTCGCTCAGCACGCCGCGGATGGCCTCGTAGAGGCGGCGCTCGTGCGGCGGGCGCAACGTATCGGCCCGGCGCAGCGGATGGAGCCGCGCCCGCCAGAGGGCCTCGTCGGCGTAGATGTTGCCGATGCCCGCGATGAACGACTGGTCGAGCAGGAGGGACTTGAGTCGGCCGCGGCGTGCCCGCAGCAGCCGCCGGAACGCGCCGAGCGTGAACGCGGACTCCAGCGGCTCGGGACCGTGGCCGGCGAACAGCTCCCGCGCCTCGTCCGCGTCGAGCACGGTGCCCGCCTCGTCGCGCCGGTAGAGCCCCACGCGGGCGAACTTGCGCACGTCGCGCAGGCGCAGCTCGCGCCCATCCTCGAGGCGCAGGGCGAGGTGGACATGCGGATCGCGCGGCTCCGTTGCCGGCGGGACGGTGAGCTGGCCGGTCATCTTGATCTGGATGGCGAGGACGGCGCCACCGTCACAATCCATGACGAGCCACTTCGCGCGCCGCCCAACGTCGAGGATGGTCCGCCCGCGGAGGCCGGCCGCGAACGCATCGGGCGCCGGATGGCGCACGACGCGTGGCCAATCCAGCCACACGTCCGCGATGACGGCATGGCGCACGAGCGGGGCCAGCTCGCGCGCGATCGTCTCGACCTCGGGCAGCTCCGGCATGGGCGACGTCAGGCGGAGCGCAGCGGCGTCATCGACTCCCAGTCGTCGCCGGACTTGAGGTCGACGTCGAGCGGCACGTCGAGCGGCATGGCCGTCTCCATCGTCTGGCGCACGAGCGGCGCCACGGCCGCCAGCTCGCCGCGCGGCACCTCGAGCAGCAGCTCGTCATGGACCTGGAGGAGCATCCGGGCGCCCGAGCCGGCCGACCGCAGCCGCTCGTCGAGGCGGATCATGGCGATCTTCACGATGTCGGCGGCGGTGCCCTGGATGGGCATGTTGATGGCCATCCGCTCGCCCGCCGCGCGGAGGTTCGGGTTGCGCTGCTGGAGCTCGGGGATCGAGCGACGGCGCCCGAGGAGCGTCGTCACGTAGCCCTGCGTGCGCGCCAGGTCCTTGATGTGGAGCATGTAGTAGCTGATCCCGCTGTAGGTGGCGAAATAGCTGTTGATGAAGGCCTGCGCCTCGGCGCGCGGGATGTTCGCGCGGGTCGAGAGCCCGAAGTCGCTCATGCCGTAGGCGATGCCGAAGTTCACCATCTTGGCCATCGAGCGCTCGTCGGGCGTCACGTCGGCGGGGTCCTTGTGCAGCACCAGGGCAGCCGTCTCGCGGTGGATGTCGGCCTTGCGGGCGAAGGCGTCGCGCAGCGCCGCGTCGCCCGACACGTGGGCCAGCACGCGCAGCTCGATCTGGCTGTAGTCGGCCGCGAGCAGGGTCGTCTCCGCGCTGCCGGCCACGAAGGCGCGCCGGATACGCCGCCCGAGGTCGGTGCGGATGGGGATGTTCTGGAGGTTCGGGTCCGACGAGCTGAGCCGGCCCGTCGACGCCACCGCCTGATGGAAGGTCGTGTGCAGACGGCCGGTACGCGGGTCGAGGAGGAGCGGCAGCGCGTCCACGTAGGTGCTCTTGAGCTTCGTGTAGACGCGCCAGTCGAGGAGCATCGGGATCATGGGATGGGCCGGGCGCAGCTCCTCGAGCACGGTCGCGTCGGTCGAGTAGCCGGTCTTCGTGCGCTTGCCGCGCGGCAGGTTCAGCTCGTAGAAGAGGACCTGCTCGAGCTGCTTGGGGCTGCCCAGGTTGAACTCGTGGCCCACGGCTTCATAGATGCCGGCCTCCAGGCGCGCGATCTCGGTCGAGAACTCGCCGCTGAGCGCGCCCAGCGCCCCGCGGTCGATGGCCACGCCGGTCGCCTCCATGGCCGCCAGGACCGGGATGAGCGGCAGCTCCAGCTCGGCGTAGAGGCGCGCCAGGTCCGCCTCGCTCAGCGCCGGCTCGAGCGAGGCCCGCGCGGCGGCGACCGCCGCAGCCTCGACCGCCGCGTGGTCGGCGCCACCCAGGGTGCCGGCCGCGGGCAGCTCGACGCCCAACCGCTCGGCGCAGATGTCGGTGAGCGTCTGGCTGCGCAGGGCGGCGTTGAGCAGGTAGGCGGCGATCTGCGTGTCGAAGGCGACCGGCGGCAGAGCCGCGCCGCGGTGGACCGGCTCCTGAAGGCGGGGGCGGACGGGATCGTCCTCGACCTGCGCGGCAACGGCGGCGGCCTGCTCAACGAGGCGGTGCTGTCGACGAGCGTCTTCGTCGAGGACGGGACCGTGGTCTCGGCGCGTGTCCGCGTCGCCGACGTGCGGGTCGAGCCGACGTTCCGCCGCCGCGTCCAGCGGACGATCGCCCGGCTGGAGAAGGCGAAG
>Ga0209126_1000667_pt1 | contig 11542 bp, 10 predicted proteins | sample RifCSP19_1_FD_184024 | JGI IMG/M metagenome (GOLD analysis project Ga0209126, IMG submission 184024) | Soil microbial communities from Rifle, Colorado - Rifle CSP2_sed 19_1 (SPAdes) (version 2) | ecosystem: Environmental > Terrestrial > Deep subsurface > Rock core/Sediment | place: Rifle...
CTAAAGGCAAGGAAGGGCGACCTAAAGAGTTGCCAACTCTTCCACGGCGACCCATGGGAACCAGAAAAGCCGCTAGAAAAAATTGAAATGCCCCACGTCGCAGCCGACGATCTGTACGATTACTTTCAAGCCATCATTAAAGTGCCAACATCCAGAAGGTTTCGTTACACCTTCTATTTAGATGACGGTCATACGCCACTGTGGCTTACAGAGGCAGGCTTTAGCACCACACAACCCACACCTAAAGAGCTAGGCTTACCCTTCTTCGAGTTTCTTTACATCCGCGAAAACGACGTTTTCACTACCCCAGAATGGGCACGCAACGCCGTATTCTATCAGATATTTCCTGATAGGTTCTGCAACGGCGACAGGACAAATGATCCGTCGAACACTGTGAAGTGGGGGAAGCCGCCTCAAACACATGAGACTTTTTATGGAGGCGACCTTCAGGGCATATTGGATAAACTTGAATACCTTAACAAGCTTGGCGTAAATGCCATTTACTTAACGCCAATTTTTGCCTCGCCCACCACGCACAAGTATGACACAACAGACTACTACAAAATCGACCCAAACTTCAGCGATGTAGCCACCTTCAAGAAACTAGTACAGAAATGCCGTGAAACCGGCATAAGGGTTATTCTAGACGGCGTATTCGACCACTGTGGGTACGAGTTCTGGGCGTTCCAAGATGTGGTCAAAAATGGCGCTCGGTCAAAGTACAAAGACTGGTTCCGAATCTTCAGCTTTCCAATCAAAACCCATCCACTACCAACATATGAAACATGGGGAAGAAACATATGGCGTTTACCAAGGCTTAGGACATCGAATCCTGAAGTCAAAAAATACCTTATCGACTTGGCTGCATATTGGATAAAGGAGGCAGACATTGACGGCTGGCGACTCGACACAGCCACCGAAATCGACCATGGGTTCTGGCGAGACTTTCGCAAGGCTGTGAAACAAGCTAAACCTGAAGCCATAATCATTGGCGAAGTACCACATGACGCATCGCCTTGGCTCGAAGGCGACCAGCTGGACTCTGTTATGAATTACCCTTTTCGAGATATTGTGATTGAATTCTTTGCAAAAGGCAGCATCCAAGCTGAGGAGTTCGACGCTCGCTTAACTCAACTGCGTATGCGTTATCAGCGTCAGGCAAATGAGGTTCTTTACAACCTGCTTGGAAGCCACGATACTGCTAGATTTCTGGCTCTGTGTGATGATAGAGTGGAAAAACTGATGTGCGCTTTGGTTTTCCAAATGACATACGTGGGCATGCCAGCTGTCTTTTATGGCGACGAAATCGGGATGTCGGGGAGAAAAGACGAATGGGAAGACAGCCGCCGACCGATGGTGTGGGAAGAAGCTCGACAGAATGGTGAGCTTTTGGCCTTTTACAGAAAACTGATCGCTATAAGAAAAACGCATCGCGCCTTAACCTGTGGCGACTTCACCACGCTACAGGCTAAATCCGACATCAATGTCTACGCCTATCTGAGACGACACGAGCGGGAACGCATAGTGGTTGCCCTGAACAACTCGCCCCAACCACACACCATCGCTCTAAAAGCCCAGAAGATGGGATTGAAGGAAGACACGTTTGTGGATCTATTGAGTGAAGGAAAATACGAAGTAGCCAACGGAGAGATTCTGCTGCATATGAAGCCTTACGGTGCAAGCATTCTGGAGTGATGGCAATTTTTGTTCAATTTGGATTTATGTGGATCGCATGATGTCGTATATGGGCTGTCAGTCCGCTGGATTTTGGCTCCTTAAAGTTTAAGCCGCTTGACTTGACTAAGTACAACCTCTGAAGTGAAGCAAATGGCTGTTCTTCCGGCACCCTTGCGAGATAGGAAGTTTGTCGGAAAATTGTTCCAAGAAAATCTAGGAGCATGGCTTTATGAACCTCGTCATTGGCGTGTTGATCTTAAAGATATTAAGAAAGTCAGCATTGGTTTTCTCAACTTTTCACCGCCACGGTATGACTTCCTCATCTCTGCTACATTGGCAAACGGTCAAACTCTTCAGTTTTACAACGGGCTGGTTGCGGAAGAGTCGGCTCACGAGACTGAAATGATTTATGGAACGTTGAAGCTAGGAAGGTTTCGATTCCGCTTCGTTGATGGCTACACAAATTCGAAGTACGTCCAAGATTTGTTGGAAGCATGGTGCCGCAAGAAGAAGCTTGGGTCATTAGGTTTTGTGGGTCAATTCGTAGATGTTGTTGGAGAGGCTCATGTTAAAATCACAAAACTGGAACCTCTAAACAAGCGTGGGCAAGAGGCGACAACAAACTACCTGTATCGTTGCAAAGGCTCGGTTGAGTTCTCCTCTAGGAAGTTGGATTTTGATATTGTTGCAAAGCGGTTTCTGCCACGAATACCATTTAACCGTGGAAACAATGAGTATGCCATTCTCAGGGCTTTGCCGAGCGGCATAGTGCCCAACGTCCATGGCGCTTTAGTCAATCGGCAGCTTCAAGTAAATGGCGAGAGCCAAGTGCTTGTTCTATTCTCAGATTTCCTAGAAGGCGCTGTTGAGATCGGCAAACAGATCTGGGACTTGATGAATGCGATTTCGCGAAAAAGAAGCCTATGCAAGGGCACAGAATCAGAGTTAGAACGTTTAACTATCATAGTTAAGGAAGCAATAGACAGAGTGGTGTTTCCGTTTCATAAAGGCTGTTTTGAAAAATGGCATTCGCCCGGATTCACAATAAGACAGGACGACGAATACCACAAGTGGTATCGTCTTGAGCTCGAACAAAACTTGAAGTCACTAAGATTAGCCAAAGTGCTGACCTTAAAGAGGGCAAAGACGCTTTCCAAACTATTCAAAACTGCTTGGACACAGATTCTGGGCAGAATCGTAGTTACTGAGATTCACCACGATCTCATGTGGCGCCAAATCCTCAAAGCGAAGGATCGGCTCGTCATCTTAGATCTGGATGAACACATGAAAGGACATGCGGCCAAAGACCTAGCTGATTTGTGTGCTGCTAATCGTTTTATCGCGGAGGACTTGAGGCCAGTGCAGCATGAATATGTACGAAGCATTGCTGAAGACCTGAATACGCTTATTCTGAAATCGTATATGAAAAACGCAGAAGAAATGAATGCCGCGTGGGCAGCGAACCTAGAGGACGCCCTCAAAGTTTATTTAGCCTACAGGCACCTGCATGATGCTGCGTATTATGCCCCTGTGTGGCGTCAAGCAGAAACAGCAAGGGAGAAGATAAACTACAAAAGGTATGTTGACTTCTCACTTAACTGGCTGGAGAAGAGTGAAAAACTTGTGGAGGAGCTTCTTGAGACTTAGGTCACAGAGGTAAACGGGTTGAGTGATGCTGGTTCAGTTAACTGTCCTTTTGTGGTTCATTTTCACCAGCCGGTAGGGCAGCTAGACCGTGTTCTAGATCGAGTGTATGAGCATAGTTACAAGCCTTGGCTGAGAGTCTTTGAGAAGCACCCAGCCATCCAGTTTAGTCTCCACTTCAGCGGATGCCTACTTGAATGGTTGGCGAAGAATCACCCCGACTACATAGCGAAGCTCGAAACCTTAACCAAAAAAAGGCAACTTGAATTCGTCGGAGGAGGTTACTACGAGCCAATTCTACCTATGATACCAGACGCCGATAAGAAAGCGCAGATTCAGCTGCTCACCGAATATTTAGCTACCATGTTGAGCGTGAAACCTGCGGGCTTATGGTTGGCTGAACGCGTGTGGGAGCCCACACTGCCCAAAGTTCTGGCTGAGATGAACATGCAATACGTACTCATCGATGACTATCACATGCGAGCTTCTGGGTATTCCGAACAGCAGACCTACTACACCTACTATACGGAAGAGCAAAATCGCAGCTTGGTGTTATTTCCAATCAACGAACGCTTACTATATCTGATGTTGTGGGAGCCTCAGGAAAGATCCATCGAATACTTACGCCAAGCCAGAACATCTGAGGGAGATCGTGTTGTAGTTTACATAACTGATGCTGAAAAGTACGGGGAATGGAGCGACCCTGCGTATGCAGAGCAGTGGCTTCACCGGTATTTCGACTTGGTTGAAGAGAAATCATGGCTTGTCTCAGTACATCTTGCTGAGTATTTGCAGAAGCATGCGCCTAAAGGTCTCATTTACATTCCATGCGCTGCCTATGATAAAATGGTTGAATGGGCTGACGGCCACTTTCGTAACTTCCTTGCACGGTACGCAGAGTCAAATAACATGCATAAGAGAATGCTCCTTGTAAGAGACAAGCTTACCGAAGCCTCAGGAGTTGGCGTGTCTGCAAAAGTTCTAGCTGACGCGAAAAGACACTTGTTTGCTGCACAATGCAACGATGCTTACTGGCACGGCCTGTTTGGTGGTGTCTACCTGCCCAATTTGCGCCAAGCCTTGTTCAGCCATCTAATCAGAGCTGAAGCCTTGGTTGAACAGGCGGTTGAAGAAAAAACAGGCGAGCCACGTACGGTCAAAGTGATCCAAAGAGACATCGACTACGACGGACAACTGGAGTTGCTGGTAGAAGGTAAACGGCTTAACGCTTATATAAAACCTAGCGATGGCGGCAACCTTTTTGAGTTGGACTACAAGGGAAATTCGGTTTTCCACAATTTCGCTAGTACATTGACTCGTAGACGTGAAAAATACCATGAAAGTTGGGAGCATCCCCCCTTAACCGACTGGTACCGCAGAACGTTGCTACGAGACCATATCCTGCGCAAAGATAGCACCCTTAACAGCCTCATAGGCATGGAGCCCATGTTTGATCAAGGCGACTTCACGATAGAAAGATTCGAATACTCGATAGAGCAGAGCCCAAGTCAAGCAACAATCAAGCTATTGCGAATAGGACACGATTGGTCCAACGGCTCAGAGGCCAAGCTTCAAATCAGCAAAAGCCTCATTGTCCCATTAGACACCGCCACGTTAACATCATTGTATGAACTCAAGAATTTAAGTAACAAACCATTGATTCTACGCTTCGCTCCTGAATCCACACTAATCCCGCCAGTGACGTTTGAATACACACCATCGACTGAGGAGCTGCAGAACTACCCGATTAATGTAAGCGGCAAATCGTCAAAGCTTAACATCAACCTTCTCGAAGCAGTTGCCGTAGGCGCTGCAGAAAGGGTCATTCTTTCAGACGTAGGCAATAATCTGCAAGTGGAAGTCAGTTGGAGCCGCGTAGCTGATTGCTGGGTGCTACCACTCAAAGCCATGGCGCGAACCGAAAAAAAACCCATGGAAATCTATGAAGGCACATCACTCATGCCAATCTTCAACCTGAACCTAACGCCAGACCAAACTCAAACCATAAACTTGGAGTTCAAAATAACTGAAACCAACGGCTGAGCCACATGAATTTTACCAATGCGATTGTCCCCCTTACACTTGGCGGTTCATATGTATACATGGCAAATACAGCGGCGGCTTTCATGGGTAAGAAGGCGTATCCCTACCGTCCCGCACCACCCCCAAAAAACGTTGATTTCAAGAAATACACGCTGGAAGAAGCTGCAAGTCTGGATCTGGAGACTCACTGCAGAGACATTCTTCGCATTTATGACCCCTTTGTTCAAAACAGGAAGTTTCCAGCCATAATCCTTGGCGCTCCCAATGGCGGCATCGTAAATCTGGCCATCGCGATGGGTGTTCCATACTTATGCTCTCAATTCCGCATACCCATACTGCTTGAAAGTGAACCAGAAGGTAAGTCAGACAAAGACGACCTAGAACCTTACGCAGGAGCTGCAGACTATGTAGGAGAGCACTGGACAAGAGCATACCCGTGGGGATCTGTCAGCTGTTTGGTGGACCCAATTCATGACCGCATGGATCTGGGTGAATATGCCCATGTCAGAATGAAATTTATTGATATTCCATCAGCCTTTAGGCATTTCATAACCGACCATTTGGAGCCAAACGGCACGATTGTGTTTGTTAACACTACGTATCCTTGGCTTAGTCATCGCCTAAGAGATCGAGTCACCCTTCAGGTTGGAGGCTTGGGCGCAATCTCACCAGATGAGTATCTGACTGGCTCAGAACGGATCAACCAGTTCTTGAAGGCGCAAGAATCTCAGCATGTCGACGGCTGGAGGTTGGCAAATTATGATTTGCTCCAGCGCCCAGAATCCGAATGGAGCACTGAGCCAGAGTTGAAAAAGGCTGCACAACTGTTTTGCTTCGAGAACGGTTACGAGTTTCTGCCCATAGAAGAAGACCACCCGACGAGTTACAACCTACTCGCTTCTCGAGCACTGCATAGAAGACACACGGCCGACGGTGGAAGGTGCGGTGGCTACTCCATAAACATCTTCTGGGGCTTATGCCCAACTTTGATGCTTCGTTCGCGATTGCTTGGCTGCTGGTTTTCCTTCACTGACAGTGCTTCATTGAAAATTTCCGAGCAGCAACTTCAAATGCTTCTAATGGAGTTTCCTGATGTACCTAAGAAAGCCATAATGGGATACTATTGGAGTTATCCAGGTGCCAAGTTGTTGGATATAATTACACCAAGAGGCTGGTTAAACATGCTTTCCAAATACCTCCCAGAGGAACGTATTTCTCTGCCCGGGGCAATGGACTTGGAAAGCACAGAGCATGACATCTTTCAATATGAGGACGAGCTGTTCGAGGAGAGCAGGAAGTCTAAAGGCAGAGAAAGTAAACACACTACAACTGTGGAAGAACTCCACTCTATGCTTTCTTGAACCGTCCCTTCAGTTTTTCCAGCACTTGAGGCAGTGTTGTGTACTCTAACGTTTCTTCAGGAAGCCTTGCTGGCTCGAATTCCCCCATGCGGCGCAATGCCGCGGCATATTCCATTGTCTCTCTTCTTGCCATGTCAAACGCTGGATCATTGAACAAGTCGCTTATCATAGGTTTGCCGTTGTCGTCGCAGGCTATGCCGCCATTGCAGATTTGAAAGCCTATTCCGACAAGTCTGGGTGGTCCGTCAAACACTGTGCATTGACTGTCCTTTAGGCCGACGGGCATGATTGGCCCCCAATGGCTGCCTCGCATCCAGCCTTCGACGAAGTAGCTATGCATAAAAGGCGCTAATATCTCACCAACTGCAGGTAGGCCGTATTGCGCTCTCACAATTGAAACCGGGTCGTCTTTGCCCACATATTTTCCAGCAATCAGGGACAGCTTGGTCGTGCTCGTAGCGGCGCATATCAAGTCATCGCGAGCTCTCCATACACGTGAAACTGTGTAACGTTGAGTGCTTCCAATCAACGCAACTAGCTCATGCAACTCTTCAGGTGTTTTCAAAACCGCTTTCATGCTTTTCTTTACGTCCAAGACTTCGAATTTGAAGCCACCTGCCATGTGAGGGTCGATTACTAGTCCCGCTGTGTTCGACGGATCTGCAAAAATACGGTAGAGGGGATAATTAAAGGCGCTGCTTGAAGCCTTGTCAGCAGCCAGCACCACAACTGGATCTGAAGCTCTTTCCTCAAACTCGATCTCAGCGCACCCTGGCCCCATGCCTCGTATGTTGCCTGCAAACGCTGTTTTCAAGAGATCCTGTCCAGCACCGTACAGCTTGAGTCTCTTGGCCTTTTCACTTGCTTCAGAAAACGTGTCCCAAGCCAGTTTATGAATTTGGGAATGCTCTTCACCCTTCTGGTGGACCATCAGAAGCTCGAGGTCATCTCCTGCGTGAAACACGTAGTGGCTGTTGATAAGCCCCTTCTTTTGAGCATTGCTCAGTTGTTTTTCAGCCAAGTCAAGTAATGGTTGAGGCGTCACGTGGTGTCCAGTTAATGAACCAACATCACATTTTATTATCGAGACTGTGGTCTTTTTCACCAATAGTTTCTCACCAAACTTACGTCTCGTCTGAGGGTCTTACTACATTGTTTGCGAGTTTTAAAGGTTTTCAATCGCGTCGGCTTGCAGCTTGATAAAATTCTTTTAGTGCTTTAGATGTATTAGGAATAGGAGACCGTCATGGACAAGTACGCAGTTATCTCGGCTAAGATTCCTGATGAAGTATATAACGAACTTGCCCTGCGAATTCCTGAAGGCGAAAGAAGTGACTTCATAAGAGAGGCCATAAGAGAAAAGCTGCAGAGTGTACCTCGCCCTGACCGGGTTCTGCAGCTGGAGCAACGGGTCAGAAATCTGGAGATGAGTTTAGGCGAGATAAAACGGTCTCTCATGGATCTTGAAGTTCTCACGTTTGATAAAGACAAGGTTAATCTGCATTCGTTCTGCGTAGACGACACTGATCACAAGATAGTCGACTACTTGCTTCATTACAAGGGAGCAACCACTCCTGAGCTGGCAGATTATCTGAAGACCAACCGTTGGCACATCCTAAACCGACTTCGAAGACTGCAGAAGAGGTCGAAAACACAGTTAGGCAAGTCGTTAGTTGAATACTCTGCAGCAGAGCGCCAGGGAAAGAAAAAGGCATGGTGGCTCATCAAGGAAATTGTCGAAGCTTAAATAGGCAATTGTTTTAAGGCAAGGTGAATTAATAATGCAGAAGGATGTGTGAGCATATGAAGAGTCAAGACCAGTCTGTTAAAGCATATTTTATGGCAATCGTGAAGAAAGGAACTGAGCACGAAGTCGCCGCGAAGCTCCGTAAGCTAAGTGGAGTCACCGAAGTTGTTGTCACTTATGGTCTTTATGACATTATTGTAAGAATTGAAACCCAGAGTCTAGGTCAACTAGATGCGTCAATCACAGAAATGAGAAAGATAGAAGAAATATTGCAGACAAGCACACTCGTTGGCGCCTAGCTACAGACTTCTATTTTCTGAGAATGCGACCCTCTGCTCAAACCTTTAATAAACTTTAGTAACACTCAGTTTGCCCTAGGGGCCCGTTGCCCAGTCCGGATTAAGGCGCCGAACATTCACGCAGCATTGCGAATTGTGCGTAAGCCTCCGGGCACATTGTTGAGAGAGAGCCGGAGAACCGGGGTTCAAATCCCCGCGGGCCCGCCACATTCTGCAATGTCGTTTGATGAAAAGACTCGGAAGATTCGCTTACTTGGCTGTTAGAGCTTTTTTCCATAATTGTTTCTTTGTTTTCTGCCTAGATTCAAGGATCGACGAAAATAGAAATTATTACAGAAGAAGGGAACGAGCAAGTCCTGGGGGTTCGATTGGTTATTCTTTACTCATTGATTTTTTTGCTTGCTCCTTTAGTTCTCTGATTTTGTCTACGGTGGGCATTACTTTTTGAAAAAGGTCTTTTCGGGCTTGGATGCCTTCTTTTATGAAGAAGGCTACAGCCTCTGACCTGCTTTTGAAGACTTCAACCTCGACTAGGGCGTCTATTTGTTTGAGGTCGTCGTCGTTTAGCCTGGTCATGACGACGTTTTCTCTGCCTTCTAGGTCTCCGGCTAATCTTATCATGATTTTCTTCTTGGCTCCTTTCAGGAGTTCTGATTCTTCTCCGTGACAGCAGCATACATCGGTGCCTTCTTCATTTTGCTCGTCCTGCTCGTGTTCTTCTACTTTCTTGTCCATTGTTTCCATCCTTCCTTTTCATGTGGTGTAACGTGTATCATGTAAGTTGTAATGCAGATACTTAAGTCTTTCTGCGCAAAAGCACCATGTTGTCACCTACGTCCTTGGCCTTCTCTAACGGTTGATCCAAGTGCCAAGTGTTGCAGAGATCTTCAGTTTCTCTTTCGTTCTCTTTTCTCTTGCTCTTCTTTCCGCTCCTGCCATTCGGCGTGTTTTTCGAGCAGGGTTTCGAGTTGTTTGTCGAGGAAGTCGGCAACGCCAAGATACGGCAGGTTCATTTCTTTTACGGCCGAGTCGGCTTTCTCGTACTTCTCCTTTTGCACTTCCACGTATTCATATGCGCCTTTTAGGAATCTTAGTCTCCAGCGTGTTGCGTCTCGTATGAATTCTTCACGGGTCATGTAGCCGAGGTGCTTGTGGCTTTCGATGAAGCTCTTGATCTGGGTTAGGAGTTCAGGTGGAAGAACAACAGATTGCCTGAGTAGGGCTTCAACCGCGTCTGTGTAGGTTTGCATTCTGCTGGTTTGGGCGGTTAACTCGCCTAGGAGAGCTGTAAGCTTGTGGTGCACGTCGTCGGTTATTCTGAGCGTTTTCATGTTTCTGCAACCAGCTTTCATGACAGTGGGATGAGTGTAAGTTGTTCAGTAAGCCTAATAAGTGTTTTCTGTATACTTGTTACACTGAATATACAGCGATGGTGTTCTGCCTTGAAGCAGCATGTCGGTTTCACCATTGACAGCAAACTCCTCAGCGAAATAGAGGCGCTCAGAGGCAGAGAAAAGCGAAGCACGTTCATTGAACATCTCATCAGGTTAGGGCTTAAGGCTTACAGGGAGGCTGACGCCTAGTGTCAGATGCTTCGCAGCATGTCAGCAAACTTAAGATCTGTGGAACCTGCATCTACAAGAAGACACCTGTTTGTCTCAGCCTCAAGCTTATCCAAGCCTGTTCCAGAATAAGCCAGAACCCTGATCAGGTGAGCGCTGCTACTTTGAACGCGTTGATTCAGGAGGCGGAGGCGCTGAGCCGTCGAAAGTATAAATGCTTCAAGGAATCAAACGCTTGGATGCATCTCATTGACAAGGCGTGTGCTTTTTGGCAGCCCTTGGAGCAAGTTCTAGGCTAACAACTGCTATTGAGCGTTGGCAGTAGAAATAAATATGGAGTGTTTGAGGCTATTCGACGCCCATTCGTTTGGTTATTTTAACTATGATGAAGATGACGAAGGCTACTATGATGAAGGTTATCAATGCTGCTATGAAGTGTCCTACTTTGAATATTTGGTTTAAGACGGCTGCTTCCAGTGTGGCTAGGTCGGCCATGCCGGGCAAGGCTAAGCCTATTATGGGCATGATTAGGTCTGTTACCATTGCCTGCACCAGTGCGCCTAAGTATAAGCCGAGGATGAAAGCCACGGCGAGTCCCATGACCTTGTATTTTGAGAGGAAGTCCATGAATTCGGCGCGCATTCCTTTTGGCGGCGGAGGTGGCGGCGCTGGTTTGGGTTCGAGTAGTTCTCGTATTCGCCTCAGTTCTTCTAGCATTTTTTCGTCTTTCGACATTTTTTAGTCACTAAATCAGCATTTTTATGGTGTTTTCTTCATAAGATTTGCGGAAATCATGGATGTGACTAGGTTAGTTGGTTGCCGCATTTTGGGCATTTCCATCGGGCGTAGTAGGAGCATGTGTAGCAGTAGTGCACGCCGCATTCTGGGCAGGTGTAGCCCAAGCCGTTGATGGTTTCCTCGCATTCACCGCACGGATGACCTAAACATTGATGAACCATTTCGGGTAAGCCTCCGAGATGAAGCATTTTTGAGAAGCCTAGGCGAGTTCTTAACCGTAGCTCAGCAAAAGAAGCCAAAGAAGCTCAGAGTTAGCTGAAACTAAGCAGGCTTAAATACGATGTTTTCTTCATGAGAGGCTGTGACAGGCAAAGTCATCGAGTTCACAACGCTTGAAAAGACTGGCAGGTCTCCGCTGGATTCTTTGGCGCCCAGACTCGGTGTAGCTTACGTTGTCGCCGTTACCCGTGA
>Ga0209126_1000668_pt1 | contig 11542 bp, 8 predicted proteins | sample RifCSP19_1_FD_184024 | JGI IMG/M metagenome (GOLD analysis project Ga0209126, IMG submission 184024) | Soil microbial communities from Rifle, Colorado - Rifle CSP2_sed 19_1 (SPAdes) (version 2) | ecosystem: Environmental > Terrestrial > Deep subsurface > Rock core/Sediment | place: Rifle...
GTAAGTTCGCTCTGCAAAGTTTCATCCAGCCGGCTAAGTTCTTTCAACGAATCAACCGATTTATAGATTTGCTTTTTCCTCGATTCGATCTCAAAGAGTTCGATGGACAAATCTTCATAGTGCGAATTCTGATACAAGTAAAGCGATATATTTTTATACACTAATGTCTCATTTTGTAAGACGACAAGCCTTGTCGTCCACTTTTTTAAAAACGTTGGGAGATAATCTTTCCACCCAGCACTTTGACTAAATATTATTTCTTTTTTGTTTAAGTCAATAAGAATGCCGAAAAATATTTTTTACATATTTAACTGATTTGCTGATGATGGACTAATATGAGCTGATACATGTGAATCATCAAGTAAAAAATTCTGATTTCCGTAAGATGATTTAACAGGAAAAAATTTTTACCGATAAAGTAAATTTAATCATTAGTCGATGAGGCGGTAAATTTTTCCGTTGGTTTACCTGTAGTGGTTGTGTGACTTAATGTTTCTACCGATGAAAAATTCGACAATTATCACCCAAAATTTTCTAATAATTCTCGGTCAGTTTTCGCAATTCCTTCGAATGATCGTAGAATTCTTTCAAAGTCAATTCCTTTAGAAAGATAAGTCCATGAGCTGCTCTGAATCTTGGCATTGTACTTTTTGAAAAGAAATCTTTACCAACACACAACCTTACTTTTTGAAATTGATCAACTTGAATTTGCTGTGCTAATCTGCAGAATGGACCATCATATTCCCAGCTTGGAAAGCTTGCGGACTTTTGCGAACCATAACTGTTCATAAAAGTGTCTTCCAAAATTGCCATGGAGTTAAGACTGACCGGGATATAAATATTTGCTTCTGCCGGATGAAATCTGTACCAAATATTTCTGTAGCCCCAAATTTTAATATCCGAATTACCGGTTTCCTTTTCATATAACCGCAATGCTTCAGAAATTGCCTGAAGGACTTTGTAGTGAGTGTCCGGACCGCTGCCTTCAGGATCAAGCGCAACAGTTACGATGGTTGGTTTTATATTCATCATTAATTTAAAGATCGGAATCACATCCCTTTCCATTTCCGGATTTTCAGTAAAAATATCACCCTGGTAAAATCCAAGCCGCATGTGAATTACATTCTTAGTATTAAATCCAAAGAATCCCCAAATTAATTCTTCTTCCCACTCGCGCATCATTCCTTTTAATTTTTGAACATGAGGAATATCTTTTTTACCGGGATACTGAGTTTTAAAGTAATTCATCAATTCATTAACTCGATCTTCAAGATGAGTTAAATTATCCTCTTCATAAATCTCAATCATGTTTCTTAGAAGCCGCCGGGCTACTGCTTCATTTTTCATTGTACGGCTATGAGATGCAATACCATCAAGGTATAAGTTAATATCCTGGTTTCGTCCTTCAATAAACTCCGGATCAAATTGTCTATTTGTTTTTATAGCTCCGAGCGCAAGATGATTCTTAAGATTTTCCATTAGCTCGAGCATAAAGGAATTTGTAACTGCAGTAAATCCGCTTGTTAGTGTTACAAAGTAATGTTGATTCAGTGGAGTTCGTACTAGATGATTAATGTACGGCAGATATCCCAACATTATATCATCATGATGAGGCGCAGTATGTAGAAATGTTTGATTCTCAACAATTCCCAATCCGCTGTTCAAGCGATTAATAATTTCGGTACGTATGTTTTTACTAATCTCAGATGGTTTCTGTTTTGATTTCTTAAGAATGTAAGAACAAGTTTTGTCAGATTTATAATCATCTTCATTTAGAGATAGTAAATCTTTTCGCTTCTCAATAGACAAATTAATTACTGCTCTATCAATTGAGACTTGTGTTAGCGGTTCCTCCTCTACGACATCAAGATATCTTCTTTCCTGCAATCTTAAGCTTGCACCATTCGTAAGATAGAATCTCCCGTTTTTCAATTTCTGTAAAACTGTAGCAGGATAAATGTTGGAAGATTCATTTTGAATGGAATCGCGAACAATGTTTGATTTGGCTTCACCGGCGGCTATTATGATTGCAACTGCATTTTTATTATAAGTGATAGTATCAAGTCCGATTGTAATTACCAATCTATTTTTTGCAATTTCAATTCCACCCAAGTCAGTTGCTGCAGCGGCTTGTGTTTCATAATTAGTAGCAATTAATCTTGTTGTAGAATAGTGATCGCTTCCTTGAACGTTGAAACCAATGTGACCATCAGGTCCAATACCGCCAAGGAAAAATCCTATACCGCCCATTTCTCTTATCTTGCATTCATAGATCGTACAGAATTGATCAACAATCTCGATTGTTCTCTTTTGTAACCGTTCGGCACGACTTTTTGCCCAGCGGATTCTCAATGACAAGTCAACAACATTATTTGGAAAGACTACATCGAGTGGTAAATTTTCTGCTGTCCCAATTTCGTTGATGTTCATGAACAATGCTTTTTTAGGATCGAGTCCTAGATTTCTGAAATAAAATTTTTGAATGTAGTAATAAAAGCTGTTATGCTGAGCAACGTCAATTGGATAGAATTCATCAATTTGCACAAATCGAAGCGATTCCATTTTAGGTTTCAACGAAGGATCTATATTTACTTTTTTGAGTTCTACTTTAATTTCCTTTTTGTCCCAATTTTTTAGGATGTACGAAACCCATTTTATAAAATGTTCGGGAGTTTTACCTGTCGGCAGAGAAACAACGCCTTGAGGATTTTGCTGGATCCACTCAATAAACCTAAGTGCAGTTAGTTTGCCAAGTTCAGGAAAGTTATCAACCTGGATGATTCCAATTTTTTCTGTGGGTGGATAGATAAGTTTCTTTCTTGATTTTTCGAGATAGTATTTCTCAACAGCAGAAGTAGTAGTCATAAATATACCCTAATGAATAATTTCATCTTTTATTATATGAATTAAAGAATTGTAAACGACCTTAAGAAGAATAATAAATTTGATTGCTCAAATATAATTAAATAATTGGACGTAGAAGAAATGTAGGGCAACCAGTTTGGTCGCTTTGACTTTGATAATAAAAGAACTTATCACTTAAAATCTTAATAATTACTTATTCTGTAGGGCGACCAGTCTGGTCGCCCTACAAAACTAAATTACAAATATTGTGGATTATAGTAATTCCATTTCCATTTTTCAAAATTTTCTACCAATCCTGCCTTGACAGGATTTAGCAAAACATATCTTACAATTTTACGAAGTTCCTCACTGTTTCTTACAACATGGTCATAGCTCTCATGCTGCCAAAATTGACCTTTTCTTTTCAATACCTTATTGCATTTAATAGCGGTATACCACTTTAAGTTTTCAAGTATACCAGTTACAACGTAGGGCGACGAGACTCGTCGCCCTACTACTTTCACTTTATTATCAAGTACTATTTTCTTATCAAGGGGTTCTATAACCAAATGAACATGATTTGGCATTATTGTATAAGCAATTAAATTATAATCCATCTGATCTCGGTAATGAAAGGATTCCTTTACTATCTTCGCTACATTTTCTTCCGTTAACCACTTGGGTCCGGAAACATTATTATCAAGAAAAGAATCAAACTTTGCAAAATATATTTTCTGGTTTTGATAATACTTTTCTTTTCTTTCAGGAGATTTTTCAGTTACTCCAAGATTTTTAATCAAACTATCTCGCTCATTTTTAAGTTTTATAATAACATCTAACGGTAGAGAATTTGCTAATCTAAAAGTTATGAAGAATATATTGTTTAATGATTGGTAATGAGGGAGATGTCTTTGATAATAGGAGAACTTATCATCCATAATTCAAACGTTTTAATTTGTAGGGCGACGAGACTCGTCGCCCTACTGATAGCTGCATTATCGCAGCAGAATCATTTTTTTACTCTCAGTAAATGATCCGCCTTGCATCTTATAAATATATACTCCGCTTGCAAGTTCAGAAACATTTATTTCAATTTCATAATTGCCGGGAGATTTTTCTTCATTCATAAGAGTCATTACTTCGCTTCCCAGTAAATCATATAACTTAAGTGTTACGAACACACCTCCACCAGAGGCGGACAGGCTTTCATCCCCTCTCAAGAGGGGAATAGCATACCTTATTTTTGTAGTGGGATTAAAAGGATTGGGATAGTTTTGATAAAGAACAAATTCAGTTGGAACTAAATTCCCTTTGTTTACATCAATAAATTGCTGAGTACCAATTAAAAGTCGGTAATTATTGTTCTTTACATTTGCAGCTATTATAATTTCCAGATCCTCAGATAGTTTAATTCCATTATTTAATCTCTCATCAACAAGATAAATTTGATAACCCTGGTATTTAGCCAATCCTTCAACACTTAATTTCAATTCTTTTCCGGTTAAGTTTTTAACTTCAAGATTATAGATTTGTCCTTCTCCAATTTCACTGCGACTTTCTTTCATTAAGAATTTGTAATTAGTTAAGAGATCGTTGTTTCTAATAACAACTCTCGCCTCTTCAAAATCTCCGGGAGGAGCGAAGTAATCTGCACCATCAAAATCATTCGTCGATTCTGAATTAAATCCAATAAATGCTCTTGATTTTTCTTCACTGTTTAACAGTAAGGAAAGTTTTATATCCTTTTCACCCAAAATCTGAAGAGTATTTTCTCCAGGGGTTTTTCCCAAAGTTCCTCCTGGATCGTACGGAATTTTTAAGGAATTTAATCCGGTAATATTATTAAAGTAATATGCTTTGTACGGAATGAATGCGGTAGGATTAGTCCAAGTACCTCCCCAATCATATATAACAGCATTACCTGCTAAACCATTTGCAGTTTGAACTGCAGGCCAATTTGTGCTTCGTTCAAATGGATTAGAAATTATATTCCACTCGAGATGCAATGGAATAGAATATGTGTTATCACCTGCTAGCGGAACTGAAGTAACTTGAGCATTTATATTTATTATATTTTTACTTAAGAGCCAGAAGCCATTCCCGGGTTTGAAATTAAAATCCGTTGTTCCATCATATTCAACTAAATAATTTGAGATAGTTCCCTTGTCATAGAATGCGTTCCAATCAGTTTTTCTGGTTCCTGTCACTGGAATAGCAAAATTAGTCTGACCGGGAAGCCCAATCATCCTATAACTGCTGGTTTCTGTGATGTTGGCAAATGGAAATGATTTATTTATTGAAATTGCGTTAGGGTATATAGAATGAGTATAAAGTTGGAATAAATCCAAACCGATGTAATTAGATCTAATGCCGGAAGGTCCACCATCAAAAAGATAGTAACGAATTGCAAATCTCATAGTTGCATTTGAATTAAAGAAAATACGAAATTGCTGCCAATCAGTTGTGTCAACTAAGAATCTTCCGAGGGAAATGAAGGCTGAGGGTGTTGTACTAGCAGTAGATGAATACATAATATTTATCGAATCATCAAATTCTGAGCCATCAGGAGATCTTGCCCAAAAATATAATGTATCTCCTGGTGCAACCGAGATTGCAGGCGAAATCAGCCATTGATCTATAACACCATTTATATTTGCACCATTGTAGTTAGAAGCAACATATCCGGTATCCGGACCTTCGAAAGTTAAAAATTGAGAGCCCCCTTGGAACCATGGATCCGTAACTCCTCCTCCGTCTTCATTTAACACTATCCATCCTCTTGCCTGTAATCCCGCAACCGAATTATCGCCGTTCATTCTATCTTCCCATTTAATTATCTGAGCTAAAGAACTAAATGAATAAAATAAAAATACTACTATAGTTGAAATTGTAATCTTATTTTTCATATAAATTTCCTTTTTTGATTTCAAAATTTCAATTAAAATTCATTAATCCATCGCATCTTAGTTCCCATCCCAATCGTCATCTTCATCCTAATCTTAATCAGCCCTAGATTGACAGGTCTTAATCTTTACGAATAAAAATAAACTGTCCGCCTTCATCATTCGTATCTCTTATTACTTGTAGCATTGGTGTCTGCTCAGAGTTATTAGTCACTGCAATTCTGAACTCGCTGAAAAGCTGATTGGCATCAAAATATTTTTTATCATTTTCTTTAAGAGCTTTGATTAAATAATAAGTGAATATTGAATGATCATCTTTTCCTGCATCGCTTACTTCTTCAACACCGCCTGAAGTTAGTGCCAACCTCGATTGCTTTCTATAAACTTCCTTGTAATACTTTTCCATATTGTTCGGATCAAATTTTATACTTTCGGTTTTCGAACCCCGGAAAATATCACCTGCAAAACATGCGTCGGTAATCAGCAGTGTGTGTTTGGAAGGAATTCCTCCCATAAAAGTTTTAACATCATTATTGGATATATAATCAGCAACAGAATTTGTATTTGCATCAACAGGAACCCAATAACCTTTATTCAATCCTTTATTGAATTGCCCATGACCTGCATAAAAAATTAAAACGTTATCATCCTTAGTTGTATTATCAGCAAGCCATTCGAATTTTTGAATGATGTTTCTTCTCGTGGCTGCTTCATCAAGTAAAGTGTGCACTTCATCAAACTGATAATCATCACGAAGAACATTTGCAACTCCTTCAGCGTCATTAACTGCATTCCTAAGAGGGCGCCAATAACCATCGTAGGAATTTATTCCGATCACGAGTGCAATATATTTTCCAACTGAAATAACTTCTTCCAGCTTACGGGTGATATAAAATGTATCAATGGTTGAATTGAATTTGTTGTCAACTGCTTTAACAATAATAGGGTTATCCCCTACTTGTAAATTCAAGCTTGTGGTAAATTCACCTTTTGTTGTAAGCTTTGCTTTTTGATGGTTAACAAAGACTTCCAAAACTCCGTTCGGATCAGATGCCTTGCCTTTAATATTTACCAACTCAGATTTACGGATAATCTTAATTCCCCTCTGAACTTGGGGTTCAGTGATGGTAATTTTAGGTCCTGCTTGATCAAGATCGGTTGTGACTTTAAAGCTAACTTCCGATGAAACATCTTTTAAATTGGTGGCTTTGACAACAATACTATTTGTCCCGCTGTTAAGCAGCACATTTGAAAAAAATAAATTGTCTTTTAGAAGAGTCGCTTCATTATCATTGACTGTTACCTCTTTAATTCCCTTGACATCGAAAACTTTTCCCCGCACAGTTATGCTGCTCTCTTTATGTTTTACTTCATTCGATTTAGGAATTAAGGGATCCATTATTGTGATTTTAGGAGCTTTGAAGGTTTCCTCTTTCTCTTTTGGCGGAGTAACAATTTCTTTTTTCGGTTCTTCTTTTTTAGGAATAAGTCTCCCCGGTTTTGTTGATCCGCTGATTTGAGCAAATGCTGTTTGATATAAAATCAAACATGATAAAAATATTAATATCTTTTTCATTTTATTCATCCCTCATAAAATAATTTTTAAGGCCTAACAGGAGGCATTGGAAAGCCACCCGATGGAGGCGGAGTCGTTCCATCACTATCTTTTTTACCCAAAAGTAAAATCGCAGCCGTTCCACCGGCTACTGCTGCACCGCCTGCAAAAACATACCACGAAATACCACCACCTTCAGCAATTTCGAGGGCGGTTACATCAAAATAAAAATCTTCACCTTCTAATTGTGCTTCTTCATCTTCACCAAGAATCCAAGTTATTTTATTTTTTTTACCGGCAAATTTACCTTCGCCAATATCACCGGAGAGTTGAGATGGAATTATTTCAAAATTCGGGTCACTGGTTCTCTTCAACTTTACATTAACTTTAAAATCCTTGCTGCGATCTCCTTGAAATTCATAAAAGATAAAAATCTTCCCGTCAGAATAATCAAAGGTCGCTTGAATTTTTCCTTGTGGGAAAACTTTTTGATTTACAATCATAATCGTGAAAAAGATTAAAACGCAATAAAAGATTTTTTTCATAATTAATTCTCCTAAAATTTTCAAAAACTTTTTACATATGATTAATTTCGACTAAAATCGGAACAATTGATTTCCCTTTGCTGCGTGCTTTAAAACTTATCACCTCGGAGGATTCAAAATCAATATTCTTATTGCTGATCATCTTATCTCCCAAAACTTTTTTGAGGCGCTGCCAAAGTGAACCTTTTGACGATTCAACTTTTTTCATTATGTCTTTAATATCCAGACTCTCTTTAGAGTAAAGAAAACAGTAGTACGATATCCCCGGTGTTTCATCCAGCATGTTGTAGCTTTCTTCATCGGGAATGGCAACATTATTTTGGCGGTAAGGAAGATAGGCAACCATCCTATCATCGAAAGGAAAAATACGATAAGTCTTAAAAGTTAAATCGGTGCTGAAAGCATAAACATAAGCCGGTTCATTATTTGAGATTCTTAAGTCGAACAATGTCCCCGAATAATATGGTTTCTCCATTGAAAAATACTGTCCATTGAACTTTACTTTCATATCAAATCCATTGCTCTCACGGAATTGTAAAGTTCCAGAAAGATCAGGAATATTAGGATCGGGTAAGGATTTATCAATCATTTCAAATGCATACTTACAGAAGTATTCAAAATCTGTATAACGAACCCAGGCAAAGCCGTCTTTACCCCACAATGTTCCCCAGCTATTTATAAGCTCAAAAGCACCGCCAAATCTATTATCGTCATAACCGACTACTGCAATGCCGTGCCCTCTTCCCCAATTTTTATATTCATCATCTTTCGGCGACCAGAATTCTCCTGCATAACTAAATGATGGCGGGCAATCAATAGCAATTACAACCGGTCTTCCTTCAGCTAAACTTTTTTTAACGTACTTTGTTTTATCTTCTGTTCTTGATGATGCAACTTCTCTGTATTCAATTATTCTGTAATTAAATGCTTTAACTTTATCAAGAGGAGTAACTTCACGATCGCAATCATGTCCAAAGTCATCAAGCTTTGCAGCGCCTTGATTTCTTATAACGTCTAATGCTTCAACTAAAGATGTACCGCCATCGCAACCTTTAGTGACTCTAATCTGGTTATAAACAAAGGAAGGAGAAAATGTGTTTTTATTTACTATGCTTCCCGTCCAATTATTTCTTATCGCTTCAAGAATTGTTCTTCCTGCATAAGCTGTTGACCATCCTGCACATGTTCCGTAAAGTCCTTGATTTCCCGGAGTAGGTGCATTTTTTTTAAGCGAAGCAGAAGGCGGAAGGTCTCCATAATCACCACGCATTAACGGCGCTGCGGTTGGGCTGTTAGCATAGAGACTATCATCGAGAAGTAATCCCAATCCAAATTCTTGCGAGTAAATATTAATAAATCCAAAAAGTAAACCGATGAGAATTATAAGTTTCATAAACGAATCACTTTTCTGCAATTAATTCTGAAGCTCTTACATATAATTTATGCTTCAAAAGAAACTTGGCGAATAAATTTTTGTATTCCTCTGATTCGGGAGCTAACAAAATAGCTTTGCTAAATTGATTTAATGCTTCCACATTCAAATTGTTTCTTTCAAAAAATGAGCATAATGAAAGGACACTTAATGGAGTTTCATTTGATTCTATTTCTTCTTTTAACATTTGAAGCGTATCTAATATTAAAGCACGATTGTCAAATGAAATAACATTGACAGCATTCGTATCCGAGATTATTTTCGGGTTACCTGCATCAAAGACGTACCATTTATAAACCATTCCTCTGTAAAGTTTTAATTTTTCTGTATCCAAAGTATAAGATGTATCATCTGCTAAATCCATAAATATGGCAGTGTTTTCGGAGCTTAGAAGGCTAAAAATATATTTCTCGCTTGAAGGATAACTATACCATGAAAAATCTATAACCGGATCTAAAACTGAAGTGAAGGAAGGAATTGCCACATCTATGTGATTGGGTTTTACTCTTACGACAGCGGCGAATGTTTTCATGTCTTTCTTTTCGGATTTATCCGTTATGATTTCCTGTGCAACAAAATTTGCAAATTTTTGTGTAACGGAAATTTTTGAATGCTTCATGTTTTGTTCGAGGTCATTGATTTCAAAAATACCCTCATCCTGTATTTCCATTGTTCGGCCATCATTGAACATCAAGGCAACATAACTGTTTTTATCTAATCTTATTTCGTAATCTATTTTCAAACTCTCTCCAGTCTGAACTTTCTTCCAAGATTGAGTGGAAGATGTTCGATAATCAACTTTACCCCAGAATGTTAAAACTTTAAACGAGTATTGTTGAGCATGACCGTTAAAGCTTATTAATAAAATAAGAAACACGAGAATAAATATTTTAGAAAATATTTTTTTCATATCAACTATTTTTCTAAGAACGGGAAAATCTTGCTCAAATAAGTTTTATAAATATCAACAATTGTTCCTGATAGAACGATAACAGCAAGTGCAAGAGTTAAATTTATCTTATAATTAAAATGGTGCAATAGTATAACGCCCATAAATAAATTCAGTAGAGAAATAAGTAAAATATACAGTTTTGAAAAAGTGAAGAACCAATCTTTATAATTTTGCCTAAGTTTGAATATAATAAAAGAACTTATGTAACAAATGATAACAGCTAAAACCAAGCTTAGCCATCCCGGCATTATGTAAATATAGTTCTCTTGTAGGATCATTGAGATAATATTTGCATGAATAACTACACCATACATATCTGGAAATGCTTTTCCTGCATAACGTTCATTCAACGGAGTGAAGTAAATATCCTCAAAAGTTTTATTATTCAAGCTTAACCCCATAAACCCCATCAACACAATTTTATCCTTGATAAAGCTGAGATCATTTTCATCTGATAAAACCTGGTATGCATCTAAGTAATAAAATTTATTATAGTTCCCTACATAGTTTATTTTTTCAATTTCCTTCTTTCGATTTTTCAGAAATTGAAATGCCGCAGGGTTATAAATTTCAACAATCTGCGAACCAAATGCATTGACTTCTGTCCCGTTTGTTTTTGAAACTGGTTTGAATTCTCTAATGGTTCGGAAACTCACTTTGTCATCATTAGGAAGATTTGCAAAACCATTTGAGGCATACTTGTTAAAAATTTCAATTGAGCTAATTAGCGTGTCATAATCATCAGAGTCTTCTCTGTATAAATCTAATTTACTTACTAAGACTAAATTTCGACATTTGGAAAATGCATCAGACAGTAATGAATCAGAGCTAAACTCTTTTTCCTCTTGGAAGATTGCATCAATCCCAATCACTTTCGGATTGAAAGAGTTTATAATGTTCACTTGTCGCGCAATATCAGATCTGGAAAGATTGCTCAAGTTAACAAGTACGATATTAGTATCAACCTTTTGTTCATCTCTTAACTTTGAATACACAATATCATAAACATCAAAATCACCTATGGCTTTTGCAAGTGGATCAAGGAAAGAACAATTAATAGGAACGAGTGAAAATATTCCAAGCACCAGGAACATCAATGCAGTCATTATTAGGTATCTTTTATGAAAAAAACCGCTCATAACAATTATCAATTTTTTGGTTTATGTACGAGAAATGACAGTTTAATACAAGAATTGATCGTAACAAAAACATTATGATCTATTACGGAGGGAAACTTCGGTAAATACGAGAAATAGTAAATAGCCCTCATTGAAATACCTCTCTTTTATTAGTGCAAAACATACTTAAGAT
>Ga0209126_1000669_pt1 | contig 11541 bp, 8 predicted proteins | sample RifCSP19_1_FD_184024 | JGI IMG/M metagenome (GOLD analysis project Ga0209126, IMG submission 184024) | Soil microbial communities from Rifle, Colorado - Rifle CSP2_sed 19_1 (SPAdes) (version 2) | ecosystem: Environmental > Terrestrial > Deep subsurface > Rock core/Sediment | place: Rifle...
CGGGGCGCGCGAGCACAACCTGAAGAACGTCACCGTCGAGATCCCGCGCGACAGGTTCGTCGTGCTCACCGGCATCTCCGGGTCCGGGAAGTCCTCGCTTGCCTTCGACACCATCTACGCCGAGGGGCAGCGCAAGTACGTGGAGTCCCTCTCCGCCTATGCCCGCCAGTTCCTGGGGCTGATGGAGAAGCCCGAGGTCGATTACATCGAGGGCCTCTCCCCGGCGGTCTCCATCGACCAAAAGGGCGCGCCGCGCAACCCGCGCTCCACCGTCGGTACCGTCACCGAGATCTACGACTACGTCCGGCTGCTCTACGCCCGCGTCGGCCAGCCCCACTGCCCGAAGTGCGGCCGCCCGATCGTCCGGCAGAGCCGGGAGCAGATCGTCGATCGCGTGCTGGCGTTGCCGGAGGAGAGCCGCATCCAGGTGCTGGGGCCGATTGTACGCGGCCGCAAGGGCGAGTACCGTCAGCTCTTCGACGACCTGCGGCGCCAAGGCTTTGTTCGCCTGCGGGTGGACGGCAGCGTCTACGACCTCAGCGAAGAGATCCCGCTGGACAAGAACAAGAAGCACGACATCGAAGTCGTCGTCGACCGCATCGTCATCCATCCCGATGTCAAGACGCGGCTCGCCGACTCTGTGGAGACGGCCCTCAAGCTCGGCCAGGGGATTGCGTACGTGCATGTGCTGCCTGACGGTGAGGGGGCGGGGGGACGCCCGACGGCGAGTCAAAACGTCTTCGAAGCCGGAGGGCGTCCCCCCGCCCCCTCACGGAACGGGGAAGACCTGCTCGTCTTCAGTCAACAGTTCGCGTGTCCGGAGCACGGCACGGTACTTCCTGAAATCGAGCCGCGCATCTTCTCCTTTAACAGCCCCTACGGCGCGTGTCCGACCTGTTCCGGCCTGGGCTTCAAGCAGGAGATCGACCCGGAGATGGTGCTGGACCGCAACCTCTCCCTGATGGACGGGGCCGTGGTGCCGTGGGCCGACTCCACGAGCGAGTACTACTACGAACTGCTGCAGTCGCTGGCGGCGCACTACAAGATGGACATGAAAACCCCGGTGCGCAAGCTGCCCAAGGCCTTCATCGAGGTGCTGCTGCGGGGCTCGGAGGAACCGATCCGCGTACGCTACCACAACAAGTGGGGCGCGCTGCGCGTCTACGATACCTATTTCGAGGGCGTGGTCAACCAACTGGAGCGACGGTACAAGGAGACCGACTCCGAGTACATCCGCGAGGAGACCGAGCGCTTCATGACCACTCTGCCTTGCCCGACCTGCCTAAGTACGCGGCTGAAGCCGGAGTCGTTGGCCGTCCGCCTGGGGACGCTGAACATCGCCGAACTGACCGCCCTGACCATCCGCCAGGCCCAGCAGTTCTTCGCCGATCTGCAGGTCACCGAGCGGGAGCAGCTGATCGCCCATCAGATCCTCAAGGAGATCCGCGCCCGCCTGGGCTTCATGGTCAACGTCGGCCTGGACTATCTGACGCTGGACCGCACCGCCACCACCCTTTCCGGCGGCGAGGCGCAGCGCATCCGCCTGGCCACGCAGATCGGGTCGGGGCTGATGGGCGTCCTCTACGTCCTGGACGAGCCGAGCGTCGGCCTGCACCAGCGCGACAACCACCGGCTGATCGACACGCTGAAGCACCTGCGCGACCTGGGGAACACCATCCTGGTCGTGGAGCACGACGAGGAGACGATCCGCGCCGCGGACTGGGTAATCGACATCGGCCCCGGCGCGGGCGCGGATGGAGGCCATATCATCGTCAGCGGGACGCCGGAGGCCGTGGCCCGGCACCCGCACTCCATCACCGGGCTCTACCTCTCCGGCCGGCGGAGCATCCCCATCCCGCCGCGCCGCCGGCCGCGCGGCGACGGCACCGTGATCGTCCGCGGCGCCCGCGAGCACAACCTGAAGGGGATCGACGTGCAGATCCCCCTGGGCCTCTTCGTCTGCATCACCGGCGTCTCCGGGTCGGGGAAGTCCACGCTCGTGGACGACATCCTCTACCGCGCGGCGGCGCACGCCCTGCACGGCGCCCGGCTGCGCGCCGGGGCGCACGAGGGCATCGACGGGCTGGACCTGATCGACAAGGTCATCAACATCGACCAGTCGCCGATCGGGCGGACGCCGCGCAGCAACCCGGCCACCTATACCAAGACCTTCGACCTGATCCGCGACCTCTTCGCCAAGACGCCGGACGCGCGCATGCGCGGCTACAAGCCCGGCCGCTTCTCCTTCAACCTGCGGGGCGGCCGTTGCGAGGCCTGTGAGGGCGACGGCATCGTCCGCATCGAGATGCACTTCCTACCGGACGTCTACGTGCCGTGTGAGGTCTGCAAGGGGAAGCGCTACAGCCGCGAGACGCTGGACGTGCTGTACCGGGGCAAGAGCATCGCCGACGTCCTGGAGATGTCCGTGGACGAGGCGTTGACGTTCTTCGAGAACGTGCCGCGGATCCGGCGCAAGTTGCAGACCTTGCACGACGTCGGGCTGGGCTATGTCAAGTTGGGACAACCGGCCACGACCCTCTCCGGTGGGGAGGCGCAGCGCGTCAAACTGGCGGCGGAGTTGTCGCGTAAGGACACCGGGAAGACCCTCTACATCCTGGACGAGCCGACGGTCGGACTGCACTTCGCCGACGTGGAGCGGCTGCTGCAGGTCCTGCACCGGCTGGTCGACGCGGGCAACACCGTCGTCGTCATCGAGCACAACCTGGACGTGATCAAGACGGCGGACTGGATCGTCGACCTCGGCCCGGAGGGTGGGGAACTGGGCGGTGAGGTTATCGCTGAGGGGACACCGGAGGAGGTGGCGGCCGTCTCGCACTCCTACACCGGACAGTTCCTGAAGCGTTTGCTGGGCGGCCGAGCCGCAGCCCGGGGATCGGGGAGTCGGTCCCGCGGGGGTCAGTCCGGGAACGGGCGGGTGCGCCGGACGGCGGCCGGAGCCCGCAGCCGGCCCCGCTAGAGACCCCGCGGAGGCGCAGCGCGAACATGCCGCTCGACCCCTTCGCCATGGAACGCTGGCAGTCCACCTACGAGACAGAGGTGGCGTACAACCTCAGCGAGAGTGGCATCATGCCCGTGACGCTGGCCTCCCTCGTGGACCACTCCTGGATCCGAGAGGTCCTCGCCCGCCAGGCGCTCGGGTACGGCCACACGCGCGGCAGCCCAGAACTCCGGGAGGCCATCGCCGCACTCTACCCCGACGCGCCTGCCGACCAGATCCTGGTGACCAGCGGAACCGCGGAGGCCAACTTCCTGGTGACCTGGTGGCTCGTCGAACCCGACGACGAGATCGTCCTGATGCTGCCCAATTACATGCAGATCCACGGGCTGGCGCAGGGCTTCGGCGGCCAGGTCCGCGCCTGGTGGCTGCAGGCGGACAAGGGATGGCGGCCCGACATTGCCGCGCTCGAGTCGCTGGTCGGTCCGCGGACGAAGGCGATCGTCGTCTGCAATCCCAACAACCCCACCGGAGCCGTCCTCACCCCCGAGGAGATGGATGCGGTCGTGCGCGCCGCCGGGCGCGTGGGGGCCTGGATCGTCGCCGACGAGGTCTACCGCGGCGCCGAGATCCTCCGCGACCTGACCCCCACGTTCTGGGGACGGTACGAGCGGACCCTCGTCACCTGTGGCCTGTCCAAAGCCTACGGACTCCCCGGCCTGCGCATCGGCTGGGTCCTGGGGCCGCGCGAGGCGATCGATGCCCTGTGGGGGCGCCACGACTACACGACCATCGCTCCCGCCCATCTCAGCGATATGCTGGCACGCGTGGCCCTCTCGCCGCGCGTGCACTCCCGCCTGGCGCAGCGGGCGCGCCTGACGCTGCAGTCCAACCTCGGACTGCTCACGGCCTGGGTCAGCGAGCAGGAGGAGCGGGTCACCTGGACGCCGCCGGAGGCCAGCGCGATTGCGATGTTGCGCTATCGGGCGCCGGTGAACTCTACCGCGCTGGCGGAGCGCCTGCGCACCGAGCAGAGCGTGCTGGTCGTGCCCGGGGACCACTTCGGGTTGGACGGCTTCATCCGCGTCGGCTACGGTAGTGAAGCCACCGTGTTGGCAGAAGGGCTACGCCGCATCGGCGCGGTGCTGGCCATCCTGTAGGCCATGCCCGCAGGCCGCAGGTCGCTCTCACTGGGTCCAGCCGGCTCTTCCCGCCAGCCACGACTCTACCGGGCGGACCAGGGTAATCCGTCGCGTCCGCCCATCACGGTGCACGACCGCCGCGCGTAGCAGAGCCTCCAGGAGCACCGCCCCGAGAGAGCCGCCGAGGTGTGGCTTCCCCCCGATCCAGTCGGGGCACGCGCAAGCGAATCGCCGCCGTAAACGATGAGCGCGGATCACATTGACGCCCCGTCTCACGAGAGCCCGCGCCCCTTTCATCGTGAGGCGATAGAGGGGGCGTTCCTGCCCGGGGATAGGCTTCACCCACCCCCGACGGAGGAAGGCGTCGAGCAGACGCACGCCGGTCATTCCAGCGAGGTGGTCATAGCAGGTCCGGGCGCGCCTCAAGTCCGGGGTGCGGGCCCGCGGCGTCAGACGCGGTGGTCCGTCGTGCCTGCGCCACCAACGGTGCGGCCCTAAGGAGGAAAGCACGGCGAAAGCCGGGGCGATCCGGACCGCGCTCACCGCATAGCGGTGCTGGCGCCCGGCAACGCGGACTGCCACAAGCTTCTCCGCCAGCAGGATCCGCAAGTGGCTGGAGATGCGGGCCGGCTCCAGGCCCAGGCGCGCCGCCAGGTCGCTCGTCGTCGTTTCTCCATTGAGCAAGATGGCGAGAATACCTACCCGAGTCGGATGGTGGAAGAGCCGGGCGACCTGCGCGATCTCCGCGACGATGTCCCGTTTGCGCAGGTCTCGCCCGACCTGGACTACCCGGCGTCCGTGCGGGGCGGGTGCCCGTTCCCTTGCCGCCATGGTTCTCACCGTCACACATCGTGGTCGCAAGAAACATCGACGCGACGGGAAGAGATTCCAGGGGTAGGCCGGACCCCATGCTATGATCGAACCGTGGCGCAGATCGATCTGCACGAAAAGCTGAAACTGATTCCGGCCCAGCCCGGCGTGTATTTGATGAAGGACGCGCTGGGCCGCGTGATCTACGTCGGCAAGGCGGCCTCCTTGCGCAGCCGGGTGCGGCAGTACTTCCAGGACAGCGGCTACCTGGAGAACCCGCGGATCCAGCACCTCATGTCGAAGATCGCCGACTTCGACTACGTGGCCACGGACAACGAGGTCGAGGCGCTGATCCTGGAGGTCAACCTGATCAAGCGCCACCGGCCGCCGTACAACGTGCGGATGGCCGACGACAAGGCCTACCCGTACATCAAGCTCACGAACGAGCCCTTCCCCAAGATCGTGATGACCCGCAAGGTGGTGCGAGACGGCGGCCGATACTTCGGACCCTATCCCTACCATGAACCCAAACTGGTGGGGCGGACGATCCGCACCATCCGGAAACTGTTCAAGCTGCGTACCTGCACCATCGAGATCACGCGCGACCTGCCGCGTCCCTGTCTGGATTACTACATCGGGCAGTGCACCGCCCCGTGCGTCGCCTGGGGCGCCACGGCAGAGCAGTACATCGAGCAGGTGCGCCAGGCCACGGCCTTCCTGGAGGGGAAGCAGCAGGACCTGCTGGACGACCTGCGGCGGCAGATGCAGGAGGCCGCGGAGCGCACGGAGTTCGAGCGGGCGGCGCAGCTGCGCGATCAGGTCCAGGCGATGGAGGCGATCTACGAGCGGCAGCGTATCGCCTCGACCGGCCTGGAGGACCGCGACGTGGCCGCGGTGGCGCAGTCCGGCGATGTCGCCTGCGGGCAGATGTTCTTCATCCGCACCGGCCGGGTGCAGGGGCAGGAGCATTTCCTGTTGGTGGGGACGCAGGGGCTGACGCGCGGGCAGATCCTCTCCCAGTTCCTCAAGCAGTACTACGAGGACGCGCCGGGCCTGCCGCGGGAGGTCCTGGTGCAGGACGAGATCGAGGACCAGGATCTGCTGGCGACGTGGCTGACGCGGCGGCGCGGCGGGCCGGTGAGCGTGGAGGTGCCGCAGCGGGGCGACCGGCGCCGCCTCGTGGAGCTGGCTGCCGAGAACGCGGCGCTCTACCTGCACCAGGAGCGCGCCCGCACCGTGGGCCCGGAGGGCGTGGCGCTGAAGGAACTGCAGGAGGCCCTCCGCCTGGACGTGATGCCGTTTCGCGTGGAGGCCTACGACATCAGCAACTTCCAGGCGGGCGAGGCGGTGGGCTCGCTGATCGTCTTTGAGGGCGGGAGGCCGAAGAAGAGCGACTACCGCCGTTTCAAGATGAAGTGGACAGATGGGCCCAACGACTACGCCATGCTGCAAGAGATGCTGCGGCGGCGGTTCGCCCAGGCGCGCGACGAGCAGGAGCGGCTGGACAAGGACGAACCGGCGAAGCCGAAGTGGTCGATTCTCCCGGACCTCATCCTGATCGACGGGGGCAAGGGACAGCTGAGTGCCGCCCGGGAGGTCCTCTTCGAGTACAACCAGTCCATCCCGGCGATCGGCCTGGCCAAGCAGCAGGAATTGGTCTTTACGCCGGACCGGCCGGAGCCGCTGGTTCTGCCCAAAGACGGGCAGGCGCTGCGCCTGCTGCAGCGCGCGCGCGACGAGGCGCACCGCTTCGCCAACGTCTATCACCAAAAGCTGCGGGAGCGGCGGATCGTCTTCTCCGTGCTCGACGACATCCGCGGTATCGGGGAGAAGCGCAAGCGGGACCTGATCCGCCACTTCGGGTCGGTGCGGCAGATCCGCCAGGCTTCCGTCGAGGAGATCGCCGCGGTGATCGGGCCGAAGATGGCGGAGCGCGTGGCCACCTACCTCAGGGACCACCCCGACGTCCGGGTCAAGGACGAAGCGCTGCGGTGAGCGGACGGTGAAGGATGCCTCGCCGGTGCCCGCGATCGCCATGCGCGGGCTGACCAAACGCTTTCCGGCGCGGCAGCGCGATCCACGCGCCGGTCACGCGGCCGCCGCGGCCGAGGTCGTCGCCGTTGATCACCTTACGCTGGACGTTGCCAGCGGCGAACGCCTGGGGCTGCTCGGGCCGAACGGCGCGGGCAAGACGACGACGCTGTTGATGCTCAGCACGCTCCTGGCGCCAAGCGACGGCACGGCGCTCGTCGAGGGGTTCGACGTGCGGCGCGACCCGCAGGCGGTGCGGCGGCGCATCGGCGCGCTCCTGGCGGGAGACCGGGCCGTCTACCGCCGCCTGACGGGACGGGAAAACCTCCTTTACTTCGCGGATCTGTACGGCCTGCCGCGGGCCGAGGCGGCGGCGCGCGCGGCGGCGCTGCTCGACCTGGTCGGGCTCGGCGAGCGGGCCGACGACCTGGTGAGCCGCTACAGTTCGGGGATGCGCCTGCGCCTGGCCCTCGCCCGGACCGTCCTGCATAACCCCTCCGTCCTCTTGCTGGACGAACCCACGCTCGGTCTCGATCCGCACGGCGCGCGACTGGTGCGCGACCTGATCATCTCCCTGGGACGCGAAGGGAAGACAGTCCTGCTGACCACGCACGACATGGCGGAGGCGGAACGCCTCTGCGGCCGCGTGGCCATTATCGACCGCGGCCGGATCATCGCGGTGGATCACCCCGCGAGACTCACGGCATCGGTGGACGGAGCGGAGGGAAGGCCGGTCACCCTGGAGGACGTCTTCTTTGCGCTGACCCGGCGGCGCACGTGATCACGCGCCCACGGCGGGCCCGGCCGCTTCCCGTCTTTATTGGTCTGGTCGTCCTCCTGGCGCTGGCCGCGGCGGCCGGCGTCGCGGTCGGTTCGGTCTCGATCGATCTGCGCACCGTCGCCGGCGTGCTGCTGCGCGCCCTGGGGGTGCCGCTGCCGGTGACGTGGCCGCCCGAGGCCGCCACGATCATCCTGACGCTGCGGTTCCCCCGCGTGGTGCTGGCCGCGCTCGTGGGCCTGAGCCTGGCGGGTGCCGGCACGGTCTTTCAGGGGCTCTTCCGCAACCCGCTGGCCGACCCGTACATCATCGGCGTCTCCGCCGGCGCGGCCCTGGGCGCCACCCTCACGATCGTCCGCGGCATCAGCGCGGGGCCGGCCGCGATCGGCGCCGTGCCCTTGGCCGCCTTCCTCGGCGCGCTGGCCGTCTCCTACGGCGTCTACCGCCTGGCCCGCCGCGGCAGCGACGTGCCGGTGGAAGACCTGCTGCTGGCCGGGATCGCCATCGGCGCGTTTCTCTCCGCGATCATCTCCCTGCTGCAGCTGGCCGGCGGCGAGAGCCTGCAACGCGTCATCTTCTGGGTGATGGGCGGATTCGCCGGGCGCTCCTGGGCGCATATCGCGATGGCCGCGCCCTACGCGCTCGGGGGGTTGCTCGTGGCCTGGCTCTACGGCCGCGACCTGAACGTCCTGCAGGTGGGAGAGGAGGGGGCCCTGCAGCTGGGCGTGGACGTGCCCCGGGTGAAGCGGATCCTCCTCGCCTGCGGCTCGCTGATGGCCGCCGCGGCGGTGGCGGCGAGCGGGTTGATCGGTTTCGTCGGCCTGGTCATCCCCCACCTGATGCGGCTCGTGGTCGGGCCGGACCACCGCGTCCTGCTGCCCACGGCCGCCCTGGCGGGAGCCGTCACGCTGGTGCTGGCCGACCTGATCGCGCGCACGATCATCACGCCGGCGGAGGTGCCGGTCGGCGTGGTGACCGCGCTGCTCGGCGCTCCGTTCTTCCTTTACCTGCTGCTGCGGGGACGGCGCGCGCCGTAAGCCCGGGACCCCGCACGAAGGCGTCGCACCCGCGGGCGATGGCCTCTCCCAGCGCGGCGCGGATCTCCGGGCCGGCCAGCAGCGAGCGCTCCTCGGGATTGGAGATGAAGAAGCACTCCACCAGGCAGGCGGGCCGGGTTTGCCGCAGCACGGCGAGCGTCGCCGGCTTGATCCCGCGGTTGCGCCGGTCGGGGAAGCGGTCGGCGATCGCCTCCAGGATGTCTGCGGCCAGGATGGCACCGGCGGTGTCCTTCCGCTGCCTGACCAGGACCTCAAATCCGTGCGCCTGCGGGCGCGCGGCCGCGTTCACGTGGATGGACACGGAGATGTCCGCCTCCGCCTCATCCGCGACACGGCGCCGCTCCGCCGGGGTCAGGGAGCGATCGGCGTCGCGCGTCAGCGTGACGCGGTGCCGCGGCTGCAGCGCGTCGCGGGCGGCGAGCGCAATGTCCAGCGTGACCTCCTTCTCCGCGAGGCCATTGCGCACCGCGCCGGCATCGGGGCCGCCGTGTCCGGGGTCGAGACAGATCGTAGCCATGCTCGCCGCAGGCGTTCCGTGAGTCGCGGGGACCTTCCTTCGCCAATTCGAGGGACCATGAACGCGCGAGCCGCGTTGCGGGCTGACGCCCGCGTTCGCTATAATCTGGGCAGGTTTGCGGGAGTAGCTCAGAGGTAGAGCGTCTCCTTGCCAAGGAGAAGGCCGGGGGTTCAAGTCCCCTCTCCCGCTCCAGAGAATTGAGAGTTGTCGCCGCCGGGCTCCAGGTCCGGGGCTTTTTGTTTCGGCCCACGGGCTACGGGGTCGGCGGCGCGAAGCGGGACAGGAGAGAGGCAGGCCTTCCGCCGAAACCCACTGCCAACGAGCGATGGCGAAAACGCGCAAGCCAACGGTCGAAGAGTGGTGGCGGCGAAACCTCACGGGGCACGGCGGCCCCATGCGGCTGGAGCGGACACTACTCAAGGTCCTGCCGCACGATCCGCGCTGCAAACTGTGCAATGCTCCATTCCGGGGTGTTGGGGGTCTGCTGATGCGCCTGACGGGCAGGCGACCCTGGGCGAAGAATCCCAACATCTGCACCATATGCGAGAGGTTCGCCCGCAAATATCGCGGCGGGGCGGAGATCGAAGTGACCCTGCTCTTTGCCGACGTGCGCGGGTCCACCAGTGTGGCCGAGACCATGAGCCCGTTGGAGTTCAGCGCGCTGATGAACCGGTTCTACGGCGCCGCCACCCGGGTGCTGATCCACACCGACGCGGTTATTGACAAACTCGTCGGCGACGAGGTCATCGGCCTATACCTGCCCTTCGTCAAAGAAGGGCCCGCCCGCGGCATCGAGGCGGCTCAGGAATTGCTGGTCGCGACCGGTCACGCGGACGCCGTCGGTCCATGGCTGCCGGTGGGGATCGGCGTGCACACGGGAGTCGCGTTCGTGGGTATCGTCGGATCCGCAGAGACCGTAACCGATTTCACCGCGCTGGGCGATGCGGTGAACGTGACCGCGCGTTTGGCCTCGAATGCCGCGGGCGGAGAGATCCTGGTCAGCGAGGCCGCGCTCGCCGCCGCCGGGATCTCAGGGGACGGCCTGGAGCGCCGCCGGTTGGAGTTGAAGGGGCGTCACGAACCGATCGGTGTGCGGGTGCTCCGGGCGACGGACCGGATCGAAGTGCCTACCGTTGCTCGATGAGCGTGACGGAGAATCCTTTCGCGGCAGCGAGTCTGGCGAGACGGACGGCGCGGGCGCGCTCCCGGAAGGCGCCGAGACGGACGGCGAATCTCTCTCCCACCGCCACCACGTAGGGCTCAAACCCGGCCGACCGCAACCTGGCGCTGAGCCGGGCGGCCTCCTCACGCGTCGGCACCACGGCCACCTGCACGATCAGCAGCCCGGTCGGGATTGTTGCGGTGACCCGGGGCGGCGAGGTGGGCGATGGGCGCGCCGCCGGGCGCACCGCCGCCCGAGGTGATGCGGTCGGCGCCGGAGTGGGCCGCGGTGTAGCCCGCCGGGTCGGGGCCGGGCCGGGCGTGCGCGCGGACCGGGGCGTCCCGGTCGGCCGGGGCGGGATAGTTGGTGGAAGCGCGGCCACAGGCGTCGGCGACCGCTGCGGCGCGGACTCGGGCATGGACAGGGGCGGAGGGGGTGGAGCCAGCGGCCCCATCAGCGGCTTGATCACGATCGTGATCAGGATCCCCAGGAAGATGGCAATCAGGACTTCCAGCACTCTGCGCATCGGTGAACGATTTCGGGCTGACGGCAGGGGAAGCCTTCAGGATGCTGCAGGAACCCGTCGCCGCCGACATCGGTGCGATTGACACCCTGGAAGAGCGTAGCGTACCATTTTCTCGCGAGAGCGCTGGTGTCCGTACCGCGCGCTGGCGCGAGCGAGGCGGCGTAGCCAAGAGGCAAGGCAGGGGTCTGCAAAACCCCGACTCCCCGGTTCGAATCCGGGCGCCGCCTCCACCGTTTTCCTGCCCATTCCGCTCGGAGTTTTACGGGGGAGGCGGACCAGCGCGTCTGGACACTGCGCATTTCAAGGGGCATGCCTGGACCGGAAGTGGCCTTCAGAGCTTCAAGCTGCAGAGGAGGCGGTTTGCAGCCGGCCTGAAGCCGCAGTATTGTGAGGAATGCGGTTGGTCTCGGAGAACGCCCGATGGACGGCTTCCGCTCGAGGTTCATCACATAAATGGTGACCCGGCACACTATCGGGGAGGAATAGGAAGGCATCTCAATAATGCCCAGGTGGCGAAACAGGCAAACGCGCGACACTTAAAATGTCGTCCTGCGGATGCAG
>Ga0209126_1000677_pt1 | contig 11480 bp, 11 predicted proteins | sample RifCSP19_1_FD_184024 | JGI IMG/M metagenome (GOLD analysis project Ga0209126, IMG submission 184024) | Soil microbial communities from Rifle, Colorado - Rifle CSP2_sed 19_1 (SPAdes) (version 2) | ecosystem: Environmental > Terrestrial > Deep subsurface > Rock core/Sediment | place: Rifle...
CTGGTAATGTAGATTGCAATGATAAATATTGTGACGGCTGATATGATTAATATTTTTTTTCTGTTTTTTTTCATTGTAAAATAAAAAAGGCCATCAACAACTTATCAGATTTATCATACACTGACAAGCTGTTGGTGGCCTTACAGTTCTGCGAGGCAGTTTTAAGATCCTGAAACAAGTTCAGGATGACAGTTATGTTCCCTAAACTTCTGCCATTATCTCATTTTCTATAAATGTCGGTATGTTATCCCTCAACACCACCTTAATACTCTTTGTCTCCTTGAACCTGCCCCTTATAATCTCCTCGGACAGGGGATCTTCGATGTGTCTCTGTATTACGCGCCTCATTGGACGGGCGCCGTAATGCGGCTCGAAGCCCTCATTGATGAGCCACTCCTTCACATCATCTGCAACCTCCATATGCATTCCGGATACGAGCAGCCGTTCATTCACCTCTTCTATGAGCATATCTACAATCTTTATAAGGTGCTCCCTGGTCAGTGAATGGAATATTACGACCTCATCAATACGATTCAGGAACTCAGGATTAAATGTATTTCTCAGCTCCGTGGTTATTGATTCTTTCATCCTCTTATGCTGTCCCTCTTCACCGGCCTTCTGGAATCCCAATGTTGCGCCTTTGTCTACCGCCCTCGCCCCGATGTTGGATGTCATTATGATGATGGTATTCCTGAAATCAACCCTTCGGCCAAAACTGTCAGTAAGGCATCCATCTTCGAATATCTGCAGGAGTATATTAAACATGTCATGATGAGCCTTCTCTATCTCGTCAAAGAGGATTACGGAGTACGGCTTTCTCCTGACCTTTTCAGTAAGCTGTCCACCCTCTTCATAACCGACGTATCCAGGAGGGGCTCCCATCAGCCTTGAGGAACTGAATTTTTCCATATATTCCGACATATCAATCTTGATAAGAGCATCCTCATTATCAAAGAGATATTCTGCCAGAGTCTTTGCAAGCTCTGTCTTTCCAACACCTGTAGGGCCAAGGAAGATGAAGGAGCCGATCGGACGTTTTGCACCTTTAAGCCCTGCCCTCGAACGCCTGATAGCCTTTGCTATAACAGAGATAGCCTCATCCTGGCCAATAACACGCTTATGTAATTCCTGTTCTATATTGAGTAACTTCTGCGTCTCCCCTTCTTCCAGCCTTGTCAGAGGTATGCCTGTCATACGGGCAACAATGTATGCAATATCCTCTTTCCCTACTACAGGTTTTGTCTTATCAACCTGACTCTTCCAGTCCCGCTTCGCATCATCTATTACATCCCTGAGTCTTTCTTCCTCTTCCCTGAATTTAACTACTGCATCAAAGTGCTGAAGCTTGCTGACGATATCCTTTTCCCTTATTACATTCTTCAGTTCCTGTTCTACTGCGCGTATCTTTTCAGGGACAAAGTGTGATAACAGCTTGGCACGGGCCCCTGCCTCATCAATTACATCAATTGCCTTGTCAGGAAGATATCTGTCTGTTATGTACCTGTCAGAAAGACGTACTGACTCATCAATAGCCTCATCAGTAATATATACATTGTGATGTTCTTCATACTTACCCCGAAGGCCTTTTATTATCTCAACTGTCTGATCCATAGTAGGGGGGTTGACAAATACCGGCTGGAATCTCCTCTTTAATGCCCCGTCCTTTTCAATATACTTTCTGTACTCGTCAAGGGTGGTGGCGCCGATACAGCGTATCTCTCCCCTTGCAAAGGCAGGCTTGAGCATATTTGATGCATCTATTGAGCCTTCGGCAGCTCCTGCCCCGACTAATGTGTGAAGCTCATCTATAAAGATTATGATATTGCCAGCCGTCGTAATCTCCTTCATTATTACCTTAAGCCTCTCCTCAAACTGTCCCCTGTATTTTGTCCCTGCCACAAGTGCGCCAAGGTCAAGGCCGATGACCCTCTTATTAAGCAGGTTATCCGGTACATCCAGATTCACTATCTTCTGAGCCAGGCCTTCCACTATTGCCGTCTTGCCGACGCCTGCCTCTCCAATAAGCACAGGATTGTTCTTTGTCCTCCTGCTCAGGATCTGAAGTACACGCTCTATCTCCGGTTCCCGTCCGACGACCGGGTCAAGCTGGCCGTCTGCAGCCAGAGTAGTCAGATCCCTCCCGAACTCGTCAATAGCCGGGGTGTTGCTTCGTTTTTCTTTCTCTTTTGTCTGAACACGTTTCAGGAAGCTTAATGTGAGCTGTCTTGCTGTAAGCAGGTTTGCGCCAAGACTCCTTAAAATCTTCCCGCCAATCCCGTCTTCCTCCCTGATAAGGCCAAGCAGGAGGTGTTCACTGCTTATGAAATTGTGGCCTAACAGTTTGGCCTCTTCTATGGCATACTCAATAACCTTCTTGACCCTTGGTGTAAATGGTATCTCTCCATAGGTCATTGTTACACCGCCTGACGGAAGGTTTCGCTCAATCTCCATGCGTATCTGCTCAGGAGAAAGGCCCATCTTTTTAAGGATAAGCAGCGCTGCACCCTCGCCGTCTCTCAGGATCGCAAGCAGCAGATGCTCTGTCCCGAGGTAGTCATTCTGATGCTTCTCAGCCTCTTCCCTTGCCAGGATAATGATTTTTCTTCCGCGGTCCGTAAATCTTTCAAACATTTGCACCCCCGCTATAAAGGTTATAACTCCCGGATTTGACTTAATATTATCTTAGTTTTCAAATGGATGTCAAGTAACCTTAAATACATGCTTGTCAACTATGTATAACCACAATCATGTTGACAATCAACTATTCCTGTAATACTATTCGAAAATATATTTTTGCAAGATTAATGCCCATATCAACTTAAATTATATTATGATAGAAAGAATAGACATAATTTGCGAAAAAGCCTTGTCCGGCAAGGGGATAAAGCGGGAGGATGCTGAATTCATCTTACGGATTGACATCAGTTGCCTGTCATCTTTACTGGCATGGACTGATAGAATACGTCAAACTTTCAACGGTAATAAAATAGACCTTTGTTCTGTTATTAACGCGAGGTCAGGGGGGTGCTCTGAAGACTGCTCCTTTTGCTCTCAGTCTGTATACTCTGAAACAAAGGCCGCGTCATATCCCCTTTTATCTCTTGATGTTATTTTAGAAGGTGCACGATCGGCAAAATCCAATGGGGCGACTAAATTCTGTCTTGCAACAAGCGGCGCCGGCATTAATAACAGCAGGGAGCTGGAAAGGCTTTGTGAGGCAACGGAAAAGATACGAACTGAAGTTGGAATAGGGGTCTGCGCAACTCTTGGCGCCATGACTAAGGAGCAGATGACAGCTTTGAAGGATGCAGGATTGACACGTTTTCATCACAACCTTGAAACAGCAGAGTCATATTTCCCTTCTGTGTGTACTACCCATTCATACAGGGACAGGATTGAACAGGTTGCAACGGCAAAGGAGGCAGGACTGTCAACGTGCAGCGGCGGGATATTCGGCATGGGTGAATCTATTGAGCAGAGGGTTGAGCTGGCATTTGCCCTGATGGAACTGGATACAGATTCAGTGCCGGTGAATTTTCTGATGCCGTCAACAGGGACGGCTCTAAGCGAGGTTACCCCCATAGAGCCATTTGAGGCCCTTAAGGTGATTGCCCTGCTCAGGCTCCTGATGCCTGATAAGGAAATCCGGGTGTGCGGAGGGAGGATGACTGCACTGCATGACCTTCATCCGCTGATATTTGCGGGCGGAGCCAACGGGATGATGATCGGGAATTATCTGACGAGGAGTGGAAGGGAACCTCATAAAGATATGCAAATGTTAAAAGACCTGGGATTGACTATTGAGTCTCTATAGTATACGAATGCGCTCTTCGTTAAATGAGGAGCATCTGTCAGGGGCTGAGCGTATTGTTAACGGGAGTGTTGTGCAGGTAATCCCGGAACTCATGAATCAGGCCGTCTCCTCTTATAAAATGCCGGACAGGATAGTTATATCCTTAGATGCAATTGACCCGTCTTCAGTAATATACACGGCTCCTCTTAATATCAGGACTCTTGATTCATTATCGCCGGAAGATGCTGAAAAGGCAGCGGCTGATATCCTTAAGTGTAATGGTGTGTCTCCAGTTGCTATTGAGAGCGCTTTTCGTCTTCTGCGTACCGGTCCGGCACCGGGGGGTAAAATCATGCGGGGGGCTGTTATCATGGATTCAGCTTCAGGGGAGCGGATGGAACCTGATTCATCAAGGGGTATCCGGGTCTCACGTGTTGACTACACCGGTGATGCAAGGCATTCGCTTATGAACAGACTGAAGGAAGATGGAATATTTCACAGAAGGGTTATGGACGCCCTTGCCATTGCCACTAAGGTAACTGATAGAAGAGAGACAGTCGCTGAACTCTGCTGGTCTGATGATCCGGAGTATACTACAGGCTACGTTGCCTCACTAAAGAGCGGATATATACGAATTACGAACATGAAGGAAAAGGGAAATCCTGCAGGCGGCAGGGTGTTCTTTGTAATTCGTCAGGGATTGAATCTGGAAGAATATATACATTATCTGGAAAGACAGCCTGTGATTATTGACATAGGTAGAGCCGACCAATAATGTGTCATCCTGAATTTATTTCAGGATCTCTAACGTTGCAGGGTCAGGAGATCCCGAAACAAGTTCGGGATGACAGGGACGATGGTTCGGGATGACAGGGGGCGTAATAGGGAGGGGATTTTCGCGTGAACATAGAGGGTGAATTACTTAGAGAACTGCAAGGGCTCAAAGATTCGCATCTCCACAGAACGCTCAAGCGGGTCAGTTCTGACCAGTCTCCCCGGGTTATCATTGATGGTCGGCGGTGCATAAACCTCTGCTCCAACAACTATTTAGGTCTCACCAATCATCCGTCATTAAAAGAGGCTTCCATTAATGCCGTGAAAATATATGGGACCGGCGCCGGCGCTTCAAGGCTTGTATCCGGGAACATGGAAATACATGAGCGGCTGGAAAGGGTCACTGCAGAATTCAAGGACACTGAAGATGCACTGCTCTTTAATACAGGCTACATGGCAAACACAGGACTGATCCAGGCCATTGCCTCAGAGGGGGATGCAATTTTCAGTGATGAATTAAATCATGCAAGCATAATTGACGGATGCAGGCTGAGCAGGGCCAGTGTCTTTATCTACAGGCACAGGGATGCAGGACACCTCAGGTCATTGATTCTGCAAACGACTGAGAAGAACAACAGGGCTTTTAGAAGAAGGATTGTAATTACTGAGAGCGTCTTCAGTATGGACGGTGATATAGCGCCATTGACTGATATCGTAAAGACGGCTGAAGAGTTTGATGCCGTCCTTATTGTTGACGATGCACATGCGACAGGTGTCCTCGGAAGATCGGGCCGCGGTTCATTTGAACACTTCGGGATCTCCGGGAGTCCGCATATACAGATGGGCACTTACAGTAAGGCGCTGGGATCGTTTGGCGCCTATGTTGCAGGAACAACGCTGTTAAAAGATTACCTGATCAATAAGGCCAGGGGGTTTATTTATACAACGGCCCTGCCTCCTTCTGTCACAGCCGCATCAATAGCTGCCATAGGCGTCCTGCAGGAAGACAGCGGGCTGCTTGAAAGACTATGGGAAAACACAAGGCAATTTAAAGACGGGCTCAGGACACTCGGTTACAATACCATGGACAGTGAAACACCAATCATACCTGTTTACACAGGTGATATAGGGAAGACGCTCCTGTTTGCGCAGAAATTGTTTGAAGAAGGTGTATTCGCTGCCCCCATACGTCCACCGACAGTCCCTGAAGGACGCTGCAGGATAAGGACAACGGTGACAGCGGCACACAGCAGTGAGGATATTGAACAGTGCATCGAAGTGTTCAAAAGGGCAGGGAGAGAGTTGAGGTTAATATAAGGGGTTGAATGAAACACGTTGCTCTTATAACAGGCGCATCTGGCGGGCTTGGGCGTGCGCTTTCATTGAGGTTTGCTGAGGGCGGCTTTGCTGTTGCTGTTAATTATTTTCAAAGTAAAAAAGCTGCGGAAGATGTTGTCAGCGAAATAATTTCGGGGGGCGGGGAGGCTGAACCATTTCTTTGTGATGTCAGGTCTTCAGATAATGTAAAAAATATGATTGATCGGATTGCTGCGAGGTGGGGTAAGATTGATGTATTGATTAATAACGCAGCTATGAACATAGACAACCTTCTGATCAGAACCGGTAAGGATGACTGGGATGGCATCATTGCCACTAATCTCTCCGGTTCATTTTATACTATCAGGGCAGTCTCGAAATATATGATGAAGAAGAAACAGGGACATATTATTAATGTCTCATCATTGGTGGGTTTAAAGGGACATGCAGGGCAATGTGCATATTCATCAGCCAAGGCCGGGCTTATCGGGTTAACAAAATCAGCGGCACTGGAGCTGGGGAGATTTAATATACAGGTTAATGCAATTCTTCCCGGCTTCATGAAAACAGCTATGACTGAGTCCATACCCGAACAAGACGTAGATAGTATAATCAATGCCAATATTCTGAAGAAGGAGCAGGATATCAGCGAGGTGGCGGAGTTTGTTTACCACCTGTCGAATATGACGCAGGTTTCCGGGCAGGTGTTTAATACGGATAGCAGGATATTGTAGGGGCTTTCGGATGAACCGGATAAAAGGTATTTACTTAATTCTTGATCAGCAGTATTCAGACAGGGACATCGCATCCATAGCTATTGATGCTATTGATGCAGGTGTTGATGTCTTACAATACAGGGAAAAGCGGCTTTCAAAAAGGGATGCACTGAACATGGCAGAAAAGCTTCGCCGCATTACAACCGGAACCGGAATTCCATTGATAATAAATGACGACCCTGCCCTTGCCCTCGCAGTTGATGCGGATGGTGTTCATCTCGGACAGGATGATATCCCGGTTCATGTTGCAAGGCGGATAATTGGTGAGGATAAGATCATCGGCCTGTCCACGCATAGTTATCAGGAGGCAGTGGAAGCCATATCTCACGATATAAACTATATTGGATTTGGTCCTGTATTTGCGTCAGCTACAAAGATGGTCACAGCGCCCCTCGGTGCTCAGGCAATCAGCCGGCTGAGGGATGTCATTTCCATCCCGATAATTGCCATTGGCGGCATCAGTGAAGGAAATATTGCAGATGTTATAAAATTCGGTGCGGATGGAGCAGCAGTAATATCAGCCATCCTTTCATCGTCAGATATCAAAAAGAGCGTCCGCAACCTTAAAGAAAAGATCAGGGACTTTCATGGTGCCTGAAGAAAGCCGGAAACCCAAATCAGCTAAGTAAGGTAATGTCCCGAGAACAGGAACGCCAGACAGGGCTTCTATTGAATCCTGAAATGTCTTCTCTGCAAAATTGCCCCGGCCTTTTTTGCAATTGCTTATGATGATACCGCTTAAATCTGTTTTTTTCGTCTTCAGGCAGTGTATGGACAGCATTGTGTGATTAATAGAACCCAGATCCGGTCTTGTTACCAGTAGTACCGGTATATTCAGCCTCTTAATAAGGTCTGCAACATAGAAATCCCTGGTAAGAGGCACAAGCACGCCTCCAATACCTTCAACTATAACATAATCGTGTCTTCTGCATATTTCGTTGAAGCAGTCTGTGATCTTTCCAATGTCAATGACCATGTTATGTGCTTTTGCCGCTGCGTATGGCGCCGAAGGCTCTCTGAACATGTAAGGTGTGATCATTTCTGCAGGGTCATCGGATGACGCAGCCCTCGCAAGAAGGAGCGAGTCTTCAGGTCTCATTTTTCCCTTAATGATCCTGCACCCTGTGTGAACAGGTTTCATAACGCCAACATTGGCGCCGCGGACTCTCATTGCCGCAGCGATACCGGCAGCCACAATTGTCTTGCCTACGCCGGTGTCTGTACCCGTAATAAAGATGGCCTTGGTTTTATTATTTTTATTCATTCTGTAACACCCCCACCCTACCCCTCCCCCGTCAAGGGGGAGGGAATAAGACCTTTTTCGGGTTTAACGGGATGATGAGAGGAGGTGTTCTACCAGATTTGTTGAGTATTTGCCTGCCCTGAATTCCCGGCTTCTCAGGACCTTCTTATGGAAGGGGATCGTGGTCTTGATGCCTTCTATCACATACTCATCAAGCGCCCTGCACATCCTCGCAATGGCCGCTTCCCTGTCATCACCATGGACTATGAGTTTTGCTATGACAGAATCATAATACTGCGGCACTGTATAGCCGGCATATGCAGCAGAGTCTACCCTTACACCCGGGCCGCCCGGGGCGCAGTATGCAGTTATAAGTCCGGGAGATGGTGTAAATTTCTCGGAGTCCTCTGCATTAATCCTGCACTCTATACTGTGCCCCCGTATACGTATGTCCTTCTGCGAATAGGGTATTTTCTCTCCGTTGGCTATCCTTATCTGCTCTCTGATAAGGTCTATGCCTGTCACCATCTCTGTGACAGGATGCTCCACCTGTATTCTTGTATTCATTTCCATGAAATAGAAATTAAACTGGTCATCTACGAGAAACTCTATCGTTCCGGCACTTATGTAATTTACAAATTTTACCGCCTTTATTGCCGTTTCGCCCATCTTTTTCCTCATCTTCTCATCAACTACAGGCGAGGGCGCCTCTTCAATAAGCTTCTGGTGTCTTCGCTGAACCGAGCAGTCTCTCTCTCCAAGATATATGGCATTGCCTGAGCTGTCCCCAAGCACCTGAACCTCTATATGTTTGGGGTTATGAAAGAACTTTTCAATATACACATCATCACTGCCGAATGAAGCCTTTGCCTCTGCCCGGGCCATAAGAAATGTATTCACCAGTTCCTGTTCCTTGTGAACGACGCGCATCCCCCTGCCTCCGCCGCCTGCAACAGCCTTTATTATCACAGGGAATCCAATCTCTTTAACAACATCAAGGGCGTCTTTCTCTGTATCAACAACGCCGCGGCTGCCGGGCATGATCGGAACACCGCATTTTGTCATAGTCTCTTTGGCCTTGGCCTTATCTCCCATAAGTGCAATGTTGTCAGGAGTAGGACCGATAAATACAATCCCTGCCGCTTCACATGCCTCGGCAAAATGGGCGTTCTCCGCGAGAAAACCATAACCGGGGTGAATGGCCTCTGCATCCGTTATTTCCGCCGCACTCAGGATGTTGGGGATATTCCTGTAACTCTGCGCACTATCTGCAGGACCGACACAGACACTCTCGTCGGCAAATCTTGCATGAAGGGAGGACTCATCAGCAGTGGAATAGATTGCCACAGTCTTTATACCAAGGTCTTTGCATGCACGTATTATACGGAGCGCTATCTCTCCGCGGTTTGCTATAAGGATTTTATTAAACATAACTATACAGGCTCTATCTTAAAAAGCGCCTTGCCATACTCAACAGGCTGGGAATCTTCCACCAATACCTCCATGACCTTTCCATCTATCTCAGCCTCTATCTCATTCATCAGCTTCATAGCTTCCACTATGCAGAGTATCTGGCCCTTCTTGACAACATCACCGATGTTTACATATGATTCTCCGCCGGGCGTGGGAGATCTGAAAAATGTCCCTACAATGGGAGAACGTACAGTAAAATATTTGTCATCTATAACTTCCGCAGTGATTGCCTGGGCGCTTTTATTTACAGGTAAGGCCGGGATAGAAGTTGATAATGTTTCATGGATTCTTCTGGGACCATATGAAGTCTGGGGTGATGACTTCTTTATCCTGACCCTGATCCCCTCTTTTTCAATCTCAAGTTCCGAGATGTCTGAATCCTTAAGAAACTCAGAAAGGTCTTTGAGATACTCAAGATCAACCAACGACTTTTTCTTTTTCATTTCACCCTTTCAAGAAATGTCCCTGTTCGGGTATCTACCTTGATCTTATCACCTTCATTCAGATATAACGGGACCTTGACCACTGCCCCTGTTTCAAGGTAAGCAGGCTTTGTCCCGCCTGTTGCAGTATCTCCCCGTATGCCAGGGTCTGTCCTGACAATAGTCAGGTCAACTGATATAGGCAGATCAATCCCAATAGGGTTACCATTAAAATATAATATGTTCAGTATCATATTTTCTTTGAGATAATTTTTACTTTCACCAAGCTGGTCTTCGCGAACAAACAACTGTTCGTATGAATTTACATCCATAAACCAGTACTGACCCTCGGTGCAATAGAGGTATTGCACCTCTTTTTCCTCTAAGTTAGGTTCATCGAGTTTTTCATTGATTCTGTATGTCCTCTCGATTACATTGCCGCTTTTAAGGCTCTTTAATTTGGTCCTGCAAAATGCCCCGCCCTTCGCCGGTTTCACATGCTGAGCCTCTATGACTTTGTACGGCTCACGATCTATCTCCACTTTGTTTCCATTTCTCAAATCACCAACAACAATCACTTTTACCTCCTTATTTACTCCTTACTATCTCCACCGCTGCCCTAAATCCGAGCAGATAGCTGTTAACACCAAATCCCGATATCTGCCCGACAGCAACTGGTGATATAAACGAATGATGACGAAATTCTTCCCTGCTGTATATGTTTGACATGTGGACCTCTACAGCCGGGATGTTTACAGCGGCTATTGCATCACGCAGGGCAACGCTCGAATGGGTATACCCTCCCGGATTTATTACAATAGCTTCATAAGCGACGGCTGCTTCATGTATTATATCAATGAGTTTCCCCTCAGAGTTAGACTGGAAGAATGAGACATCTGCGCCAAGCTCTTTTGCAAGCAGTTTAACGGCATTATTTATTTCATCGAGTGTTGCGTTGCCGTACACATCAGTCTCTCTCTTGCCAAGCATGTTAAGATTCGGACCATGGATAACCAGTATCTTTGCCATGCTGCTCATCTCCTGTTTGTCCTTACCTTGCTGAGGAAATCACCGAGTCTTGCTGCCTGCTTTTCTAAAGGGGGGAAAATATCTTCCCCCAAAGCTGTCAGTTTACCTCTTACAGTTTCGTTATCAGGATCTTTTTGTAAGATCTTTTTGAATATCTCTATGCCTTTTGCCTTCTCTCCCTGTGCTATACAGATGTCTCCCATGCTTTCTGTCAGGAATTCATCCTGAAAACCACCGGGCTTTGCTTCTTCTGGTGCAACCTCCCAGCCGGAAGTAAAGTCTATTGCAGGGGCAACACCTTCAGCAGAAGGGAAGGCTTTTGGCTCATCACCGGCGGACGGCCGGCGGACGGCCTCATTTCTTTCGGACTTAAGCATCCTTAATAATTCTGAAATTTCTTTATCTCTGGGACTGAAGATTAATACTGCCTCACATGACTTTATGGCAGAATCGGTCTTGCCGGCCTCCTGATAGAGAAATGCGAGCTTTCTATGGGCTAAAAGGTTATCAGGGCTGACCCTGACTACATGCTCAAACTCCTGCATAGCTTCATTAATCATTCCTTTTTCAAGATATGCCTTGCCAAGAGACACCCTTGCACTGAGATAACCCGGGTATATCTCAACACCCTCTTTAAGTAAATCAATCGCCTG
>Ga0209126_1000679_pt1 | contig 11471 bp, 12 predicted proteins | sample RifCSP19_1_FD_184024 | JGI IMG/M metagenome (GOLD analysis project Ga0209126, IMG submission 184024) | Soil microbial communities from Rifle, Colorado - Rifle CSP2_sed 19_1 (SPAdes) (version 2) | ecosystem: Environmental > Terrestrial > Deep subsurface > Rock core/Sediment | place: Rifle...
CCCGAACTTTAGAGGAGGTCGAGGCTGGGTTAATCGCTGAAGGTCTGCTGGATGAGTGAGCCTGCTCCGCGGTGGCAAATCATCATTCACCGCGAGTCTGAGAAAGTGCTGCGTAAGTTACCTGCCAAGCTGGTAAAGCGGATTTGGGCGAGGATTCGCGAACTGGAAAGCGATCCTCGCCCGATTGGTTGTAAAAAGTTGGTGGGGGATCAGAATTTATACCGCTTGCGAGTAGGCGACTGGCGGATTACCTACGCGGTGGAAGAAAATAAGCTGATGATCGTGGTCTTAGAGATTGCTCCGAGAGGCGGGGCTTATCGCAATTATTAACTTGCCGCAAGCTTTTATGTCATTTGCTGACTTGCTCCTTCTCTCCACCATGACCCTCGCCACACAAGGTGCCGACGGTGAGACGCACGCTGCCGATGTGTTTTTTACGAGCGATGAGGAAGTTAACTTGTATTTCTTCTCCGATCCAAATAGCCAGCATGGGTTGAATATTACACTCAATCCGCGTGCCGCGGTGACTATCCACCCAGTATGCCAGGGATGGGAAGACATCCGCGGTCTGCAGCTGCGCGGAAAGGTGCAGCGCGTCGAACCAAGCCTCGCCTGGGATAGCGCCTGGAAGATTTATTCCGCCAAGTTCCCCTTTGTCACCGAGTTAAAAGCAATCGTTGAGGGCAATCAGCTCTTTGTATTCGTCCCGCACTGGATTAGATTGGTAGACAACCAGCGTGGTTTTGGTTATAAAGAGGAATGGATTCGAAGCGCTGGAGGGCAATCAGAGATCCCAGGCTCCGGGTGGTGGCGATACCGACCGGAAACTGAACTCCCAGGAGAGATGGGTGGCTGAGCGCGATCTCGAAAAAGTGGCTTTATGTGGGGAGCCATCCTATATCTGGCGTGCTGGCCAGGAACGTCGATTGCAGATGATCCAGTCCGCAGCTGGGGATCGATTGAAAGGCAGTGTGCTGGAGAATGGCTGTGGCGTGGGTGTTTACCTGCAGCGCTTAGTCCATTTTGGCGGAACAGTAGTCGGACTGGACTACGAATTTGACCGCCTCCACCAGGCTCACCAGCTGGCAGATCATGTGCTGCGGGCAGCTGGAGAGGCGTTGCCTTTCAAATCCAATTCGTTCGACATGATCCTGAGCCATGAAGTCCTGGAGCATGTCCAAGACGATCGCGCCTGTGTGCAAGAAATGGTCCGGGTGCTGCGAACCGGAGGGCGAATAGCCATCTTTGTCCCGAACCGTGGCTATCCCTTTGAGACGCATGGCATTTACTGGCGCGGCCGCTATCGTTTTGGCAATATCCCCCTGGTCAATTACCTGCCTCGTCGTTTGCGAGATCGCCTGGCGCCACATGTTCGCATTTACTCGCGCCGTGATTTTGAACAGCTGTTCGCGAAGTTACCTGTTAAGGTAGTCCACCAAACAGTCATCTTTGGCGCTTACGATAACATCATCGCCCGCTGGCCGAGGTTCGGGCAGGCGCTGCGCAACATCTTGCAGTGGCTGGAGAGGACCCCCACCCGCTTCTTCGGGCTATCTCATTTCTGGGTAGTGGAAAAAATGTAAGCGCGCTGTGTTACAGGCACCCTTTACTCTGGCGAAAATCGTATATCCCATCTTCGAGAGGCCAACTTCGAGTACAGGCAGGACATTCAGCGCCTGTGGAGGTCTCTCGAAGTGGAAAATAGTCACAGGCCGGGCAGCGAAAAAACGTCCCGGGCTGGGCGGTAGGTGTCTTCCCGACTGCTTTGGCTCGCAGAAAAACGCTGGGGGATAGCTGCCACCAATTACCGGTCAGCTGGGCTAGCGAATCCATGGATACCAAGAGCCTCAACGGCACCAGGCGCTTGAGAACCCCCAGACGAAAGTGAGAGACACTTAACTGGCGCTCTACTGTAAAACCAACTTCATGCAGCCAGTCATTTACAGTCTTGGGGTGGAAATCGAAGTTGAGCGCGGCGAACTCCACTGGTTCAAGGCTGAAGGGGTTCCAGGATTGCCGTCCCACGAGATAACGCAGGATGGCTTTTAAATTACGCTTATTGGCATACTCCAGGATGAATGTCCCCTCCGGTTGAAGCACCTGGCGCACCTGCATCAATATCTGCTGAGGCTCAGCCATGTGGTGTAGAACGCGGATCGTTGTAGCGGCGTCAAACAGTCCAGGTACAAACGGCAACCGGTAAGCGTCCGCCGCTACAAACAGATAGCGATCGTTCTGTCCAAGTCGTTCCAGGGCCAGCTGCAATTGGGTGCGCGAATAGTCCAGCAAGACAATACGCTCAAAACCAAGGTAACGCGGAGTATTGCGCCCCGCGCCGGCTCCCAGTTCGAGAAGCAATTTACCTGCTTTAGGGAGAAGACGCTCCAAGGCTATTGCTTCGACGCGGTCTTCGTAAGCGCGGTCGCTCTTCTCCCAAAACGAAACCTGGTAATCTGAGCCTTCGTAATCGCAAATGGGGGGACGATTAGCAGCCATCATTCATTACACAGAAATAAAAGAACACGGACCGAAGATCAAACCCTTGTGTCCGTGTTCTTTTACTACAAAATTCCAGGAGTGTACAGGTTGAAGGGGCTTGAAGAATTTTCCTCAGACGAGGGCATGGGTTGTCTCGTGAGTCGCCTTGCCATTCTGGAGATTGCCATTGTACCCCCGGCCAAAGCCACGATAAACGAATCCCGATCGATGCATCATCTCGGGATCATAAATATTGCGCCCATCAAAGAGCACTGGTTGTTTCATTGAGTCGCGCACGCGATTCAGATCTAGCTGCTTAAACTCATTCCAATCCGTGATCACCATTAGAGCATCACAATCCTCGGCCAACGTATAGGGGTCGGAGACCATTTCGACGCCGGGCATGAGCGGGGCAGCCACATTCATAGCAACCGGATCGAATGCGCGCACCTGCGCTCCACGAGCCTGGAGGGATTTGGCGATATCGATTGAGGGGGCATCGCGCATGTCATCCGTGTTCGGTTTGAAGGACAGTCCCAACAACCCGACGGTCCGCCCAGATAAATCCCCAAGCATCTCTTGAAGATGGTTAACCGACATCGGTCGGCGGTCGTCATTGATATCCATCACAGCGTTCAACAATTGCGGGTGACGTCCTTTTTCAGCGGCCATGTAGGCCAGGGCTTTTACATCCTTGGGAAAACAGGATCCACCATACCCCAGCCCGGCATCCAGGAAGAACGGCCCGATGCGTTTATCGTAGCCCATGCCAATCGCCACTTCCTTGACATCGGCGCCCAGCTCCTCGCAGATGTTGGCGATCTCGTTGATAAACGAGATTTTTGTGGCAAGGAAGGCATTGGAGGCGTACTTAATCATTTCCGCGGTGCGCAAATCGGTGATCACAATCGGGGCGCGCAAGGACAGGTGTAATCGGGCGACTTTTTCGGCGGCCTCCGCGTCCAAAGAGCCAAGCACAGTGCGGAATGGCTGCATGAAGTCAATGATTGCCGATCCCTCGCGCAGGAATTCCGGGCAAGAAACCACGGAGAAGGGAATCGGATCCAGTTGGTACCGGGCGACGATTTCAGACACCCAGTCGCCAGTACCGACAGGTACCGTCGATTTGTTGACGATAATCACAGGATTGCGCATGTTTTCGGCAATAGTGCGCGCCGCAGCGGCTACATGCCTCAGATCCGCCTCCCCATCCACCCCAGATGGAGTCCCAACCGCGATGAAGGCGAATTCCGTTCCGTTCAGCGCTTCCGCATAAGACGTTGTGAACGATAAGCGCCCGGCACGTACATTGCGGGTGACGAGCTCCTCCAGACCAGGTTCGTAGATCGGCATTTCACCACGCTTTAAGCCCGCGATGCGTTCCTCGTTGATATCTAAAGCGATCACCCGGTTGCCCAGGTCAGCAAAGCAAGCCGCAGTGACCAATCCCACATAGCCGACACCGATAACACAGATTTGTTTCATGAACTAACCTCCGCTGATGTGTATCCTTCCGTTAGAGAGAAAGTCGAGTGTGACTTTGAAGACTGATGTTTATTTCCTCCCCAGCGTCCGTCAGGTTACAAATAAAGTACTATTCGACATTTATTAACGATCTTACCATAATTTTATTACACAAATCAGGCCTTTATTACGTAAAAGGTCATCCCATAGCGATGACATCTGTAACTTGTAAATCGGCTCAAAATACTCTAAAATATCGATGATAGAAATATAACCGTTAAGACCAAAAAGGAAGCAATTGCCATGCAAATCACAAGACAAGCCGACTACGCCATGCGTGCAGTTTTGTACCTCTCCAAGCTGGGTTCTGACCGCCGGGCAGCAACCAGCCAGATCGCCGAGGAACAACATATCCCCCCTTCGTTTCTGGCGAAGATCGTTTCTCAGCTCTCCGTTGCAGGGTTGCTGCAGACCTCCCGTGGTGCTCGCGGGGGTGTATCGCTGGCTCGCCCTGCGGAAGACATTTCCTTCCTCGAAGTGGTTGAGGCGATCGATGGCCCGATCTACCTCAACGAGTGTGTGGCGGATGGAGGTGTCTGCACTTTTGGCGAAAGTTGCCCTCTGCGTCCAGTATTTTGCGAGGCTCAGGCTGAGTTAGTCGCCCGCTTGGAGAACACATCCTTTGGGAGTGTACTCAAAACCAACGGTAAGAATGGGGGCAGTGGATAACGGCGGAATACCTGCTTGAAACTTTTCCGTCTTCCGGTAATTTTTCTTCAACTTCAAGTAGTCGAAGGGAATTAAACCATGGCAAGTAGCGTTCCCATCGACCGCCAATGGGTTTATATCCTCAAAGATGGGACACCTGTCTTGGATTTGGGAGAAGATCTGGTTCAAGATCTTCTCAGTGGCGACTTTGTCAACCTTTTGAAAGGTCAGTACCGTCACCCTATTCAAGATGATGAATTGGAAATGTTGCGCCGCGCCGGTCGGATAGAAAAATTTGACGCAAGGCAGGTTTTTGTTTATGCATTGCCAGAACGGCCGCGCCGCACGATAGAATAACACACCTTGTAGTCTGCCGTCATTTCCCCTTCCGGCGTATAATCAGCCTGGGAGGGGATTTCGTTTATTCCAAGGAGGTGACTATGTCTGGTCCACGCACCGTGCGCGCCCCGCGCGGCACACAACTCCACTGCAAGTCCTGGCTGGCGGAAGCGGCCTATCGTATGATCCAAAACAACCTGGACCCGGAAGTGGCCGAACGCCCCCAGGATTTGGTGGTTTATGGTGGCAGAGGACAGGCTGCCCGCAATTGGGAGGCCTTCGACGCTATCCTGGAGTCACTCCGCAACCTGGAAGAAGACGAGACTTTGCTGGTGCAATCAGGGAAGCCAGTGGCAGTGTTCTCCACGCACCCCGATGCGCCGCGTGTCTTGATCGCCAATTCGAACCTGGTGCCTCATTGGGCCACGCAGGAACATTTCGACAACCTGGCGGCGCGTGGACTGATGATGTTTGGCCAGATGACAGCTGGATCGTGGATCTATATCGGCACCCAGGGCATCCTGCAGGGCACCTATGAGACCCTGGGTTCGCTGGCTCGCCAGCGCGGCTGGCTCTCGTTGAAGGGCAAGTTTGTACTCACCGCCGGCCTGGGAGGGATGGGAGGCGCACAGCCGCTGGCGATCACTATGAACGAAGGCGTCGGTTTGATCGTCGAGGTGGATCCGGCGCGGGCCAGACGTCGCCACGAAATTGGCTACGTTGATCTGGTGGTCGACGACCTGGAGGAAGCCATGACCCTGGTGGAGGAAGCGATCCAGGATGGGACGCCAAGATCAATCGGCCTGATCGGCAACGCGGCTGAGATTTACCCTGAGCTGGTCTGGCGCGGCGTGATTCCCGACGTGGTCACCGATCAGACCCCGGCCCACGATGTGACCATGTACATCCCGGCGGGATTGAGCGTGGTCGAAGCGGAAACTCTCCGGAGAAAGGATCCCGACGAATATACTCGCCGCTCGATGGAGTCCATGGCGCGTCACGTGGAGGCGATGCTCGCCTTCCAGCGTGCCGGAGCAGAGGTCTTCGACTACGGCAACAACCTGCGCCAGCGCGCCTACGACCATGGCGTGAAAGATGCCTTCGACTTCCCTGGCTTCGTGCCTGCTTACATTCGCCCGCTCTTCTGCGAGGGCAAGGGACCTTTCCGTTGGGTAGCGCTCTCTGGCGACCCAGAGGATATCTATGCCACGGACGAAGCGGTGATGGAGCTTTTCCCAGAGGACGAACACCTGCACCGCTGGCTCAGGCTGGCGCGCGCCAAGGTGCCTTTCCAGGGTTTGCCCGCCCGGATCTGCTGGTTGGGCTATGGGGAGCGCGCCGAAGCCGGCCTGGCCTTCAATAACCTGGTGGCGGAAGGCCTCGTCAAAGCTCCGATCGTGATCGGCCGCGACCATCTGGACGCCGGCTCGGTAGCCTCTCCCAACCGCGAGACCGAAGGGATGCGCGATGGCTCGGACGCGGTCAGCGACTGGGCGATCCTCAATGCCCTGATCAACGCCGTGGGCGGTGCCACCTGGGTGTCGTTCCATCACGGCGGCGGGGTGGGGATCGGCTTCAGCCAGCATGCCGGGCAGGTGATCGTCGCCGACGGCACGCCCGAGGCCGCCCGCCGCCTGGAGCGCGTCCTCACCACAGACCCCGGTATGGGCATCGTGCGTCACGCCGACGCGGGTTATCCCGAGGCCATCGCCGCCGCAAAGCAGCATGGGATTAAGATGCCGATGATATAAGGTAAAATGGGGCGATGCGCGCCTCTCCCCTGCTCTGGTTTCTTATCCTCCTGCTCTCAATTTCTGTATTCACTACCCTGGGTCCCGCCGAGAAGACTCTCGGCGCGAATGTGCGCGTGGTTTACCTGCACGGGGCCTGGGTGTGGACTGCGCTGGCTTGTTTCGTGACGGCGGCCGGCACCGGCCTGGTGGGGCTGCTCACCCGCCGCCCTGCGCTGCATTACTGGTCGCGAGCCCTGGGGCGGGTCGGCCTGTTCTTCTGGGTCTCCTATTTGCCCATTTCGCTGTGGGCGATGCAGACTAACTGGAACGGCTTATTCCTGGCAGAGCCGCGCTGGAGGTTAGGGTTGATCTTTGCCATCGGGGGCCTGCTGCTGCAAATTGGCCTCTCCTTGCTTGATAGCCCGGTCTTGGCCTCTGTCTCCAATCTGGTTTATACCAGTATCTTGCTCTTCGCCCTGGGCTCAACCGATCAGGTGATGCATCCCTCTTCACCGATTTTCACTTCTGACGCCTGGCGGATCCAGATGTTCTTTATCGGGCTGCTCGCTCTCTCCTTGCTGGCGGCCTGGCAGCTCGCCCGTTGGGGGCGTCAGATGGATAGGTGATTCAACGATTCGACGATTCGGCTCCGTAGTAACAGCGGAATCGCAAATTCACCACAGCTTAATCAAAAAAACTCTTGCGCCGCCCCCTCCGCCTCCAGATCCTCGCCTTCACTGCCACACGTACGGTGCTCAACACAATGCACCGCATGGTCTATCCATTCCTGCCTGCCCTCGGGCGCGGCCTGGGCGTAGACCTGGCCGCGCTTTCCCTGGCTCTGACCCTGCGTTCGCTGGCCGGGGCCGGTGGCCCCTTCCTGGCTTCGGTCGCCGACAGCCGGGGGCGGAAAACCGGGATGTTGTTAGGCCTATCGCTCTTCACCCTCGGAGTGGGATTGGTCGCTCTTTGGCCTTCTTACCCGGCCTTTCTCGTGGCAATGATCCTCGCCATGCTGGGCAAGTACACCTTCGATCCCTCCATGCAGGCCTACCTGGGCGATCGCATCACTTACCAGCGGCGCGGGCTGGTGCTGGCGGTCACCGAATTGGGTTGGTCGCTCAGTTTCATCGTCGGCGTGCCGGTGATGGGTCTTCTGATCGCGCGGCGCGGGTGGACTGCTCCCTTCCCATTGTTAGCTCTCATGGGACTTTTTGCCCTCGCTTTGCTGAGCTGGTTGGTCCCGCGTGATCCTTCCCCAGCAGAGGACCGGCTAAGCCTGTGGGAGAATCTGCGGAAAGTGTTAACTTATCCGCCCGCGCTGGCTGGGCTGGCGATGGGTCTCTCGCTGAGCACAGCCAATGAGGTGATCAACCTGGTCTTCGGCGTGTGGATGGAGAATTCATTTGGATTGAAAGTCGCTGCCCTCGGAGCCGCCTCCGCCGTGATCGGCTTTTCTGAGTTAGGTGGAGAATCCCTGGCGGCCGGCCTGACTGACCGGCTGGGAAAAACCCGCGCGGTGGGGTCTGGTTTGTTACTGAATAGTTTAGCCGCCCTGGCTTTACCTTTCCTGGGGAGGGAACTGGCCGGGGCAGTCGTAGGCTTATTCCTGTTTTATATTACCTTCGAATTTGCGTTGGTGAGCTGCATTCCCTTGATGACCGAAGTCATGCCCTCTGCTCGAGCCACCCTCATGTCCACCAACGTCGCTGGCCTGTCCTTGGGACGTGCTTTGGGCGCGTTGATCGCCTCTCCGCTCTATTTCCTTGGCGTGAGGTTGCAGGGAGGGATCGACCTTCTACCGAGCGCCCTGACAGCAGTGGTTTTCAACCTCCTGGCCCTGGTCGCCCTCCACTACCTGCATAAAAGTGTTAAGTCGTAGATGCAACTGGAAAGGACTCCAAAAATCAGCTATGATATAATCTTCGCTTGCCCATGCGATATGCGGTCGATCAGTAAACTAACGTTATAACCATGCAACGAGCCAAGCGAAAATTTTTTTACGTATTAGGAGGGGTCATCGCTGCGCTGATCGTCATCAGCCTGGTCACCTACCCACAATTGAAACAGCGTTGGACAACGCCCCTCGGCCCGGGGTTGGATCTGCCGACGCTGACAGCTACCTCGATTCGATCGGCAGACAATCAAGTCCCGGCGACTTCAGTCGTTCAAGCCAGCAATGCCTCGAGCCAGGCGGAACTCCCCAACACCCAACCGCTTAACAATCCAGGGACTACCATCCCACCCACAGCCGCCCTCTCCTCCACCACTGCCGCGCAACCGATATGCGGCGCGCCAGAACTCATGACAGTGCTTGCCCTGGGCATCGACGGCAGCTTTGACTATCGCTATGGCCTATCCGATGTGATCCGCGTCGTGCGGGTAGACTTTGTTACCCCGAAAGTGACTGTGCTCTCATTACCGCGCGACCTGTGGGTCGAGATTCCCGAAATTGAAAACTCCTATAATATCACCCATGGCAAGCTCAACCAGGCCTACTTTTATGGCACCCCGGGGATGGGTTATTATAAAGGTCCTGGCGCCGGCGCCGGCCTGCTGGCGCGCACACTTGACCTGAATTTCGGCCTGCGCGTCGACCACTACGGTGCAGTTAACATGCAGACCTTCGTCAAGGTTGTCGACGCAGTAGGTGGGATCGACATCTACCTGCCTACCGATGTCGACGGGACGCCTGTCGACGATAAGACTGAAGACATGGGCTATTTCACTGCCGGGCACCATCACTTTACCGGGGATCTGGCGCTGCGCTTCTCGCGCATCCGCAAAAGATACAGTGAGTTGACCCGCATGGACAACCAGAACATGGTGATCTGCGCCCTCAAAGAGAAAATCACCAGCCCAGCGGTGCTGCCAAAGATCCCCCAGATCATCGCCGCATTTCAGGACTCGGTTCTGACCGACCTCAGCCCGGAACAGCTCTCCCAGCTGGCTTGCCTGGTGCCTCAACTCAAACGTGAAAACCTGTTGCTCACCGGGCTTCCTGAAGAGATCCTGTCTCAAGGTCGCATCTACAGTCCCCAGCAAAAAGCCACAACTTTCATCTGGGAGGCCGATTTCAATCTTATTCGCGACTATGTAAGCCAGTTCATGGCTGGAACTTGGCCGATAGAGGCTGCAGAACCCTCCTGTCCGTGAGGTAGATTATGATCGATCTAACAATCAACACCGACCTGGCCCGTAAGATCCTCACCGGTTTCATCCACACCGAGATCACCCGCGCCGGCTTCTCACGCGCGGTGATCGGCCTTTCCGGCGGGCTTGATTCGAGCCTGTCTTGCTATCTGGCAGTCGAGGCGCTCGGGCCGAAGAACATTCTGGCAGTGTGCATGCCGTATCAGACTTCCTCCCCAGATTCGCTGGAACACGCCCAACAGGTGATCGACACCCTGGGAGTGGAATCCCTGACTATTCCCATCACCGATATGGTTGACCCGCTCTTCGAGCGCTTCCCGGACGCTGACCAGGTGCGCCGGGGAAACGTCATGGCACGCGCCCGCATGATCGTGCTTTACGACCAGTCGGAAGCGTTCAAAGGCCTTGTCGTGGGAACCGGCAACAAAACCGAGATTCTGCTGGGATACACCACGCTGTATGGGGACTCGGCAAACGCCATCAACCCGCTGGGCGATCTGTATAAGACCCAGGTACGGCAACTGGCGCGCGCCATGGACCTGCCGGAAGCGATCGTTCAAAAGCCGCCCTCTGCCGATCTTTGGATCGGCCAGACTGACGAGGGGGAGTTGGGCTTCACCTACGCAGAGGTTGACCGGTTACTCTACCTGCTTGTAGACCAACGCTACAGTCCAGCTGATTGCGTGGAGGCTGACTTTTCGGAAGCTTTTGTCAAGGCGGTTGCAAATCGGGTGCGCCAGAACCATTTCAAGCGCATCTTGCCGCCGATCGCCAAACTGAGCAATCGCACCGTCGGCTACGATTTCCTCTACCTGCGCGATTGGGGGACGTAATTCACGCATCACGCTTCACGAATCACGTGAGTGCGTGAGGTGTGAAACGTGAAGCATACCAATTCCACAAGGTCTTTGCATGTCTCTCCACATCCCTCCTGCCCTGCGCCACCGGCGGTTTCGCCTGCTGTGGGCTGGATTGGCGATCTCGGTCGCCGGCTCACAAATGCAGGTCTGGGCCTTACTCTGGCACATCCGCGAACTGACCGATCAACCGATCGCCCTGGGGGGGATTGGGCTGGCGCGCATCCTGCCCATCCTGGCCTTCTCGCTCGTGGGAGGCGCACTTGCCGACTCGGTCAACCGGCGACAGGTGCTGTTCATCACTCAGGGCGTGATGGCGCTGACGGCTCTGGTCCTGGCCTGGCTCACCTTTCAAGGCCAGATCGCCCTGTGGCACATCTATGCATTGACTGCCATCCAGGCCGTGGCGGTGGCCTTTGATCTGCCAGCGCGCCAGGCGCTGGTGCCGAACCTGGTGCCTCCCAAGGACCTGCCAAACGCCTTCAGCTTACAATCGATCGCCTTCCAGGTCGGGTCGATCCTTGGCCCGGCGCTCAGCGGCCTGGTGATCGCCTATTGGGGGCAATCCTACACCTATCTGATCAACGCCGTTTCTTTTGGGGCTGTGATCATTGCCCTGGTTTCCATCGGGCCAGTCGCTCAGCAGAAGCAAGCCCCTGGCAAGGCTGCGATAAGTTTCTCGGCTATCCGCGAGGGCGTGCGTTTTATCCTGGCGCAACCGATCATCCTGTCCAGCATG
>Ga0209126_1000683_pt1 | contig 11452 bp, 12 predicted proteins | sample RifCSP19_1_FD_184024 | JGI IMG/M metagenome (GOLD analysis project Ga0209126, IMG submission 184024) | Soil microbial communities from Rifle, Colorado - Rifle CSP2_sed 19_1 (SPAdes) (version 2) | ecosystem: Environmental > Terrestrial > Deep subsurface > Rock core/Sediment | place: Rifle...
CACCAGAAAGTGGCCGAGTTCGTGCACGAAGATCATCGCCCCGAAGGCGACGATCGTGGCCAGAAACCATCCACCGTTGGTCAACAGCGGCGGCAGGTCGATCATCAACGCACCTCGACCCCAAACCGGGTCACGGTCTCTCTCGCCCAGGCGTCGGCGGCCAGCGTGTCCTCCAGCGTCGGGTTCACCACCGGCCGGTGGGCGTCTAGCGTGCGGCGCAGCAGCACGGAGATCTCGCCGAAGGGGATGCGCCGCTCCAGAAAGAGCTGCACCGCGACCTCGTTGGCCGCGTTCAGCACCGCCGGCACGGTCCCCCCCGCGCGCAGCGCCTCCCGCGCCAGGACCAGGCAAGGATAGCGCTCCGGCTCCGGCGGCGCAAAGGTCATGGTGATCCCCTCCCCGCTCCCCTCCCAGGAGAGAGGACGCAGCAGCGAGACGCGCCGTTCCGGATAGGTCAGCGCAAACTGAATCGGCAGCCGCATGTCCGGCGGGGCGATCTGCGCCAGCACCGACCCGTCCACGAGTTCCACCATGCCGTGGACCAGGCTCTGTGGGTGAATCACCACGTCGATCTGCTCCGGCGCCAGGTCAAAGAGCCAGCGCGCCTCCAGCACCTCGAACCCTTTGTTCATCAATGTCGCCGAGTCCACGGTGATTTTCTGGCCCATCTTCCAGGTGGGGTGAGACAGGGCTTCCTCCGGCGTCGCGCGGGAGAGCGTCTCCAGCGGCCGGTGCAGGAACGGCCCGCCGGAAGCCGTGAGCACGATCCGCCGCACCGCAGGCCTTGGTGTGTCCTGCAGGCACTGAAAGATGGCGCTGTGCTCGCTGTCTACCGGGAGCAGCATCTTCCCGCTCGCCCGCGCCTGCGCGGTGACGAGACTCCCGCCCGCCACCAGCGCCTCCTTGGTGGCCAGGGCGACGTCCTTGCCGGCGCGCAGCGCGGTCAACGTGGGCAGCAGGCCGGCGATGCCCACGACCGCGACCAGAACGAGATCGGCCCCGGGGTGCGCGGCGAGCGCGGCCACGCCGTCGCGCCCCGCCAGCACCTCGATCCCCGCGGGCAGCAGCCCTTGCAGGCGGCGCGCCTGACCGGGATCCTCCACCGCCACAGCCTGCGGATGGAAACGCGCGGCCTGCGCGGCCAGCACGTCCACGTTACGCCGCGCGCTCAGCCCGACGACCTGCACGTCCTCCAGGTGCTCGACGACCTCGAGGGTCGATCGGCCGATCGACCCGGTGGACCCGAGCACGACCAGCCGTCTCACCGCAGCACCCAGACCAGCAGCGCGTAGGCGACCGGCGCGACGAAGAGCATCGTGTCGAAGCGATCGATCACACCGCCGTGCCCGGGCAGGATCGCCCCGCTGTCCTTGACGCCGACGGCGCGTTTGATCGCCGACTTCGACAGGTCGCCGAGCAGGCCCACGGTAGCCGACAGGGCACCCACCGCCGCCGCCGGACCCAGGGGCAGGTGGAAGACCAGGGCCGCCACCAGCGCGCCGGCGATACCACCGGCCTCCCCGCTGATCACCCCCTCCCAGGTCTTCTTCGGGCTGATCACCGGAGCCAGCAGGTTCCGCCCGAAGGTGCGCCCGCCGAAGTACGCCGCCGAATCCGCTACCCAAATGGAGATGACCACGAGAATCGTCCAGGCCAGCCCGGAGTCGGGTATCCGGCGGAGCAGGTCGAGAGCGGCAAAGAGTGACAGGTACAACGGGCCCAGCGCCGTGACGCCGGCATTGGCGGGCGCCTGGTGCCGGCCGGCCGGCCGGAGTTGCGCGAGCAAGGCCGTCATCGCCAACAGCGCCACCGCCCCCGCCAGCAGGTCGGGACGGAAGACCGCGCTGCTGTAGATCAACACCGTTCCCGGAAAGACTACAGCGGGAGCAGGAACGAGGCCCGCCCTCCGCGTCAGCGCGATCCACTCCCCGGCCCCCAGCAGCGCGATGATGACGAGCAGGATGGTCCAGACCCACTCGCCCAGGTAGAGGGGCACCAGGAAAAGCGGAATGCCGACGAGGGCCGTGAGGGTGCGGCGGGCGGTGCCGCCGCCGGCGGGCGCCGGCTTGGCCTCAACCGTCATCGACGCCTCCGAAGCGCCGCCGCCGGCTCTGGTAGGCCTGGACGGCCTCGTGGAGGTGCACGGCCCCGAAGTCAGGCCAGTAGACCTCGCAGAAATATAGCTCGGTGTACGCGATCTGCCAGAGGAGGAAGTTGCTGATCCGCTGCTCGCCGCCGGTGCGAATCAGTAGATCGGGATCGGGCAACCCGTCGGTGTACAGGTAGCGCGAGAAGCGGGCGTCGTCGATGGCCTCCGGCGTGAGCAGGCCGTTTTCCACGTCGCGCGCCAGCCGCCGGACCGCCTGCAGCAGTTCCGCCCGCCCGCCGTAGTTCAGCGCGAAGTTCAACACCAGGCGCTCATTGTGCCGGGTCCGGCCCATCACATCGCGCAGCTGTGCGGCGATCTCCGGAGGCAGCCGGTCGAGGTCGCCGGAGATGCGCAGGCGGATGCCGTTCTTCACCAGTTCCTCCGCCTCGGAGGCCACCGACTCCCGCAGCAGCAGCATCAGCGCCTCCACTTCGTCGTTGGGCCGGCGCCAGTTCTCCGTGGAGAAGGCGTACAGGGTGAGATTACCGATGGCCAGGTCGCGGCAGGCCTCCAGCGTGCGACGAACGGCCTCCCGCCCGGCGCGGTGCCCTTCCATCCGCGGCAGGCCGCGCTCGCGCGCCCAGCGGCCGTTCCCGTCCATGATGATGGCGACGTGTTGCGGGACACGGGTGGGGTCGATCGCGGGGAGGGCCGCGGCCCGCTCCGAGGCCTTCATGGGACCGGGGCGGGCGCCGGCGCTGGCCGCTCATAGCGCTCGTGGGTGACGAGCAGCACCACCCGGCCGCCCTCGTGCAGCTGGCGGACGACCCGCAGCGCGCCCTGCGGCACACGGCGGCCCGGCGGGCGGGTCTCGCTCACTTCAACCACGTAGCCCGCGGCCTCCAGCTGCGCGCGCGCCTCCGCCAGCGGCAGAGCCAGCACGTCGGGCGGGCCGGCGGGCGCCCGGGGAATCACAGTTCCATGATCTCCTTTTCCTTAGCCTCCAGCGCCTTGTCCACGGCGGCGATCAACTCGTCGGTGAGCTTCTGCAATTCCTCCATGGCGCGCTGCGCCGCATCCTCAGAGACGTCGCCGGACTCCTCTAGTTCCTCGATCATCTCCTTGGCTTCGCGGCGGATGTTCCGCACCGCCACCCGGCCCTCCTCAGCGTGCTTGCGCACCACCTTGACCAGGTCGCGGCGGCGTTCCTCGGTGAGGGTGGGGATGGGGATGCGGATGACGGTGCCGTCGCTGCTGGGGACCAGCCCCAACTCGCTCTTCAGGATCGCCCGTTCGACGTCCTTGACCATCTTCTTGTCCCAGGGGGCGACCACCAGCAGGCGCGGCTCGGGGACGGTAATCGTGGCCAGCTGGTTCACCGGGGTGAGCGCACCGTAGTAGTCCACCTTGACCTGCTCCAGCAGCGCGGGGTTGGCCCGCCCGGTGCGGATGGACGCAAACTCGTGGCGCGTCGCCTCCAGGGCCTTCTGCATTCGGGACTTCGCGTCGTTGATCACGTCCAGGGTGATGGCGTCCACCGCTCCACCGTGGCCGGGCTTCTGCCCAGGCGCCTTCCGCCCTCCGCCTCCCCTGCCGCTCATTGGCGCCCTCCCACGAGCGTGCCGATCTGCTCCCCCAGCACGGCGCGCTTCAGGTTCCCCGGTTGGGTGATATCGAAGACGACAATGTCCAGGTTGTTGTCCTTGCACAAGGCGACGGCGGTCGCGTCCATCACCTTCAGGTTGCGGTTGAGCAGTTCCATGTAGTCGAGGTGACGGAACATCACCGCGTCGGGGTGGCGGTGCGGGTCCTTGTCGTAGACACCGGAGACGCCACGCTTGGCCATGAGCAGGGCGTCCGCCTCCACCTCGATGGCGCGCAACGCCGCCGCCGTGTCCGTGGTGAAGTACGGGCTGCCGGTGCCGCCGGCGAAGATGACCACCCGCCCCTTCTCCAGGTGGCGGATGGCCCGGCGGCGGATGAAGGGCTCGGCCACCTGCCGCATCTCCACCGCGGTGAGGACGCGGGTGACGAGACCCTCCGCCTCCATCACATCTTGCAAGGCCAAGGCGTTGATCACGGTAGCCAGCATGCCCATGTTGTGGCCGGTGACCTCGTGGATGCCGATGCGCCGGCTGAGGTCGTCGCCGCGGACGAGGTTGCCCCCGCCGACGACGCTGGCCACCTGCACGCCCTCCGCGGCGACACCCTTGACCTCTTGGGCGACCAGCCGCAGCACCGCCGCGTCCAGCGCGTCGGCACCGCCGCCGGCCAGTGCTTCCCCGCTGAGCTTGAGGAGGATGCGCCGGTAGCGAGGCGTCTGCGCGGTCATCGATCGGGCTGCTGCTATTCTCCTACCTTAAACCGGGCGAAGCGGCGCACCTGGATATTCTCGCCGACCTTGGCCACGGTCTCCGTGATCAGGTCCTGCACGGTGCGGCCGGCATCGCGGATGTAGGGCTGCTCCAACAGGATGAGCTCCTTGACCTGCGGGTCGTCCCGCTCTGCCACCGGTACGTCCTCGCGGGAGAGGTAGCGCGGAGCGGTGGCCGCTACCTGCATGGCCAGTTCGCGGGCCAGCTGGCGGAAGCCCTCGGTACGGGCGACGAAGTCAGTTTCGCAGTTGACCTCCACCAGTGCGCCCAGCCGGCCGTTGCCGTGGATGTAGGCTTCGACCAGGCCTTCGCGGGTGGCGCGCCCGGCCTTCTTCTCCGCCATCCCCAGGCCCGTGGCGCGCAGTAGTTCCGCCGCGCGCTCCAGGTCGCCGCCGGCCTCCGCCAGCGCCTTCCGGCAGTCCATCACGCCGGCGCCCGTGCGGGCCCGCAGTTCCATCACCTGGGCGGCAGTAATCTCGGTCGACGTGCTCACGCTTCCTCCTCCACCTCGACGGCCACGGGAAAGATCTCTCCGATCGCCGCTTCCAGCGACTCCGGCGCGCCCTCCTCCTCGCCCAGTGGCACCGCCTCGCTCTCTTCCGCGGTGACCTCGAGCTTGCGCCGCTCCTCCAGCCCTTCCAGCGAGGCGTTGGCGATGCGGTTGGTGATCAGGCGCACGGCGCGGATGGCGTCATCGTTGCCGGGGATGGGATAGTCCACCTCGTCGGGATCGGAGTTGGTGTCCACGATGGCCACCACGGGAATGGAGAGCTTGCGCGCCTCGGCGACGGCGATGTGCTCCTTCCGCGTGTCGACCACGTAGACGGCTGCGGGCAGGCGGTTCATCGCTTTGATGCCGCTGAGAAACTTCTCCAGTTTGGCGTACTCCTCGCTGATGCGCGTCTGCTCCCGCTTCGGCAGGACGTCGAAGAGGCCGCGGTTGCGCATGTCCTCGATCTCGCGCAGCCGCTCGATGCGCCGGCGGATCGTCTGGAAGTTGGTGAGCATCCCGCCGAGCCAGCGCTGGTTGACATAGGGCTGGCCGGCGCGCGCCGACTCCTCGCGAATGGCGTCCTGCGCCTGCTTCTTCGTGCCGACGAAGAGGACCTCGCCCCCCGTGGCCACCGTCTGCCGGACGAAGCGGTAGGCCTCCTCGATCAGCGGCACCGACTTCTGCAGGTCGATGATGTGGATGCCGTTCCGTTCGGTGAAGATGAAGCGGGCCATCTTGGGATTCCAGCGGCGCGTCTGATGGCCGAAGTGCACGCCCGCTTCCAGCAGTTGCTTCATCGTGACAACCGGCACAGCAAGCCTCCTTCCCCGGTTACGCCTCCGCCGCCTTCATCCCGCCGCGGCTTTCGTGACCGGGGCACCACCGCGGGCCGATCCGGAACGGCGTGTGGATTTGGGTCTCCTGGGCGGCAAAAGAGGGGGAAGGCCGCGCCTTCCCCCCGACAAACCCAGGGTTGGACGTACAAAGTCCTGCTGAGTATAACACACGCGTTCGCGGGGCTTCAACCGCCCCCCAACCACGCCTACCGGATTGTGCTGGGAGAATTGCGCGAAGAGCCCTGGCGGTGGAAGTCTAGCTGGCGGGGACGGGCTGGGCGACGCGCGGTGCCTCGCTGTAGCCGCACTCCTTGTTGATGCATTTGAGGTGGGTACCGCGCCGGCCGCGCTTCTCCACGAGCATGCCGCCGTCCCGCGGGCAGCGTTTGTCCGTCGGCCGGTCCCAGGAGACGAACTTGCACGCCGGGTAGTTGCCACAGCCGTAGAAGATGCGCCCCCGCTTGCTGCGGCGCTGGACGATCTCCCCGCCGTCCAGCGGGCAGGTGACACCGATGCCCACCGGGCGGGTATAGCGGCACTCGGGGAAACCGCTGCAGGCGATGAATTCGCCGAAGCGGCCGTGCTTGCGAACCAGCGGCCGGCCGCACTCGGGACAGGGCTCCCCGATCTCCACTTCGGGGAACTCGACCTCGACAATCTGCTTCTCCGCCTGCTTCAGGTCTTTCTCGAACGGCGTGTAGAACTCGCGCACCACCTTGACCCAATCTCGCCGCCCCTCTTCGATCTCGTCGAGTTCCTCTTCCATCTGGGCCGTGAAGTTCAGGTCCACGATGTCGGGGAAATGCTCCACCAGCAGGTCGGTGACGAGCATGCCCAGATCGGTGGGCACCAGGCGGCGGTCCTGCACGTGCACGTAGCCGCGGGTCTTGACCGTCTCCAGGGTGGGCGCGTAGGTGCTGGGACGGCCGATGCCGAGTTCCTCCAGGGCCCGCACCAACGAGGCTTCGGTGTAGCGCGGCGGCGGCTGAGTGAAGTGCTGGCCGGGGTCGACGGCCAGCAGCCGCACCGTCTGGTCCGCGGCCAGGCCCGGCAGCCACCCCTCCCCGTTCTCTTCGCCGTTCTCGACCGCCTCGCGGTAGAGCGCCAGGAACCCGGGGAAGCGCACTCGCGCCCCGCTGGCGCGAAACAGGAAGGGCCCGCCGGAGACATCCACCGTCAGCGTGTCGAACGCGGCGGAAGCCATCTGGCTGGCCACGAACCGCTTCCAGATCAACTCGTAGACGCGGAACTGGTCCCAGCGCAGGTGGGGCTTGACCTGCTCCGGCGTGCGCGCCACCGCAGTGGGCCGGATGGCCTCGTGCGCCTCCTGCGCGTTGCGCCGCGAGCGGTAGTGCCGCGGGGATTCGGGCAGGTAGGCTTCGCCGAAGGTCTTGCGGATGTACTCCCGCACCTCCTGCTGCGCGGCCGGGGAGACGCGCACAGAGTCGGTGCGCATATAGGTGATCAGACCGACGGTGCCCTCCTTACCCAGGTCGATCCCTTCATATAACTGCTGCGCCAGCCGCATCGTGCGGGAGGCGGTGAAACCGAGTTTCCGGTTGGCCTCCTGCTGCAGGGTGCTGGTGGTGAACGGCGGCGCGGGGTGGCGCTGCCGCTCCCCGGGGCGGACCTCCAGCACGCGGTAGCCCTGCCGGCGGATCTCCTCCGCCAGCGCCTGGGCCTCTGCCTCGTTGGGGATGACGTGGACGTTCTCCTCCAGCGGCGTACCGAACCGCGTACCGTCCCGGCTGACCAGCCGGGCGGTGAAGGCGGTGTCGGGCCCGTCGGGCGTGAACCTTCCTTCAATGGTCCAGTACTCCACGGGCGTGAACGCGGTGATCTCTCGCTCGCGGTCCACCACCAGGCGCACGGCCACGGACTGGACGCGCCCGGCGGAGAGCCCCCCGCGCACCTTCCGCCAGAGCAGCGGGCTGAGCTTATAGCCAAAGAGGCGGTCCAGGATGCGGCGGGCCTGCTGCGCGTTGACCAGGTTGAGATCGATATCGCGCGGGTGGGCCAGGGCGCGCTTCAGCGCGTCCTTCGTCACCTCGTGGAACTCGATGCGTCTGATCTGCTTGTTGACCGGCCGCAGCGCCTCTTGGAGGTGCCAGGAGATGGCCTCCCCCTCGCGGTCGGGGTCGGTGGCCATGTAGATGGTCTCCGCCTTCTTCGCCGCCTCGCGCAGCGACTTCAGCACCGGCCCCTTGCCTTTGATCACGATGTACTTGGGGGTGAAGTCCTGCTTCACGTCCACGCCGAGCTGGCTTTTCGGCAGGTCCCTGACGTGCCCCATGGACGCGGTGACGTCGTAGCTGCGGGAGAGGAGCTTGCGCAGCGTGCGCGCCTTAGTTGGCGATTCCACGACGACGAGTGATTTGCCCATATCCGTTCGCCAGACTACCGGCGGACCTTCGTCCGCCTCTTAGATACGTACAAACTGTTTCCCCGGAAGTTGCTGCACTAGTCCCCGCAGTTCCAGGTCGATCAGGATGGCGGCCACTTCTCCCGCCGGCAGACCGGTCACGAGGACCACCTGATCGATGTGCACCGGTTCACCGGCCACCGCCTGCCAGACTAACGCCGCGGGACCCGCCGGGAGTTCCGGCGGCTCTCCACTCGCGGTCCGGGCAGCCTGCAGCGGCAGTCCCAACTCGGCGAGCACGTCCTCCGCGGACTCCACCAGCGCCGCGCCCTGGCGGATCAGCCCGTTCGGTGCCCGGCTCAACGGGTTGAGCACGCTCCCGGGCACCGCCATGACCTCGCGCCCGGCATCGAGCGCGTGCCCCGCGGTGCTCAGCGTGCCGCTGCGTTCGTCCCCTTCCACCACGACGACGCCGAGTGCCAGCCCCGCGATGATCCGGTTCCGCTGCGGGAAGTGACCGGGCAGCGGCGGCGTGCCCAGCGGAAACTCGCTGATGACGCAGCCCTGGCGCACGATCGCTTCCAGCAGCGCGGCGTGCTCAGGTGGATAGACGACGTCCAGCCCGCACCCGAGCACGGCCACGGTCCGTCCGCCGGCCTCCAGCGCGGCCCGATGCGCCACCGCATCGATGCCGCGCGCCAGCCCGCTGATGACCGCCACACCGTGGCGCGCGAGTCCGGCCGCCAGCCGCTCCGTCACCACCCGTCCCGCGGCCGTGGCGCGGCGCGAACCGACCACGGCCACCGCGAGCTCGTCGGGTCGCAGGTCACCGCGCACAGAGATGACGGATGGTGGATCATGTATCCGCCGCAGCCGATCCGGATACCGCGGTGACGACAGGGTAACCGTCTCGATGGCTACGCCGGCGTCAATCCGGGTCAAATCTCATCCCCTACAGTAACACAGCGTGTCAAGGCACCCCGGCCGACGCGGGCATCCGCGGCACCGGCGGGCGCGCCGCCGGACGGTCCAGCGCGCGGTACTGAATCGCTTCCGCGACATGCGTCACGCGGATTTGTTCGGCATCATCGAGGTCGGCAATCGTCCGCGCCACTCGCAGGACGCGGTCATGGGCGCGGGCGCTCAGATACAATCGCTCTAGCGCGTCACGCAGCAGTGCCACCGCCGCATCATTGAGGACGCAGAAGCGGCGCAGGTGCCGGCCGCTCATGCGGGCATTGCAGCCCACCCGGGTCCGGGCGAAACGCTCGCGCTGCCTCACCCGCGCCGCGGCGACCCTAGCGCGCAGCGTCGCGGAGGACTCGCCGGCGGGCGCGGCGACGACGTCCGCGGGACTGAGCCGCGGCACCTCCACGTGCAGGTCGAAACGGTCGAGCAGCGGGCCGGAGATCCGGCCGCGGTAGCGATCCAATTGCGGCGGGGTGCAGGTGCAGAGGCGGTGCGGGTCACCGAAGTGGCCGCAGGGACAGGGGTTCATCGCCGCGACGAGCATGAAGCCCGCCGGGAAGACCACGGTCGTCTGCACGCGGGCGATGGTGATCGTGCCTTCCTCTACCGGCTGGCGCAGCACCTCCAGCACGTCGCGGTGGAACTCCGGCAGTTCGTCCAGAAAGAGCACTCCGTGGTGGGCCAGGCTGATCTCCCCGGGGCGCGGCATCGATCCGCCGCCGACCAGCGCGTTGCGGCTGGCGCTGTGGTGCGGCGCGCGGAAAGGCCGTGTGCACAGCAGACCCGTTCCCGGCGGGACCAGCCCGGCGACGCTGTGGATCTTGGTGACTTCCAGCGCCTCCTCGTCACTGAGCGGTGGTAGGATCGTGGGCATGCGGCGGGCGAGCATCGTCTTCCCGCCACCGGGTGGGCCGATCAGCAAGACGTGGTGCCCGCCGGCCGCCGCGACCAGCAGCGCGCGCTTCGCGTGCGCCTGCCCCTTCACCTCGGAGAAGTCCACTTCATCTCGGGGGGAGAGGACCGCGCTGGGCGCATCGACGGCGCGGGCCGCACGCTGCCCATCCAGAATCTGCATCGCCTCGACGAGACTGCCTGCGGGCACCACCGGCAGGCCCGCGACCGCCGCGGCCTCGGCGGCGTTCGCTTCGGGCACGATGATGCGCCGGACGCCGAGGGAACGGGCCAGCAAGGCCACCGCGAGCACGCCCGGCACAGGACGCACTCGGCCGTCCAGGGCGAGTTCACCGACGACGATCTGCCCGTCCAGCACGCCGGGACGCATCTGCCCCGTCGCCAGCAGCAGTCCCAGCGCAATCGGCAGGTCGTAGGCGGCCCCTTCTTTGTGGATGTCCGCGGGCGCCAGGTTCACCACGATCCGCCGCGCCGGTACCTCACGGTGCGAGTTCTTGACCGCCGCCCGCACCCGTTCTTTGGCGTCCTGCTCGCTGGCGTCGGCAAGCCCGGCGATGGCAAAGGCGGGCAGTCCGGACGAGACGTCGACCTCCACGTCCACCGGAACCGCGTCCACGCCGACCAGCGCGGCGCTCTGCACTCTCGCCAGCATCTCTATCGGTGTATCGGAGGCGGGTTTCGGTTTTGCAGGCACGGCTCTTCGGGAACGCGAAGTATCTCTCATACTTTCCAGAGGGAGGAGCCTGTCCATGTTCCCATCGGTATCCCGCGCCGTCGGGCGCGCCGCCGCTCTGGCGGTAACGATCCTGCTCCTCGCATCCCCGACGGCGGCCGCCGCGCCTGCGGGCGCCACCTTCAAGGGCGATCCGCAGGCCAGCAGCGAGTTGCAGGCCGCCTACGCCAAATTTGGGAACGCGAAGAGCTACCGCGTGCGCATGACCGCCGAGGGGCAGACGACGACGATGGAGTTCGTGCTGCCGGACCGGTTCCGCATGGTGATTCGCTCGGGGAGCGACGCCACCGAGATTACCAACATCGGCCCCGACCAGTGGATTAAGAGCGGAAGCACCTGCGCGAAGTCCCCGGTGAAGGCGCCGGTCGCAAACCCCCGCGAGTACATCGAACACTCCAGTGACACAACCATCACCGTGACGAAGGGCGGGCGGGAAACCGTGGAGGGCACGGCCACGCAGACCTACATGCTGGTCGTGGAGAAGCGCGGCAGCCCGACGATCCAGCAGAAGTTCCACGTCGCGGTGGGCACCGGCTATCCCCGGCGGATCGAGATGCAGACGAGTCGCGGACCGCTGACCATCGACTACTTCGATTTCGACGCGGCGATCAGGATCGACCCGCCCTGCTGAGGCGGCGCGTTTACCCGAGTCTCTGCAGCATCGCCTCCAGGTCGTACAGGGA
>Ga0209126_1000687_pt1 | contig 11440 bp, 10 predicted proteins | sample RifCSP19_1_FD_184024 | JGI IMG/M metagenome (GOLD analysis project Ga0209126, IMG submission 184024) | Soil microbial communities from Rifle, Colorado - Rifle CSP2_sed 19_1 (SPAdes) (version 2) | ecosystem: Environmental > Terrestrial > Deep subsurface > Rock core/Sediment | place: Rifle...
CCAGATACGGCCTGGCGCTCAGGTCAAGGGCAACAGATGCAAGTGTCTCATCCATGGGTATCAGCGCACTTCCATATCGCCTTATACCCTTCTTGTCGCCGACTGCCTGAGCAATGGCCTTACCAAGCACTATTCCTATGTCTTCAACCGTGTGATGATAGTCTATCTCTAAATCACCAACTGCATCAACGCTGAGATCAAACAGACCATGTTTCGCAAACAGTGTCAGCATGTGGTCGAAGAAAGGGATGCCGGTGTTTATTTTCCCCTTGCCTGCACCATCAATATCGAATTTTAGTTTTATGTTTGTCTCCGTAGTCTTTCGATTAATGGCGGATTTTCTGGTCATACCTGCCTTCCCCCCCACCCTTGCCCTCCCCCGCGAGGGGGGAGGGTATATTATTTCATCCTTATCTTTACAGCCATACTATGTGCATTTAATCCCTCAATCTCTGCGAGCCTTGAGGCAACGGCGCCATCCTTTTTTAATGCCCCTTTGTTATACATTACCACGCTTGTTTTTTTCACAAAGTCATCTACACCGAGCGGCGAGAAAAACCTCGCTGTCCCTCCTGTCGGCAATGTATGGTTCGGGCCTGCCACATAATCTCCCATTGTCTGCGGTGTGTAACTGCCAAGGAAGATTGCGCCTGCATGCCTGATCTCTTTCAGAAGCTTCATTGGCTCTGCCACCTGCAACGATAGATGCTCAGAGGCAAATGCATTTGTAAGCTCAACTGCCTCTTTTAAATCCCTGGTTATAATAATGATCCCGTGATTATTGAGTGAATTCTGTATAACCTTCCTGCGGGACTGTATCTTCATCTCTGACTTAATATTGTGTATAACTTTATCCGCAAGCGCCTCAGATGGAGTAATCAATATTGCCACAGCCTCTTCATCATGCTCTGCCTGAGACAACATGTCCATCGCAACAAATGACGGTTCTGCCGTGTCATCGGCAACTATCAGTATCTCGCTTGGCCCTGCTATCATATCTATATCAACATGACCATACAACAGCTTCTTTGCCATGGCAACATAAATATTTCCGGGCCCGACTATCTTGTCAACGCGCGGTACAGTATCAGTGCCAAGGGCCATGGCAGCCACTGCCTGTGCCCCTCCGACTGTATAAATCTTATCCGCGCCTGCAATGTCAGCGGCAATTAAGATATATGGGTTTATTTCACCCCCTGGTGTCGGGGTACAGACAATTACATCCTTTACTCCGGCAATCTTAGCAGGGATGACGCTCATTAGTACAGTAGATGGATAGACCGCTTTCCCTCCCGGGACGTAGACGCCGACCCTGTCCAGCGGAGTCACCATCTGAGCTAACATCACACCGTTATCTTTATATTGCCATCCTGATACCTTCTGGTGTCCGTGAAATTTCCTGATTCTCGATGCTGCGTACTTTAAGTCTTCAACGTCAACAGGGCTCACCCTGTAGTAGGCCTCTTTGATTGCCTTCTGATCCACTTGCAGAGTTGCAGGAGTGAGAGAAACCCTGTCAAACTTTTTCGTATATTTGATCAGCGCCTTGTCGCCGTTGACCCTGACATCATTGATTATCTTCTGGACAGCGGACTCTATGGATATACCGTAGGTTACACCCCTTGACAGGAGTTGTGACCTGACTTTGGCAAATCCCCGGCTGTCTGTGCGTATCGACTTCATCCGAAAATGCTCCTAACAGTTCATCCTGAGCTTGTCGAAGGATGACTCCATTTTCATCGCCCTTTGTGAGCCTCCGGCTCATGACGGCTCACTCAGGGATAACCTTTCTCAGGTCATCTACAATCCCGGTTATTCTTTCATACTTCAGCTTCAGGCTTGCCCTGTTGGCTATAAGCCGTGCTGTTGAATCTGTAACGACTTCGATTAATTCGAGATTGTTTTCTTTCAGTGTCCTGCCGGTTGATATCAGATCAACTATTACGTGAGACAGTCCCACAAGCGGTGCAAGTTCTATAGAGCCGTAAAGTTTGATTATATCTGCATGAACACCGCGACTGCCAAAGTAGAGCTCTGTAATCCTGGGATACTTTGTAGCAACACGTATTTTTGTTAACTTGCCGTTCTTGTAAGGTTCAACTGCCTCCTTTGGCCCGGCTACCACGATCTTGCAATGTCCGAACTTAAGGTCAAAGAGCTCATACAGGTCCTTTTCCTGCTCCAGCAGCATATCCTTTCCGACAATACCTATATCAGCAGCCCCGTATTCTACATATGTCGGGACATCGGTTGGACGCACAATTAAATACGTCAGTCCATGTTTTGGTGAATTGAATATAAGCCGCCTGCCTGCATCCTTCACATCTTCAGGAATAAGGCCCAGCTTATCAAAATACTCGACAGCATGGTCAAGGAGTTTTCCCTTTGCAAGGGCTATGGTAATCGGCTGTATTGGTCCTTTAGTCTTCATCATTATTTTACCCTGACTATCTCCGCGCCCAGCTTTGAGAGTTTCTCTTCAATGCGCTCGTATCCGCGATCCAGGTGGTATATGCGGGATATTTCCGTCTGCCCTTCTGCAACAAGTCCTGCGAGGATCAGGGATGCACTCGCGCGCAGATCTGTCGCCATGACAGGGGCGCCGCTCAATTTTTGTACGCCCTCCACTATAGCATAATTCCCCTGCAGTTTGATATTAGCCCCCATCCTGTGCAATTCAGGGACATGGGTAAATCTGTTCTCAAATATCGTCTCTGTAATTACACTGAGACCCCTGCTGACTGCCATAAGGGACATTATCTGCGCCTGCATGTCAGTCGGAAAACCAGGGTAAGGCATTGTCCTGACATCAACAGCAGTTAATCCATTATCAGCTATGACCCTTATAGTATCGCTTCCTGTCTCGATCCTTACACCAACCGCCCTGAGCTTACTGATAACAGCCTCAAGATTCTGAGGCACACACTTTCTTACAACAACATCACCGCGTGTAATAGCGCCTGCAATTACATATGTCCCTGTCTCTATCCTGTCAGGCATAATATCATATGTCCCGCCCCTTATCTCTGAAACCCCTTCTATGACAATTGTATCAGTCCCTGCCCCGGTTATCCTGGCTCCTCTCATATTCAGGAAATTAGCCAGATCCACAACCTCAGGCTCACACGCCGCATTCTTAAGCTCCGTAACCCCATCTGCAAGTACAGCGGCCATCATCAGGTTTTCAGTGCCTGTCACAGTTGATATATCAAAATATATCTTAGCGCCTTTTAATCTTTTGGCCCTTACCTCCACATACCCATGCTTAATCTCCACCTCAGCGCCCATCTTCTGAAGCCCTGCTATATGCAGATTTATGGGCCGGGCTCCTATTGCACAACCGCCGGGCAGAGATACCCTTGCCTCACCGAACCTTGCAACAAGAGGTCCAAGGACGACAACCGAGGCTCGCATCGTCCTCACAAGATCATACGGCGCCTCACAACTCTTCATATCCCTCGTATTAATAGTAAATGTATAACCATCCGGACTGATGTGAGCCCCCATGCTCTCCATCAGCTTCTTCATTGTTTTTATATCATTTAAGAAAGGGACATTATTAAGGATACAATCTTCTGTTGAAAGGATTGCTGACGTTATAATAGGTAGTGCAGAATTCTTTGCCCCGCTTATCTCTACTTCACCTTCAAGCCGCTTTCCGCCTGTTATTAGAATCCTATCCACTTGCCACCTCTTTTAATCTCTCAGCAGTATCCACTGTTATAAGGGCATCAATCATCTCATCCAGATCCCCTTCCATTACACCTTCCAGCCTGTGGAGGGTAAGACCGATCCGGTGGTCTGTAATCCTGTTCTGAGGAAAGTTATACGTCCGGATCTTCTCACTCCTGTCCCCTGTGCCTACCTGTCCTCTCCTCTCCTGCACCCTTTTTGCCCTCTCCTCAGCCTCTTTTATCTCAAGCAGGCGGGACCTCAGCACACGCATTCCCTTTTCCCTGTTTTTAATCTGGGACCGCTCATCCTGACAGGAGACTATCATGCCTGTTGGAAGATGAGTAATCCTGACAGCAGAGTGAGTCGTATTAACCCCCTGACCTCCGGGGCCTGAGGAACAGAACGTATCTATCCTGAGGTCTTTGGAATCTATAATCAGATCCACCTCTTCTGCCTCAGCCAGCACTGCTACTGTAATTGTAGAGGTGTGAATCCTTCCCGATGCCTCTGTTGCCGGCACCCTCTGTACCCTGTGGACACCGCTTTCAAACTTCAACTTGCTGAAAATCCCCTTGCCCTCAATTGTAAAGATAATCTCCTTGATGCCTCCGATACCGATATAATTTGAGCTCAGGACTTCCAGTTTCCACCGTTTCTTCTCTGCATATTTTGCATACATGCGGAACAGTTCAGCGGCAAACAGGGCCGCCTCATCCCCGCCTGCGCCGGCACGTATCTCCATAATTACATTCTTGGTATCCCTCGGATCCTTTGGAAGCAGCAATGTCTTAATCTCTGCATCAATTACTTCCAACTCATTCTCCAATGACTCCTTTTCCTCTAATGCGAGCTCCTTCATGTCATCTTCCGTAGAAGCATCATTAATCAACTCTTCTGCCTCTTCCAGTTTTTCACACAGCTCTTTATACTGATTATACTTTTCAACTATAGGGGTAAGTTCCCCCTGCTCTTTTACTACACGCTGGAACTCCGCGCGGTTGGCGCTGAACCCGGGGTCTCCAAGGAGAACACTCATAATATTGTATTTCTCCCTGATCTCTTCAAGCCTTTTAACGATACTTTCATCTATGATGGTTGCCACTCTTACTTACCTCTCTCCAAAAAAAAACCTGCCATGGGCAGGTCTTTTTAATCTTTCGGTCTTATTATGCCTACTTACCGGCATACTTTTTCCTGAACCTCTCTACCCTTCCCTCTGTATCCATGATCTTCTGCGTACCGGTAAAGAACGGATGACAGCTCGAACATACCTCAACCCTCATGTCCTTTACAGTACAGCGTGTCTCGATCACTGCCCCGCAAGCGCATTTTATAGTTGTTTCTGTATACTCCGGATGAATGCCTTCTTTCATGACTCTACTCCTCCTTTTTCTCTATCTGTTCATTGAATCCATGAAATCCCTGTTTGTCTTTGTCACCTTTAATTTATCCAGTAAAAACTCCATGCTCTCAACAGTGCTGAGAGGATTTAACACCTTTCTCAGTATCCACATCCTGTTCAGGTCTTCCCTGCTGACCAGCAGTTCTTCCTTACGTGTACCTGATGCATTAATTTCTATCGCAGGGAATATCCTTCTGTCAACAAGTTTTCTATCAAGATGAAGCTCCATGTTGCCGGTGCCCTTAAACTCTTCAAATATGACGTCATCCATCCTGCTGCCAGTGTCAACAAGCGAAGTAGCTATAATCGTCAGACTGCCGCCGTCCTCGATATTACGTGCAGCGCCGAAGAACCTCTTCGGACGCTGAAGGGCATTGGAATCAAGTCCGCCTGACAGCACCTTTCCGCTCGGCGGGATTACTGCATTATATGCCCTTGCAAGCCTTGTTATACTGTCAAGGAGTATCACCACATCCTTCTTATGCTCTACAAGGCGTTTTGCCTTCTCAATGACCATCTCTGATACCTGGACGTGTCTCTGCATGGGTTCATCAAATGTCGAGCTGACAACCTCGCCCTTTACCTGACGCTGCATATCAGTTACTTCCTCAGGCCTCTCATCTATCAGAAGGACGATCAGAATAATCTCAGGATGATTGGTCGCTATTGCCTTTGCTATTGACTGAAGCAGCATGGTCTTACCGGTGCGCGGCGGGGCTACTATAAGTCCCCTCTGCCCCTTTCCAATCGGGGTAATAAGGTCCATAACCCTTGTCGAATAATCCTCATGATGGTACTCAAGATTGATCTTTTCTGTCGGAAATATAGGAGTAAGGTTATCAAAAAGTATCTTCTCCCTTGCTATCTCAGGGTCTTCATAATTCACAGACTCTACCTTAAGCAGGGCAAAATATCTCTCAGACTCTTTCGGGGGGCGTATCTGGCCTGAGACTATATCGCCTGTCCTGAGATTAAACCGCCTTATCTGGGATGGGGATACATAGATGTCATCAGGGCCGGGAAGGTAATTATAATCAGGGGCCCTCAGAAACCCGAAGCCATCTGATAGTGTCTCAAGGACGCCTGAGCCGTATATGAACCCGTTTTTCTCTGCCTGGGTCTGGAGGATGGCAAAGATAAGCTCCTGCCTCCTCATACCTGCAGCGCCTTCAATGCTCATATCCTTCGCCAGGGATGTAAGATCACTTATGTTCTTTTCTTTTAATTCTGTAAGGTTCATCCTTATACTCCTTATGGTATTTTCCGGGAAATATGTTAGGTTATAATTACCAATCTGATTTAGTGGATTAATTCGTTAATGAGTGGTCCTAAGTTAAATATCTTAAATAGCTGCAAGGGAATTTTCTAATTAATCGGCGAGAATTACGCTCAGGTTAACAGTTAAATATTTCTTCTCCTCAGTTATTATTAAGTTACCTTTATGGGTTGCACAAAGATATTACCTGATGATATGTAACTTTATCTTATATAAACAAAAAACGTTTGTCAACAAAATTTTACAATTTACAGGTGCAAGTCAGGAAATCCGGGGAGAGACTGCTCATTGACGCCGCTTATACGGCAAATAAGCTTCAACATCTCTTCATAACGCTCCCGTTTAACCGGTTCAAACCCGTGAGCAAGGATAGACTTATTCCTGCTGTCAAGCAGGAGCTTCATCTGCTGCCAGTTTTCAAAAAAGGCAATGCCGGCGGGGTCTCCCAATGATTCAAGGATCTTATATGCGCCATACAGAGGGAGACTGATCCGGCTATCAATTTCACTCCTGAATTTATTTGCAAACTCCTGAGATAAGTCAGGGGGAAGCTGGTTCTCCTGAACATCCGATGTATTTATTCCCCTCCCTGCAAGCCTTATCTGGGCATACGCCTCGACTGCCCTGTAGAGGCGTGCCACGGCATCATCATATTTGTGTTCTAAATCAGCCCTCCGTTTTGCATTGGAAAGCAGGTCCAGGAAATGTTCATTCCTTATGCCGGTCATGCCTACACTCAGCTTCTCAAGGAAATTGAGGTTCTCTTTAAGTGTAGCAGCAAATGATTTTAAACCCGCTGGTCCGCCAAAAACAGTTGCCATTTCAAGGGATTTCTGCGATGGGCGCAATTTCTCCCATGCCTGTTTGTGCTGAAAATTATCCCAGAGACCATAACCCTCTGCTACATCTGACAGCGCCTTGTAGAGATGCTTTTCTCCGCCGCTGACCCTCATTGCTACACCGGCAAATATCTCTGCAACCTGCTTATAGCGGGCACGGCCAAACAGGACCGAGGCATCCTGCCTTTCTTTGACAGCAAGCTGGTCCCAGGGGTTAATCTGATGGAGCGCCTGCTCCTTACCGTCAATTACAATACCTGTCCCGCCCTTAGTCCTCTCTTTACCGCTTATATACCTGTATCCCGATGTATCATTTATTGTAGACAGGACAAGGGCAGCCACCATCGGCTTTGTCCCGCCTGTATAATCAACGACCCAGTCACCGGGCTGAAGCCGCCAGTTTTTCTGAAGATCCTTCCATTTGCCGGTGATTGCCTTGTAACAGGACAGGAGGTCGTCTGCATCATCTGTTATAATTTCTGCCATCCAGACAGGCCTGTCAGTCAACTTTGGCAGCACCTCATTATTAATAAGCATCCGGGTCTCTTCTGAAGCAAAGAAACAGAGACACTCAGGCTTAAGCTCATTAATGGAATAAATAACAGACTCCGGACTTCCGCCTATAGATATAAGAAGCGCCTTTATCCGCTGGTCAGCCATACGGTCAATATTACTACAAATAAATAGGGAAATAAATGGGTTTGACAGGCATGCTAAAAGCTAATAGAATCCATTTCTAATGGACAACACAATAAAAAAAATAGGAATAATATCAAAACCCCGTAAAAGCGACGCCGGGCCTGTACTGTCTGACCTGGTCAGGTGGCTTAAAGAGAGGGGAATTGAACCTCTGATGGATCAGGAGACGGCAGGCCTTATAGACTTTGACAGCCCCCATAAGAGGCCGGATATAGCAGCTCTATCAGATATTATTCTTGTATTGGGAGGCGATGGCACCCTCATCAGTGTCTCGAGGCTGATAGGCAGCAGGGGAACACCCATCCTCGGCGTCAATCTCGGCAGTCTTGGATTCCTCACCGAAGTGACCCTCGATGAAATGTACCCGCTCCTTGAGAAGATACTCGCAGGCAAGATGAGTATTGACGAAAGGTGGACTCTGGATGTAGCAGTGCAAAGGGGGGATAAAGAGCTGGCAAAGTACACGGTACTGAACGATGTCGTCATAAACAAGGGGGCATTAGCGAGGATGATCCTCATGGAGACTGTAATTGACGGGAGGTATCTCAACACATACCGGGCAGATGGTCTGATAATATCCACCCCTACCGGTTCTACAGCATATTCACTCTCTGCAGGTGGTCCAATCATAAATCCAAAAGTAGGGGCAATAATAATAAGCCCCATATGTCCCCATACTATTACCAACCGGCCAATTGTGGTTCGCGAGGATGTAATGATTGAGGTAACGCTGCAAACTGAGAATGAAGATGTGCTTGTCACACTTGATGGCCAGGAGGGTTATCCACTCCAGTATCTGGATAAGGTCGTTGTGAAGAAGTCGGCAAATGTCATACGGCTTATAACTTCACCGGATAAGGATTACTATGAGGTGCTCAGGCAAAAGTTACGCTGGGGAGTGTAGCAACGCCGGCTCTTTGCTCATAAGATACTCATGCATGGCCTTTGAGGCGACCTTCGCCTGTCCCATGGCCTTTATTACTGTAGCGCCGCCGGTTATAATGTCACCCGCCGCATAGACGCCATCCCTCGAGGTCTTGCCTGTTGCAGAATCAACAACGATAATACCCTTCTTGTTCGTCTCAAGACCAGGCGTAGTGTCTTTGATTATAGGATTAACACCGAAACCAAGGGCCATTATAACCGTATCTACCTCTTCTATATAATTCGAGCCAGGAATCTCTTTCGGGCTCCTTCTGCCTGAGGCATCAGGCTCTCCGAGCTCCATCTTAACGCATTCCATTGCCTTGACAAAATAATTATCATCACCAATAAATTTAACAGGATTTGTAAGGAATTTGAAATGTACCCCCTCCTCTTCCGCATGCTCCATTTCCCTCGGAAGACACGGCGCCTCCTCCCTGCTCCTCCTGTAGAAGACCGTAACGCTTTCAGGATGGAGCCTTGCCGAGGTCCTTGCCGCATCCATCGCTGTATCACCGGCGCCTATAACCGCTATCCTCTTACCGAAGAATACTGGCGTCAGGCTGTCCGGGAAAAGGTCTGCACGCATAAGGTTGACACGTGTCAGGAACTCATTAGCAGAATACACACCGCACATGTTCTCTCCGGGAATGCCCATAAAATACGGAAGCCCTGCACCAGTACCAACAAGGACTGCATCATATCCTTCAGCAAAGAGGTCATCTATAGTAAGTGTCTTGCCAATTACTGCATTACATACAATCTCAACACCCATCTTTTTGAGCATATCAATCTCAGTATCTATAACATCAATAGGGAGTCTGAATCTCGGAATGCCATAAACAAGGACACCACCAGGCCTGTGAAGCGCTTCAAATATCGTAACTTTATGACCAAGCCTTGCAAGCTCGCTTGCGCCGGTAAGACCAGCAGGACCTGACCCGACTACTGCAACCCTTCTTCCGGTTGACGGAGCGACTTCAGGCACTTCAACTAATCCGCTCATCCTTTCATAGTCAGCGGCAAACCTCTCAAGCCTTCCAATCCCGACTGACGGGCCTTTCTTGCCGATAACACATACAAGTTCACACTGCTCCTGCTGTGGGCACACCCTGCCGCAGATAGCAGGCAACAGATTATATTTCTTAAGGGTCCTCGCCGCCCCGATAAAATCCCTCTCCTCGATCTTTTTAATAAACGCAGGGATGTCAATTCCAACAGGGCAACCCTTAATACATGGCGCCTTACAATTATCAAGACACCTCATGGATTCAGTTAATGCAACTGCCTCTTCAAAGCCAAGAGGCACTTCAGCGAAGTTGTTGACCCTTGCCTCAGGTTCCTGCTCAGGCATATCCTGCAGGGGTATCTGCATACGTTCTTTATTGGATATTGTTCCGCTCACTGCACTCTCTCCTTTGATTTCATGCCCGCAAAATTAATTACAACCAGCCTTACAGACATAAAGTTCTGACGCCTTTTTCTCATAAGGAACATACATCTTCTGGCGATACACAAGTTCATCAAAGTTGACCTGATGGCCGTCAAAGTCAGGGCCGTCAACACAGGCAAACTTTGTGGCGCCGCCAACCTCTACACGGCATGAGCCGCACATCCCGGTCCCGTCAACCATGATGGCATTAAGGCTGACATATGTGGGGATCTTCACCGGTCTCGTCATCTCAGATACCGCCTTCATCATAGGCACAGGGCCTATTGCCGTAACCATATGCACAGGCTCCTGTTTTAATATTTCTGACAGCACGTCTATTACTAAACCCTTTGTGCCCGCACTACCATCATTAGTAGAGACCTCCACCCTGTCACATACCTTACGAAGTTCATCTTCCATAAGCACAAGTTCCTTTGTCCTTGCACCAACAATAGCAATAACCTTGTTGCCAAGTTCCTTTAATTCCCTTGCTACAGGTATTATAGCGCCGGTGCCGTATCCACCGCCTATCAGTACACATGTGCCATATTTATCCATGTGTGCCGCCCGGCCGAGCGGACCAACTAAATCTTCAATTGTATCACCTGCATTGAGCTTGATAAGCTCAGAGCTTGTCCTGCCTGCGGCCTGAACTATAATCCTCACAGTCCCCTTATCTCTGTCCCAACCAGAGACACTCAAAGGAATTCGTTCACCATTAGCAGAAACCCTTACGATAATAAATTGACCCGGCCTCATTTTCTTTACTGCAAGAGGGGCATGAATCTGCATAATCACAGTATTGGGCGCAAGCTCTTTCTTTTCGAATATCGTATAAGACATAGATTAAACCTCACTTATCTATTGATTGACATAGAACTTGTACATTAACAAGAAGAGAATTATGTTGTCAAGAGGAAAATCACCTTATGATGAATGGGTAATGAATAAGTTGACAGAAAAACATTTTTACTGCTAATCTACGTGATATACTGTCGTACCAATTCCAAACAGGACAAACCAGCTTCTCATCCGACCATAATCTTATTACGCTGGAACATAGTTTAGCATAACAATAACCGTAACAAGGGAGGCATCAAAATGGACATACAGAAAAACATTGGACAGGAAATAGAAAAGACGGCCTATGAGCTCTGGGAAAAAGGGGGATGTCTTCCTGGCAGGGAAATCGA
>Ga0209126_1000688_pt1 | contig 11439 bp, 10 predicted proteins | sample RifCSP19_1_FD_184024 | JGI IMG/M metagenome (GOLD analysis project Ga0209126, IMG submission 184024) | Soil microbial communities from Rifle, Colorado - Rifle CSP2_sed 19_1 (SPAdes) (version 2) | ecosystem: Environmental > Terrestrial > Deep subsurface > Rock core/Sediment | place: Rifle...
CCACCGCCCGGCCGCGCAGCCAGACCTCGTGGGTTTCCGGATGGAGGGCGAGCCCCTCGCTTTGCAGGGGGCCCGTCTCCGGCAGCGGCGCCCCGCTGCCGGTGCGCCGTAGGATGGCGCGGATGCGGGCAACGAGTTCCCGCGGGCTGAAGGGCTTGGTCACGTAGTCGTCGGCGCCCATCTCCAGGCCGACGACCCGGTCCAACTCCCGGTCGCGCGCGGTGAGCATCAGGATGGGCACGCGTGACTCCGCCCGGATCTGCCGGCAGACCTCGATCCCGTCCAGTTCGGGCAGCATGATGTCCAGCACCACGAGGTCGGGCCGGTCGCTGGCCACGCGGGCCAGGGCCTCGCGGCCGCTGGTCGCCACGGACACGGCAAACCCCTCCTGCTGCAGATTGTAGCGCACCAGTTCCACGATGTGCGGTTCGTCGTCGACGACCAGCACGCGGGGACTGCCTCGATCTTCCATCCGGACGGTCTCGTCTGCCTTTGTTGTCATCCTACATCACCCGCCGCAGTTCGCCACCGTAGAATCCCGCGGCGGCGATGACCAGTGCCCCGATCAGCGACAGCGCGATCGTCCATCCGGGGACGTCGGGCCGCCGCCAGCGCCCCAGGAAGACGGCCAGGTAGGCCGCGGTGGCGCCGTACGCCAGCACCGAGTGGATGCGGTGCTGGATCACGATGCCCGTGCCGACGCCCAGCTTCACCTGAGTCAGCAGGTCGATCCACCCAGAAGCGATGGAGACGGCGGCACCGAGCAGCCCTAGCCCGATAAGAAAACGGGCCACGGTGGCGTAGAGGTTCTCGCGGCGCGCCACGTAAAGTAACTCGAAGAGCGCGCTGGTCATCCAGAGCGCGACCGGGAAGTGCACGATAAGGGGGTGGTACAGGAAAACCATCGCCGCCTCCTACTTGAGAGGTCTCAACGCGCCGCCCCGGGGACCAGCAGCGCGAGAAGGGGAATGCCCATGATGAGCAGATGGCCCCGCAGACCGCGCATCTTGACACTCCTCACCGAAGCCTCCATAGTGCAGGTGGCGCCCGTCAGGGATCGTTCTTTCGCTGGACCCGTTGCCATCGTCCGTCGGGAGCGTTTCGCCTCTGTCACGCTGATGTAACGTCAGGGTAACACAGGAGGCCCGCGTGAGCCAGTCATACACCTTCCCGGCAGCGCCTTCCACAGATAGCATTGAATGGCCCGGCAGTCCGATCGGCGCAGGCAACACGATCACCCGCACCAAGACCCGCACCGCCATCCACGACAAGACCATCGACCGCATCCCGGGACGCCGCGACGAACTGGTGGGCGCGGCCGAGGCGCACATCCGCGCCAGCCGCGGGCGGCAGCCGGTCTTCGCACACGACGTGATCATCCATGGCGTGCGCGTGCGCGCCACTACCGACTCGTCGCACCTGCACGACTTCTGGGTGGACAACTGGTACAGCCCGGAGGAGTGGCAGACCATCACGGGGATGACGCCGCCGGCGGAGCCGCAGGTCACCGTCTACGCGATGGGGCCGGTCCCCGATCAAGAGGAGGCAGCGTACTACAGCCGGCGCAGCAACACCATCGTCTTCTTCAACACCGCGTATTACGGCCAACTCAAGTCCTGGGTCCTGGGGGCGGTCGGGCGCGTCCTGGCGGAGGAGTACGGCATCCACTCCATCCACGGGGCCTGCGTGGAGAAGGACGGCAAGGGCGTCCTCTACATCGCGCCCACCGGGACGGGCAAGTCGACGTCCTCCTATGGGCTGGTCACGTATCCGCGCACGCGCTTCCACTCCGACGACTGGGTTTATGTACGCTACACCTGCGGCACGCGCGATGGGCGGCGGGTTCACCCCATGCGCGTCTCCTTTCCCGGCGGGGAGGTTCGCGGCTACCGGGTCTTTCGCTGGCTGGAGGAGCACGGCCGGGACGGGGCGGGGATTGTGCACGGCCTGGACCTGGAGAACCGCGAGGTGAACGTGGCGCTGGCGGACCTCGACCTGGACGCGCCGATCCAGGCCTCCGCCTTTACCTCTGAGAAGATCTTCTACCTGCGCACCAACCTGGTGGAGAACTTCCCGCTCTCCGCGGCCGAGATGCTGCGCTCGAAGATGGAGAATGCCCCCGACGTCACCGCGGGTTACCTGCGGGAGATCGCGCCGCTGCTGGACGATCTAATGGAAACGATCCGCAGCGCGTCGGGGAGGGACGCGGCGGCGCTGGGGGCGATGGAACCGGCGCGGTTGCGCCTGGCCCTGGCCCGCATGATCGCCTTCGACAACGCCCGGGCGATGCTCGACATCACCAAGATGCTGCCGGCGGAGCGGGTCTTCGCCAACCCCATGGAGCCGGCCCATCTGGCCACGGTGATCCTCCTGAAGCGAGACCGCCGCGACCCCTTGGTGTTGGAGCACCTCTCTCTGCAGCGCTTCCTCGGCCGGCTGCTTATCGGTGAGACTCCCGAGCGCAAGCGGGAGATCGCGTACAATGCCTACCGCGCCGTGGACGATGAGAGCGAGAAGGCGTACATCGTGGCGCTAGAGCGAGAGACAGAAGCGCGCGAGGGTGAGGGGTACAGCGTCGAGGCCCTGGCCCAAACCTTCGCCACCCGCAGCGACCTGCCGGAGACGCTGGCGGAGGAGTTCGAGCTCTTCCGCATCATGCACCGGGCCTGCCGCTGCTACGACCTGAACACAGTCCTCACCGAGGACTCCGGCATCGAGGACAAGAAGACGGCCGTGGAGATGACGATGCGCGTGATCGCCCGCGTGGTGGACACCCTCCCGCAGCAGGTCCGCCACACGCTGGAGAGCTATCGCGACTTCGTCGGGGTGGGGAAGGCCACCCGCCGCTGATGGTGGCGCGGCCGCCCGCTCCGCACCCCGCGCCGCTGCGCGACCGCACCCCCGCCGTTCCCACGGAGATGCACGCCCTGGTCAAACCGGCGCCCGGCCCGGGCCTGTTCCTGGCCACCGTGCCGGTGCCGGCGCTGCGCGCCGGGGAGATCCTGGTCCAGGTGCAGGCCGGCGGCATCTGCGGCACCGACCTGCACATCTACAACTGGAACGAGTGGGCCGCCTCGCGCATCCACCCGCCGCGCATCATCGGCCACGAGTTCTGCGGCACCGTGGTTGACGTCGCGCCCGACGTCACGGAGGTCCGCGTCGGCGACTTCGTCGCCGGGGAGGGGCACGTCGCCTGCGGCGAATGTCCGCCCTGCCGGCGGGGCGACCGGCACATCTGCGACCGCCTGGAGATCATCGGCATCGACCGCGACGGCGCCTTCGCCGACTACGTGGCCATGCCGGCGCGCAACGCCTGGCGGCTCGACCGGGCCAGTGTCCCCGTGGAGGTGGCCGCCGTGATGGACCCTCTGGGGAACGCCGTGCATACCGCGCTGGCCACCGATCCTGCGGGGAAGCGGGTGGCGGTGATCGGCTGCGGCCCCATCGGCCTGATGGCCGTTCCGGTGCTGCGGCTCTCCGGCGCAGCCTTCGTCGCCGCCTCCGACGTGCGGCCGGAGCGGCGCGCCCTCGCGGAGAGGGTGGGGGCCGACCTGGTGCTGGACGGATCGGTGGACGACGTGCCCGCGCGGCTGCGGGAAGCGACCGGGGGACAGGGTGTGGACGTCGTCCTGGAGATGTCCGGCCACCCCGCCGGCATCCGGGACGGGCTGCGCGCGTTGCGCAGCGGCGGGTGGATGTCGCTGCTGGGGCTGCCCTCGCGCCTGGTGGAGATTGACCTGACCAACGACATCATCTTCAAGATGGTGCACCTGCAGGGGGTCTTTGGCCGCCGCATGTGGCAGACGTGGGAGCAGGCCACCTCACTGCTGCGTCGCGGACTGGATATCCGCCCAATCATCACGCACCGGCTGCCCCTGGAACGTTTTGCGGAGGCCTTTGCGCTGCTCCGCGCCGGCTCGGCCGGGAAGGTGATCCTCCTGCTGGCGGCGCGAGGGGAGGCGAAGTCGTGAAAAGCGTGATCAATCCCCTGGCCTATCTGGATGATGAACTGCGGGAGATGAAGGCGCGCGGGCTCTTCCGCTGGCCGCGGCTGCTGACGGGGCCGCAGGCGCCGGTGGCGGTTTACGACGGTCGCGAGGTCATCAACCTCTGCTCCAACAACTACCTGGACCTGGCCAACCACCCGCGCCTGAAGGAGGCGGCCCGCCGCGCCATCGACGACCTGGGGGTCGGCCCGGGGGCCGTGCGGACGATCGCCGGGAACATGGCGATCCACCGCGAACTGGAGGCGGAACTCGCCCGCTTCAAGCGCACCGAGGCGACGCTGCTCTTCCAGTCGGGGTTCACGGCTAACGCCGGCACGGTCTCCGCGGTGCTGGGCAAAGAGGACGTCATCGTCAGCGACGAGCTCAACCACGCCAGCATCATCGACGGGGCGCGCCTCGCCGGGGCGACGAAGAAGATCTACCCGCACCGGGACGTGGAGGCGGCGCGGCAGCTGCTGCGGGAATCGCCGGGGACGCGGCGGCTGCTGTTGATCACCGACGGAGTCTTCAGCATGGACGGGGATATCGCACCGCTGCCCGACCTGGTCGCCGCGGCGGAGGAGTTCGGCGCGATCATGATGGTGGACGACGCCCACGCCAGCGGAGTGGTGGGGCGGCAGGGCCGCGGCACGATCGACCACTTCAACCTGCACGGCCGCGTGCACATCCAGGTCGGGACGCTGTCGAAGGCGTTCGCCGGGCTGGGCGGGTACGTGGCCGGCAGCGGGACGCTGGTGGATTACCTGATCCACCGCGCCCGCCCGCTGCTCTTCTCCACGTCGCACCCGCCCTCCGTGGCGGCCTCGGCGCTGGCGGCGGTGCGGCTGGTGCAGGAGGACGACGGGCTGATCGTCCGCCTCTGGGAGAACACCCGCTTCTTTAAGGAAGGGCTGAAACGGCTGGGATTCGACACGGGCATCAGCGAGACGCCGATCACGCCGGTCATCGTCGGCGACGAGACCAAGGCGATGCAGCTTTCCGACAGGCTGTTCGACTTCGGCGTGTTCGCCCTGGGGATCGCCTTCCCCACGGTCCCGCGGGGGAAGGCGCGGGTGCGCACCATCGTCACGGCCGGGCACACGCGGGAGCTCCTGGAGCGCGCGCTGGACGCCTTCAAACGAGCGGGAGAGGACCTGCGCCTGATCTAGTGTGGCTCGCCCCGCTGATCTTCGCCGCCGCGCTGCTCTACTCGTCGGTGGGACACGGCGGCGCGTCGGCATACCTGGCGATGATGGCGCTGGCGGGCGTCGAGCCCACCGTGATGCGGCCCGCGGCGCTGGCCCTCAACATCCTGGTGGCCGGCATCGGCACCGTCCGCTACGCGCGGGCCGGGTATTTCTCCTGGCGGACGTTCGCTCCGTTTGCCGTGACCTCCATCCCGCTTGCCTTTCTCGGCGGCACGCTGCTCTTGCCCGGCGTCCTCTACGAGCGGATCGTGGGCGCGGTGCTCCTTGTCGGTGCCTACCGCCTCATCCGCCCCGACGATGGACGGATGGACACAGCCGTGCGGCGCCCGCCGATCTGGGTGGCCCTGCCGCTCGGCGCCGGGATCGGGCTGCTCGCCGGCCTGACCGGCGTGGGTGGGGGGATCTTCCTCAGCCCCCTGCTGGTCTTCACGGGATGGGCCACGATTCGGGAGCAGGCGGGCATCTCGGCGGCGTTCATCCTGGCGAACTCCGCCGCCGGCCTGGCCGGCGTGCTTACGAAGATGCCGACGCTGCCCGCTCCCGTCTACCTCTGGGGGATCGCCGCGATTGCGGGAGGCCTGATCGGGTCGGACCTGGGCAGCCGCCGCCTGGGGGTGGCGGCACTGCGCCGCCTTCTGGGCCTGGTCCTCATCATCGCGGGACTCAAACTCCTGGTCGGGTAGGGACCGCCCGAGCCGTGTAAAGCCCCATGCTATACTGACGCCGACATGCGCGTCTTCACGACGCTCCTGAGCCCTGCGGAAGCCCGCGCCCGCTATCTGGCCGCGCTGTCACCGGCGCCGCTGGGCACGGAGACGGTACCCTTGGATCAGGCGCTCGACCGCGTCCTGACCGCAGACTTGGTGGCGGGAGAAGACCTGCCGCCGTTTGACCGGTCTACCGTCGACGGCTTTGCCGTGCGCGCCGCCGATGTTGAACAGGGTGGCGAATCCGCCCCGGCGCGGCTGCGGCTGGTCGGCGAAGTCCGCATGGGCGAAGCGACAGCGCTCCGGCTGGGCGCGGGGGAGACCGTGCGGGTACCAACCGGTGGAATGCTCCCTCCCGGCGCGGACGCCGTAGTGATACAGGAACGGTCGCGCGTGCTCGACGAGACCGTCGAGGTTCACCGTCCGGTGCGCCCCGGAGAGAACATGATCTCGCGTGGCGAGGACGTGCGCGCGGGCGACACGGTGCTGCGTGCCGGCCGCCGGCTGCGCCCCCAGGACCTCGGCATTCTGGCGGGGCTTGGCCACGCGCGCGTCGCGGTGCGGCTGCGGCCGACCGTGGCTATTATCAGCAGCGGCGACGAGATCGTGCCGCCGGACCGCCCGGCCGGGCCCGGCCAGATCAGGGACATGAACACGTTTTCGCTCGGCGGTCTGGTGCGTCACGCCGGCGGGATCCCCGTCCCGTTCCCCATCCTTCCGGACGATCTCGCGACGGTGCATGGCGCGCTGCGCCGCGCCGTTGCGGCGCACGACATTGTGCTCATCTCGGGCGGCAGTTCGGTGGGCGAGCACGATGTAGTCGTGGACGCGATTCGGGCGCTGGGGCCGCCGGGCATCGTCGTCCACGGGGTTGCCATCCGGCCGGGGAAACCCACCGTCCTGGCGGCGGCCGGCAACCGACCAATCGTCGGGCTGCCGGGGAATCCGGTTTCCGCGATGGTCATCTTCGACGTCTTTGTCCGCCCGGTGCTGGCGGCGCTGCTCGGCAGCACCGAAAGGCGGCGTCCCGGCGCTCAGATGCGCGCTCGCGCCGGTCGCGCCATCGCCGCTCCCACAGAACGGGAGGATCATGTGCGCGTCGCGCTGGAAGCACGGGACGGCGACCTGTGGGCGCACCCACTGCCCGCCAAATCCGGCCTGCTCACGTCAATGGTGCGGGCGGACGGCATCGTGGTCGTCCCGCCGGGCGGCCGGATCGCCGAGGGCGAGACCGTGGAGGTGGATCTCCTTGAGGGCTAAGCGCCGCCTTACCCATGTCGATGCCTCCGGCCGGGCGCGCATGGTCGACGTGGGCCAAAAGCCGGAGACCGCGCGCGAGGCCGTGGCCCGCGGCGAAGTCATCATGCGGCCGCAGACCCTGCGACTGATCCAGGCGAATCAGGTGGCGAAGGGGGACGTGCTCACCCTCGCCCAGGTCGCCGGCGTGATGGCGGCCAAACGCACGCACGAGTTGATTCCCCTCTGCCACGCGATCCCGCTGACGGACGTGCAGGTGACCTGCCGGCCCAAAACACCGGATCGCGTAACGATCGAAGCGGTAGCCCGCACGGTGGGACGCACCGGTGTGGAGATGGAGGCGCTGGTCGCCGTAGCCGTGGCCGCGCTGACGATCTACGACATGTGCAAGGCCACCGACCGGGAGATGAGCGTCGAGCGCGTGCGCCTGGTGGCCAAGCGCGGCGGCCGGAGCGGCGAATTCCGCCGGGAGGGGGAAGCAACCTAGCCGTGGCCGCGCTGGCCGGGCGGCGCGTGGCCGTCCTCACCATCAGCGACAGCGTCTCCGCCGGCCGGCAGCCCGATGCGAGCGGGGCTGTCATCGCGGAGATGCTCACGGCGCAGCAGGCAGTGATCTCATCGCGTGATGTGCTGCCCGATGACCGCAGCGCTATCGCCGCGCGCCTGCGCGCGTACGCCGACGAACTGCACGTGGATCTCGTCCTGACCAGCGGCGGCAGCGGGGTGGCGCCGCGGGATGTGACGCCGGAGGCGACGCTGGATGTGGTTGAGCGTCTAGTCCCCGGACTACCGGAGGCCGCTCGGTCGCGCACCCTGACGGCGACGCCGCTGGCCGCGCTCTCCCGCGCTGTCGCCGGGATCCGCGGACGGACGTTGATGGTCAACCTGCCGGGGAGTCCCAAGGGGGTGAGGGAGTGGCTGGAGGTGCTCCTCCCGGTGCTGCCGCATGCGCTCGACCTACTCGCGGAGACGCCCCCTGCGTGGGGCACGCCGCACACACCGTAGCATCAGCGGCGCAGGAGATCCAATTTGAGGTGTCCGTCGAGTTCGGTCTGTCCGTCTCTGTGTTGACGCTGTCGGCCGGCCGTTCATATAATAAAACACCAGCGAGATTCCACGCAGTTGCTGCACGATACAGGTTGGGCCGGTGGCGCAGTCTGGGAGCGCGCTTGCATGGCATGCAAGAAGTCGGGGGTTCGAATCCCCTCCGGTCCACCAAAGATTGTGAGGCGGGGTAGTTCCCCGCCTTCGGTGTTATCTCACGGGAATCTCGTTTGAACCTTTCCCTGCCGCGTGCATTCTGAATGCTCGCGGGAGACCGACCTCTTTGAGTCGATCCCGCGGGATCAAGAGCACCCTTCCCTGTCTGACCGCTGGCAGTCGACCTCGACGTATGAGCTCGAACAACCACCCCCACGAGACGCCCAAAAGCTTGGCGGCCTGACTAACGCTAACGTATCCTAGGTTGGCTGGTTCTACGGATGTGTGGTACGCGGCCATGAGGCGATCATAGGTTTCTGTTCGCGAGAGTGTCCCAGACGTTCGCCGAATCTCATGGGCGTAGTGGGAGAAGAACACAGCCAGGTTCCGGTGACCAGTCTGCCTGGCAATCCGCATGATGTCCTCGCCAAAGGCAATCAAGAGCGAAACAAAGATGTCCCGCATCTCATGCGGCTTAAGCCGCAGCCCTGAGCGTGCGAGAGCCGGGGTCCAGACGTACCGGCGAAAGTAGGACGGGTCGATGGGCCCTCCCCCCGCAGCGGGGAAGATGAGGTCATCAGGGCTTCCGCCGGGGAGACTGGTCAAGACCGTACGCACTGGGTCCATCATTTCGACTGCCCGCACGATGCCGCGCTTGGGGGCACGGACGACTGTTGGCTCATGGGTCGGGCGCTGCCGGCGAACATACACGAATCCGCGCTCAAGGTCGACGTCATGCCAACGAAGTTCTCGGGCCTCGCCGAACCTGGCGCCCGTCAGGATGCTCACGAGGACAAACGGCTTGAAGTCGTCGCGGGTGCTACGGATCAGCGTCGTGATTTCCTCAAGGCTGTACGGTCGCGCGGACGTTTCAGCGGGCTTCACCAGCGGGACGCGGCGGGCGGGGTTGTTACTCAACAGCCCGAGATTCACAGCGTCTTCAAGCATCTTGTGGAGCACCGCCCCGGCACGGCGGGCCGTATGGAGTTGGGGGATGCCCGTGCGTCGGTTGAGTTCTTGACAAAGGCTCGCGTAGAAGTTGCGGACGTCCTCCGCAGTCAATTGCACCAGGGCCTTTTGGCCGAAAGCGGGCAGGATCTGACCTCGGAGGAGGCTCCAGTCCCGCTCCACTGTCGTCTTCTGGAGGCGACCTTCACCCTCCCGGTAGCGGATCCACCGGCTGGCAAAGTCCTGGAGGGTCACAGGTTGCATCTACAAGATGGATCGGCAGATTCTCCAGATTTTGCAGGGAGACTCACACAGGGGAGGCGGCGAGATGGTCACCGATCGTCTTTAGTGTTGCGCTTGGAGAAGGCGTGAGGCTTGACTTAGGCCAATTGCTCCCTAAAATGAGGGTTTGAAGTGGGCGATGACCGGAAGTAGTAGGTGGTTTCCGCCGCCCGAGAGAGCCGGTGGGAAGGGTGCGAACCGGTGGCGGGGGACACCGAACTCGTCCGGAAGCCGTGCCGATGAGACGGGCCTAAGGCCTCGGTAGCAGTCCAGTCGGCGTCGTTTCCCCACGTGACGGGGGAAAGCGGACAGCGGGTCCGCAAGTCTGGTGACCCGCCGTCAAACAGGGTGGTACCGCGGAGGCCGCCTTCGTCCCTGGGACGAGGGCGGCTTGAGTTTTTCTCGGGAGGGGATGGCGATGAAACCGTCCGAGGTGATCTGGTTCAACGGAGAGATCGTGCCGTGGGAGGCGGCCCGCGTGCACGTGCTGGCGCATGCGCTCCACTATGGGAGTAGCGTCTTCGAGGGCATCCGCACCTACGCCACGCCGCCGGGGCCGGCGGTCTTCTGCCTCGACGACCACCTGCGCCGCCTCTACGACTCCTGCCGGATCACCCGGATGACGCCCCCATATGCGCCGGAGCTACTGCGCGACGCCATCCTGACCGTCGTGGCGCGAAACGGGCACCAGTCCTGCTACATCCGACCCGTGGTGTTCCGCGGGATGGGCTCGTTGAACGTGGACCCGCGGAAGTCCCCGATCGAAGTCGCGGTCGCCACGATCGAGTGGGGCCGCTACCTGGGGGAGGAGGCGCTGGAGCAAGGCGTGGACGTGATGGTCTCGTCCTGGCGGCGCATGGCGCCCGACACCCACCCGGGGATGGCGAAGATCGGCGGCAACTACGTCAACTCGTCCTTCGTGGCCATGGAGGCGGCCGACAACGGCTTCGCCGAGGGCATCGCCCTGGACACCCAGGGCTATGTCAGCGAGGGCTCCGGGGAGAACATCTTCCTGGTGCGCGACGGGACCGTCTACACGCCGTCGCTGGCCAGCTCGATCCTGCCGGGCGTGACGCGCAAAGTGGTGCTGACACTGTGCGCCGATCTGGGGATCCCGGTGCGCGAGGCGCAAATGCCCCGGGAGATGCTCTACGTCGCCGACGAGATCTTCTTTTCCGGCACCGCCGCGGAGATCACGCCCGTGCGTTCCGTGGATCGGATCCCGGTGGGCGCGGGGCGGCGCGGGCCGATCACGACGCAGATTCTGGAGGAGTTCTTTGGTATCGCCGAAGGGCAGCGGCCGGACCGGCACGGGTGGCTGACCCCGATCCGGGCGGCCGCCGTCCGCACGGCCTCGTCGTAGGAGGAGGCGAGATGGCGCAACGGTACGACCCGCAGGGCATCGAACAGAAGTGGCAGGCCCGCTGGGAGGCGGACCGGCTGTACCATGCGCCGGACTTCGACCCACAGCCGAAGTTCTACTTCCTGACGATGTATCCGTATCCATCGGGGGACCTGCACATCGGGCACTGGTACGCCATGTCCCCCAGCGACGCCGCCGCCCGCTTCCGGCGAATGCAGGGGTACAACGTCATGTTCCCCATCGGCTTCGACGCCTTCGGCCTGCCGGCGGAGAACGCGGCCATCCAGCACGGCATCCACCCCTACACCTGGACGATGGACAACATCGAGGGGATGCGGCGGCAGCTGCGCTCGATGGGCGCGATGTGGGACTGGGAGCGCGAGGTCGTGACCTGCGATCCCGACTACTACACGTGGAACCAGTGGTTCTTCCTGAAGATGTACGAGCGCGGGCTGGCCTACCGGGCGCTGGCGCCCGTGGACTGGTGC
>Ga0209126_1000689_pt1 | contig 11422 bp, 9 predicted proteins | sample RifCSP19_1_FD_184024 | JGI IMG/M metagenome (GOLD analysis project Ga0209126, IMG submission 184024) | Soil microbial communities from Rifle, Colorado - Rifle CSP2_sed 19_1 (SPAdes) (version 2) | ecosystem: Environmental > Terrestrial > Deep subsurface > Rock core/Sediment | place: Rifle...
CGTCGCGGAGCGGGTCGTGGCGGAGGCGAAGAAGCAGAAGGCGGCGGCCGCGGGCCATTGACGGTGTGCGATGCGTGACAGGCTGGGGGCGGCGCGGGACGAGATCCGCCAGCGGATCAACCTGGTGGAACTTGTTTCGCAGCACGTCGCCCTGAAGAAAGCGGGGCGGCAGTACAAGGGGCTCTGCCCCTTTCATCAGGAAAAGACGCCCTCGTTCCACGTCGATCCGGAGCGGGGGCTCTACTACTGTTTCGGATGCCACGCCGGCGGCGATGCCTTCGACTTCGTCATGCGCACCGGCAACCTGTCCTTCCCCGAGGCGCTGGAGCAGCTGGCCGCGCGCACCGGCGTGCGGTTGGAGCGTAGCCCGGAGGAGGCGCAGGACCGCTCGGAGCGGGAGCAGATGCTGCGGGCGCTGGACGCGGCGGCGGCGTTCTACCGGGAGCAGCTGGCCGGCGACGCCGGGCAGGTGGCCCGCGCGTACTTAGAGCGGCGTGGCGTGGACGCGCAGACGCGAGAGCGGTTCGGCCTGGGCGCCGCGCCGCAGGCTTGGGATGCGCTGTTGCGCCACCTGCGCGGCCGCGGGTACCCGGTCGCGCTGCTGGAGCGCGCCGGCCTGGTGCAGGCGCGCAGCGGGGGAGAGGGGCACTTCGACTTCCTGCGCCACCGCCTGATCTTCCCAATCCAGGACCTGCAGGACCGCACCGTCGCGTTCGGCGGCCGGGCACTGGACGACGCCACGCCCAAGTACCTGAACTCCCGCGAGTCGCCCGCGTTCAACAAAGGGAGGATGCTCTACGCCCTCAACTGGGCGCGGGAGGCGATCCGGGAGGCGGGCGAGGTCGTCATCGTGGAAGGGTACATGGATGTTGTAACCTGCCACCAATCCGGCATCCGCCACGCCGTGGCGTCGCTGGGGACGGCGCTTACCCCGGACCACGTCCTGCTGCTGAAGCGCTTCGCGCCGCGGGCGGTGGTGGTCTATGACCCCGACGCGGCGGGCATGGCCGCCAGCGAACGGGGGCTACACCTCTTCGAGGAGGCGGAACTGCCGGTGCGGGTGGCGGCGCTGCCCCAGGGGCGAGATCCCGACTCCTTCCTCCGCCAGGAAGGCCCGGAGAAATTCCGGACGATTCTGGCCACTGCCCTTTCCATGTTCGACTATCAGGTAGCCCAGGCCCTCTCCCGCCACGACCCCCGCACCTTAGAAGGAAAGATCGCGTTCGTCGACGAATTGCTCCCTGTTTTAGGGTCGGTGGCAAACCCGGTCCGCCAGTCCGAATACCTGCGGGCCCTCGCGGAGCGGTTCAAAGTTTCCGAGGATGCGCTGCGCCAGCGCCTCGTCGCTCTCAGACGGTCGGGCCGGGGCGCGGCGAAGCCACCAGAGCCGTCGGCCGTCCAGGGCACCAAGCGGTTCCGGGCGGAGAGGCTGCTGGTGCACATGATGGTGCAGGCGCCGGAGGCCCGGAAGGTCGTTCGCCGAGACCTCTCGGTCGAGGATTTCCTCGATCCCCTCCACCGCAATCTGGCGCAGGTCTTGCTGGACGCGGATGCGCCGGCGGAGGCGCTGAAGGACCGCCTGGCCGACCAGGAGAGCGTGGCCTTGCTGACGCGGCTGCTCTTCGACCCGCTTGGGGTCGCGGAGAAGGACGAGGAGAAGGTCTTGCTCGGCAACATCGCCACCCTCCGCCGGGTGGAGGTGGAGGAGAGACTCCGCGAACTGCGGCAGCGTTTGGCCGAGGCGGAGGCGGCGGGGAACGAAGAAGAGGTCGCGAACCTGCAGCGGGCGATTTGGGCGCTGCGCAGCCAGGAGCCGCGACCACAGGAGGCGCCGCGCTAAGCGCGGCCCGAGGAGCATGGCGAAGAAGAAGGCCCAGGTGCCGGCGACGACAACTGAAGAAGGGGTGGCGGCGGACAAGGGGCCGCTCACGGCCGAACTGCGCGGCCTGATCGAACTCGGCCGCAAGCGGGGCTACCTCACCCAGGACGAGATCCTGGAGCAGTTCCCCGAGGCGGAGCAGAACGTCGACGAGATCGACCGCATCTACAGCATTCTCTCCGGCCAGGGCATCGAGATCGTCGAAGAGGCCAAGGAGGCGGAGGAGAAGCCCAAGGAGGGGGAAGAGGAGGAGGCCGGCGTGGACGGGATCTCCATCGACGATCCCGTCCGCATGTACCTCAAGGAGATCGGCAAGGTCGCCCTGCTTACGCCGGAGCAGGAGGTCGACCTGGCCCAGCGGATGGAGAAGGGCGATGAGGAGGCCAAGCGCCGGCTCATCGAGGCCAACCTCCGCCTGGTCGTCAGTATCGCCAAGAAGTACGTGGGCCGGGGCATGCTCTTCCTCGACCTGATCCAGGAGGGCAACCTTGGGCTGATCCGCGCCGTGGAGAAGTTTGACTGGCGCAAGGGCTACAAGTTCAGCACCTACGCCACCTGGTGGATCCGGCAGGCCATCACCCGGGCGCTGGCCGACCAGGCGCGCACGATCCGCATCCCCGTGCACATGGTGGAGACGATCAACAAGCTCGTGCGCATCTCCCGCCAGCTGCTGCAGGAACTGGGGCGGGAGCCCGCGCCGGAGGAGATCGGGGAGGTCATGGCTCTGCCGGCCGAGCGGGTGCGCGAGATCATGAAGATCGCCCAGGAACCGATCTCCCTGGAGACGCCGATCGGCGAGGAGGAGGACAGCCACCTCGGGGACTTCATCGAGGACCACGACGCCCTCGCCCCGGCGGAGGCCGCCTCCTTCACCATGCTGAAGGAACAACTGGAGGGCGTGCTGGAGACCCTCACGCCACGGGAGCGCAAGGTGCTGAAGCTGCGCTTCGGGCTGGACGACGGGCGGCCCCGCACGCTGGAGGAGGTCGGCCGGGAGTTCGGCGTCACCCGTGAGCGCATCCGCCAGATCGAGGCCAAGGCGCTGCGGAAGTTACGCCACCCCAGCCGTTCGAAGCGGCTGAAGGACTTCATCGAGTAGATCCAGCCGGCGAGGTGGGGAGGAACTGAAAGGGAGGGGGAGCCCCTCCCTTTCTTCGTTCTTTCGGCCCGCGACGTTACGGGCCGACCGTGAGCTTTGTCGTATAGATGCTCTGGTTTCTGTTGCCGACGCTGTTGGTCGCGCCGGGGCCTGGGATCAGGTCGCACTGCCCAGCGGGCACGTCGCGGTTGTCGGTCCAGACGACGTGCACGATGTGGTTCGCCCCGTCCCAGCGGGCGTCCAGTTCGATGTAGTCGCCGTGGAAGGCGACACTGCCACTACCAAACATCTGGCAGTTTCCCTCATGAGACACGCCGGTGACCCTCGTCTCGGCATCAAATGCGGGCCAGGTGAACCCGTTGCAGTTGGTGCAGCGGTAGTAGACGTCGAGGGCCTCGTTGCCGGCCGTCACGCTGTTCCGGAAGTCGTACCAGGCCGCGTGCAGGGCGCCCTGAGAAACCTCGATCGTCGGCCAGATCTGATGTCGTGACCCGGGATCTGTGTTCACCTGCACGGGTGCTCCCCAGGTCGCGCCGCCGTCTGTCGAGCGGGCGGCATAGATGTCGTAGTCGCCGGCGAAACTCTGGTAGGCGACGTAGACGATATTGGGGTTCCCATTGTCCGTGGCGATGAACGCGAAGGTGGGCGTGCGGAAGGCCACGCCCGGCGCCTGCGGCGCAGAGATCGTCGCCACAGACACGGGGTTCGTCCAGTGGGCCCCACAGTCGGTGGACTTGACCACCTGGATCGACGCTACATCAGAGTTCGAGGTGAAGGTGCGGTAGGCGACGTAGATAGTGCCGTTGGGCGCGACGGCAATGTCCGAACCTTGCGTGCGCACGGTCCCGGCCCGGCCGCCCGTGGAAATGATCCGCGGCGACGAGAATCTCGCCCCGCCGTTGGTGGATCGGCTGAAGACAATGGGGAACGACCCGCCAACTCCGTGGAAGCTGGTGAAGCTCACGTAGACTGAGCCGGCACATGTGCTTGCCGCCGCCGAGTTCATGTCGATCTCCATCCATTCCTTGTCCACGAAAGTCCCGGCGAAACCGAAAGGCTGGTTGGGGACGGCGAAGCCGACCGCACCACGGTCAACAATGGTCGTACCGGCATAGGTGAAATGGGGCGGTGACCCTGCCGTAGTGGTGGTGCTCGCCGTGGCCGGTGTGGTGGGTGTGAAGTTGTACTTGGCGACGTAGACGACGTTGTCGACCGGCCGGTCCGGCTGGTCGAAGTTGCGGTTGAAGGCGATGCCCGCAATGTAGAGGTTGCCGGCCGCGTCAAACCGGACGACCGGGTCGCCCGACCCGTCGAGGTTCTTCAGCGGCGAGTTGAGCCCGTTGGAGGAGGTGTCGGTTGGAAACCCGGGGATCATCGTGTTGTAGCCGTTGGGGAATGGCGCGGCGCCGAACCAGGTCGTCCCACCATCGAAGGAGAGGTAGACGGGCATCCAGGCATCGGCGAAGTGTGGAACCATGCGGTAGTCGTTGGAGGCCGCGGCGATGATGTCGCCCGCGTTGTTGGTCACCGGTGAGGTGGCCGGACTGATGGCAACGGTCGGCTCGTTGGACTGGCGATTCTGGGCATCCTTGCTCGGCGTGACGTTGGCCAGGCCGCCGTCGACGTTGTTGTTGTCATCCGTGACCTTCACGTTCGGCCCAACCCCGGCGTGACCGGCAAAGATGCTGGGTGCTGTGATGAGGCTTACTGCGGCGACCATCATTAGCAGGATTTGGACGTGCCGACGAACGCGGGAAGACATCCAGCTTTCACCCCCATCGGATCTGAAACGAACGTGCCCTCTTATCGCCTCCGGCGATGAGTAGCGGCGAAACGGAGACACTCGATGCCTTCGGCCTGTGATGATTACCCTGCAATTCGGGAAGGCGCGGGGCCGCTCCTCCGTCCGGCGGATGCGAATTCCTTGCGCCCAGGGCCGTGCGCGTCGAGTTCAGGAGGTTCGACGCAGGTTTGAGGCTGTTTTCAGCCGTGCAGCCTACGATCCCGCCAATTCCTCGCGGCCCCGCCGGTGGAGTCGTGCTTAGGGTCCGATGGTCGCATAGAAGATGTGCGGTCCTCCGAATTCCCACGGAGTTCTGGGTACTACCACGGACGTAAGGAACTTCCTGTGGGGACTGCTCGTTCGATAAGATAGGAAGAGTAGAGGAGTGAGGATGCGGAAGACGGTCCTGGTGTTCACTGTCCTTTGGGTGCTGGCCGGTGCGTCGGTCCTGCCCGCCGCAGCAGGCGCGAACGGACTCAATGTCCCTTTCGTGACAGTGGTGGCGGGACGGACGTCGGGCATCCGCCTGCCGCTCCAGGCGGTCATTCGCGACCGGGACGCCTGGCTGGCTCTTTGGCGCCGGCATACCGGCGCCGCCGCCGTGGCTCCGCCCGTTGATTTTGCTCGGGAGATGGTTGTCGCCGTGTTCGGCGGATCGGGCGCCGGCGCGCGCAGCGTGACGATCACACGGATTGCCCGCGGCCCCGAGCGACTGACGGTGTGGTATGTGACGGCGGAGCGGTCGCCGCTGCCGGATGAGGGCGGGCAGACTCCCCCGGCGCCGTTCCACATCGTGCGACTGGCGCGGTCGTCCCTGCCCGTTTCCTTCAAGCAGACGAAGACCTTCCCTGTAGTCCCCCAGCCCTAGCCTCGCCGAGAATACTGGGGCCTCAGGTGCGTCCGCACCTGAGGCCCCAGCGTGCACTCCGTCTGGCCTACCGCGCCGTCAGATTAGTGCGGGCGTAATAGAGGTCCTCTTCGACCGTCCCGCCTCGACCGCGGGTGTCCGCCCAGACGATGTGGGCGATGTTGCCGGAGTCCACGGCCACCCACATGTAGTCTCCCAGGAACCCGGCCTGGAGCGGGTTGTTCGCCACGACCAGGTTGGGCATGGAGGCCGTCGTGATGCGGAAGTAGGTGAGCGTCCCGTTGGGTACGCGCTTCACCAGTGTGATGTCACTGCAGCCGGTCGTCTCGCAGCTGCCGTACTTCCGGTCGTAGTAGGCGATGAAGAGCGTTCCGTTGGGCCCGACCGCGCTCCACGACTGCCACTGCACGGTGTTGTTGTCGTTCCCGGCGGCGTTGCTGATGTTGATCGGAGCGCCCCAGGTGGCGCCGCCGTTGCTGGAGATGGACAGGAACACGTCAGTGTCGCAGGGAGGCGTCGCAGTCGAGAAGTCGCCGGTGCAGTTGGCCGCGAGGTTCCGTGTGTCCCACCAGACCACGAACAGCCGCGACAAGTTGGTCGGATCGGCGCTGATGGACATCCCCGTAAACTCGGGTGCGCGGTAGCCGTTCGGCGGCAGACACTGCCGGCCGACGGGGCAGCCGGCCGCGTTAGCGCCGGTCGCCGTCGGGTGGGTCCCGATCAGGTCTCCGACCTTGGTTGGCGGCGTCCAGTTCGCCGAGTTGGTGCAGTCCGCCGCGACCGGGCACTTGGTGAATAGGACCTGGTTGATCCCCAGCAAAGGAGTGTTTCCGTTGCCGAAGACGACGTAGACTGTCCCGTCGGGTCCGACGATTGGGTGGGAGCCCTGGTCCTGGTCGCAGGCGTTGGGGTTGGCCGACCCGCTGAAGACGGTACAGATCGCGGCGTTCGCGCCACTGATCGCGATGCCGGCCGACCAGGTGGCCCCGCCGTCGGTCGACTGGGAGAAGTAGATGGGGCTGTGTCCGCCGACACCCGCTCCGGTGGCAAAGTTGAACCGTGTCCACGTCGCGTAGACCCGGTTCGCCTTCGGGCTGCCGGGGGTGCTGTCCGCGACGATGAACTCCTTGTCGTGGAAGACGTCGGGGTTGTTGTCATTGGCCACGACGCCGGGGGGGTTGGTGCGGTATGTCTGGAACGAGAGCGCCGAGTTCGGTGTGTGATAGAAGGCGCCGCCGATGCCGGCGTTGGACTTGACGACCAGGAAGGCGCTCGCCGCCGCGGCGACGTCGAAGAAGACGCCGCCGACGTAAGCGTTCCCCAACGCGTCAAATGTTGCCGTGGGGTCACTGCAGGCATCCGCCGTGTGGCCGTCGAGCATTAGGAACTGCCAGAACGGCGGGACCATGTCCCCCCACTTCTTCCCCCGGTCGAAGGACCAGGCGTAGCCGCAGTGGTTGAATCCGATCCGGCTGTCATTCCCCCCGACGATCAGATTGCGTGAGTCGGTAGGGTTGATGGCGATGACCTCCTCGGCCTGCCGCCGGAGCGAGCAGTCCTGGTTCACGCGAACGTTGAGGAACGTGCCGCTGGCCCCGACGAAGGTGTTCTGGCAACCTTCGGTGACCGGCCTGCTGACGGACGTGATGAGCGAAGAGGTGCTCACACCGGCCGGGAGCCGTCCGCTGATTTCCAGGTACGTCTGGAGGACCCCGCCGGAGACGGCCTGGCGCTTGGCCACCGGCGCCTGCTGCCCCAGGGCGACGCGGGCATTGTATTCCAGGACGCGGTTTGGCGTGGGCCGCGACTGCTGTGACGCGACCTGGCCGTTGACGATAACCATTGCGCCGAGGATGAGAATCAGCAATACTGCCACGCTGATGCGTGGTCGTGACATCAGTACCCCCCCTTCCTGCAAGTGGCCCTGCCCACCCGATCTGCGGCCCATCCCACCTCCTTGCCCGGTTGGCTCCTGCCCCCTCGGTCAGGGGGCCGGCGCGCCAGGGTAGGGATTGTCGTACCAACGCAGGATGTACTGGAATGGCGACGGACGGATGATCGATTTCTCGCTCCCCAGACCCTCGGTCGGGTCCAGGAAGATGCCGCTCGACCGGCTGATTCGGACATACCGGGCGAACAGGCCGCCGTGGAAGGCGGCGGCCCGGTCGATCACGACGTTGACGTTCGGGGCGAACACGACCCCCGCGACCCTGTTGGCGCCGTTCCAGCGGATCGAAGCGGTGCTGGTGCCGAAGAAGTTGGGATCCCGGCCGCTCATCAGCACGTGGACACGGTCCGCCGGCGTGACGAGATGTCCGTCGAAGTCGATCGCCCCGAAGACGGCGCCTTCGCCGAGTGTGAATGTGCCGCTGACGTGGAAGTACACGGTCCCCGGGCCGGTGATCACGAGCTGGGCCTCTCGTTCCAGGACGATGTCGGACAGGTGGATGTGCAATTGGGCCTGGGGCGCGCTGAGGGTCTCTATAGTCACCGCCCGGCCGTCTTCCACATGGAGCGAGCTCCAGGACATGGTCTGCTGGGCAGCCGTCTGCACGATGGGATCAGGCGCCGGCTTGCTGCCGGGCTGGGAGGGTGGCGCGAGGAAGTTGGGACAGACGACCTCCCGCAGCCTGGCCCGCACGGAGCCCTCGACCTGGCGGTCGCACCCCTCAGAGCACGCGACGTCCCCGGCGGCGGCGATGCGCCCCTCGACTGCGCCAGGGATCCGCCAGCGCAGGCTGTTATCGGGCTGACCGTCCGTATGCTCCCGGCTGGTGTTCTCGGGAATCTCACCCACGAGGAACCACGGGCCCTGGGGCGAGTCGCCGGCGGTCCGGTAGATCCGCCGGCGGACGATGGTCGGGCCGCCGACGGGAATGTTTGTCAGGGCGCCGTGCTGGTCCGTCAGGAGCAGGACCGGGGTGGGAGGGCTCCCGCCGGACTCCCTTCCCCGGCTGCCGACGAAGCTCACGCGCCAGGTATATAAGCCGGACAGCCCCGGTCGGCCTTCCGGCGCCACGGCCTCGGCCAATGGGGCCAGCGAGGGCGCGGCGGGGACGCGTCCCGCTACGGTGGGGGGTTGCTTGGGTCCGTCCACCGTCACTTCCGCATTGCTGCCCACATCGCCGATGAGGGAGGTATCGGGACCCAACACCACGCGGTCGCGGCCACAGATCCCGAAGACGCCGATATCCCCCTGAGCAGGGACGTACCGCCGGACCGTCACCTCGATCTGCCGGCGGGCCCGGGCCGCCCGCGCGGGGATGAATCCTGTGGAGCGGATCAGGCGCAGGTCGCGCTCATCGACATCCGTTGTGCCTGGGTCGTCCAGACAGGCCGGGGGCTGGGAATCCCGCGGGTAGACACAGGCGACGGTGACGGAGAACGTTCCCAAGGGTCGTCCGTTGGCCCCCGGCAGCGCGATGTCTTCCGGTTCACCGGCGTACTCCTGATCGGTGGCCAGGGCTGCCCGTTCGACCAGTTGGGCCACGCCATAGTTCACGCCGGCCTCCGCGACGCTCAGGGACTGCATCGCCAGCTGCCCGGCCACCGCACCCTGCAGGTCGCTCATCACCAGGGACAGACCGCCGACGACGACGAGCTCGACAAAGAGAAAGACAACCAGGACCAGCGTGAGCACAAGGCCCGACTCGGGCCGCGCGAGCGTCCTCATGGGCCCCGGATCCCCACAGTTGTCGCGTAGGTTTGGGCTTCTTGCCTGCCGGAGGCCCCCGTCGCCCGGACGGTCAGGACGATGCGAATCAGCCGCACCCGCTCCGGATCGGTGGTGGCGGCACTGTCCGTGCTCAGGTAGGAGACCCGGAAGGCCGACACGATGGGTGGAGTAATGGCGACCCGCTCCCGCTGCAGGGAGAGGCGGTCCTGCTCCCGCGCACACTGATCCGGCGATTCCTGCTCCAGTGTTTCCTGCCAGAGGGTCTGGCCTTCCAGGTAGTAGACATAGGTGGAGCGGGGTGGGTTCTGGGTCTCGTCGAGAACGGCCCGGAATGCGAGTCGTTGGCTAAACCCGTTGCCGCTGCCGATGCGCAGCACCCCCTGCGGACAGGCGGCACGCGGGTCATAGTTCACCTGGCGCAGTCGATCGGCCAGGAATGCCAGCGCCAACCGTCCCTGCTCCTGATCGGCCACGCGGGCGTTCACGATTAGGCGTGCCTTGATCGCGCTGCCCACGAGGAGGTGGAGACTGGTGGTCACAATACTGGCGATCGCCAGCGCCGTCAGGACTTCGATCAGCGTCGTTCCGCGATCGCGCCGAACACGGGCGGGAACCGTCGTGGTCACGGGCAGGCTCCCGCCACCCGGAGGTCGGCGATATACGTGGTGGTAGTGAAGAACGAAGCAGCCGGTGGATCCGGGTCCGGCCAGTCTCGCTCGTGCAGGCTGACGCTGGCCACCAGGCTGGCCGGCCCCACGGACTCCAGCCGGACGAATCCGGCGGCGAACCCATCCGGCAAGGCCGGTTCCCCGGCCAGCAGCGCGGCGGGCGTGAGTTTGCGGATCCCAGGGGTCAGCCGCTGAAAGCACTGCGTGCGGAGAAACTCGATCTCCGCCTGCGCCCACGCCGTCGTCGCCCCGCGGTTCTGCGCCTGCCGCGCGTGCGTCAAACTGGAGATGAGACCGGCAAAGAGAAACGGCGTCACCAGCGCGACGATACTCATCGCCACGAGGACCTCGACGAGCGTGAACCCCCTGGCGCCCGCCCGCCGCCGGCAGCCGTCCTCAGCGCACATCGGAGGTGATTACTCCCGTCTTTGCACTGACGGACACACTGTACGCCGTGCCCGTGCGGGCACTACGCATCTGCAGACGTGCGCCCGTTGGCGACCCGCCCGTGGAGCCGAAGGCCAGGGCTGCTGCGGGTGGCAGAGAGAGCCACCCGATGTCGGCGAGGAAGCAGACGTGCTTGATGGGAGTCGCTCCCTGCAACAGCGTGTACGAGGCGGCCGCCGGGCCGGACGGGCATGACCTGTCGGCGCGGGAGAAGATCACGGTGACGGCAGAGCGCCGCGTGACGGCTTCCTGCCGGGCCACATGCAGATCGCTCACCAGCATCCGCACAGTCGTGCGCAGGCGCTGATTGCTATTCTGGTTCAGATAGGACGGCACGCCGATGCCCAAGAGAATGGCCAGGATCGCGAGGACGACCATCGTCTCGACCAGCGAGAACCCGGGCTGGCCACGCGTCGCTTGACCTTGCGAGTCACTAGCGCTCATCCCCGCACGCACGTCCAAGGTACAGGCCTCCCGGGATACTTCAGAAGCAAGCCTTTCGGGCCTCTTCAGATCGAAATGGCCGGACCTGAACCAGCGGGCACAAGAGGCACGGCGCGAAACCTCCAGGCAGCTACCCGCACGCGCCGTACGCATACACGTGCGTCCACCAGATGAACGACGAACATATCTTCGGTTAAGTGCAAGTTGGGATGCGCTGGCCACTGATTTCTCTGCGGTCCCTGCGCCTCCTGCCGCTCGGTAGCCGGGGAGTCCGAAAATGTATCGGTCGACTGAACCTGGAGCCCGGCCTATCGCTCTGGCGGCACCTCCCGCCACTCAGCCACCCCGGTGAGCGGGGGTTGATCTGCCGGCAGCCGCACGCCGAGAGTCCCCCGCACGTGTGCCAGCCGCTCGTTGACAGCCCTGGAGCCCTGTGACAGCATGGGAACGCACGTACGCTGCCGGCACCAATCCAGCGGAGTACCGCCGATGGACTTCCACGTCAACAATCTAGATCTCGTTCCCGCGGGACGTTCCCGCATCGGCTGGGCGGAGCGG
>Ga0209126_1000693_pt1 | contig 11416 bp, 10 predicted proteins | sample RifCSP19_1_FD_184024 | JGI IMG/M metagenome (GOLD analysis project Ga0209126, IMG submission 184024) | Soil microbial communities from Rifle, Colorado - Rifle CSP2_sed 19_1 (SPAdes) (version 2) | ecosystem: Environmental > Terrestrial > Deep subsurface > Rock core/Sediment | place: Rifle...
GATGCGAGCGTCCTGCCACCGGCCCCAAGCGATAATCCCAAAGCTGCAAAGCTCGGCCGCAACGACCCCTGCTGGTGCGGATCAGGGAAGAAGTGGAAGAGGTGCCATTACCCAGCGTTATCTGGATAACTAGGTACGCCGTAGGTGGGCCGTCCCACCCGGCACCCCAAGCTCAAAATAACTAACAATGCTTAAGAACCGCGTCCGATCCCCAGTCGTGAAGCCGATCATCCTGGATTCCTACCTGGCCATGATCAGAAACGGCGTCGGAGCGAACATGTTCCGCAGCGTCTACGCGGAAGTAGATGGGAAGAGAAAAGATGTTCTCTACGACGGGGTTCTTTCTTGTGCGTTTTTCGTTTCCTCAGTGCTCGTAATCTTTGGACTTACAAAGAGGTCCCACGCGACCGTAGATGGAACGGTTCGTGACCTCGAAGAATCTGGGTGGAGAAGGATTAGAAAACCGAAGCCCGGGGCCGTACTTGTTTGGGAAATGAGAAGGTATCAGGATGGAAGCCGGCACAGGCACATCGGTTTTTATGTTGGGCATGGCCGGGCGGTGAGTAACGATACCCCCACGCGGGTGCTGATTGAGCACCACTGGAAATACCGCGGCGAGAGAGAGCTGGATTCCATTTGGTGGCATAGGAAACTCTATAAGAGATAGAATTTGCTGATGGCTGAGATATTTCTCTATCTTCTCGCGGCCCACCTGATCGGCGACTGGATTATCCAAACCGCTTGGATGGCAAACGAGAAGTCCAAACACTTCGCGCCTCTTTTGGTGCACGTCGCTAGTTACCATATCTTTACTTTTGGAGCGCTCTACCTGGCTGGAGTTGATTTTATGAAGGCATTTTGGGCGACCTTGTTCCTGGCGGTGACCCACGCTCTCCTGGATAACCGCCGCTTCGAGTTCTGGTGGCTCCGCCGGATCAAAAAGGTGGCGGAGAAGGACGTGCCGGTCTGGCTTCTCCTCGGCGTCGACCAGTCCTTTCACCTGATTCTGCTCTTCCTGGTTTCTTTCTGGCTGGCGCGTTAAGTCCTGTATTATTAAAACAATGAATCGGGCAGTTTCGGAAACTTCTTACCTGGTCCAGGCGCTTCTTTACCTGCCTTATTTTTGGTTTGTCGAAGGGGTGCGCTATTTTACCCGGACCGTTTGGCGGGTAATTGTTTATCTGGACCAGATCACGGCCACGACTTTGATGGCGCGTCTTCTCTTTATCCCTCTGTTCGGCGACTACACCTTTTTCGGGAGAATTCTCGGTTTTCCTTTTCGTCTCGTCCGGTTGCTGATCGGGGCGATCGCCGTCGTCCTGGGGGCGGTCGGCATCCTGGGTTTTTTCTTGCTGTGGTTCCTCTTCCCGTTTTGGCTCTTCTTTAACTACCCCTCCATCGCCCTGATGGTTTTTGCGGTCGCCGGGGTTCTGGCTTTTTATAAGCGGATGGGACGTTCCCATCTCGAGATCACCGGTCCCTGGGAGGATAAGTTTTATTTTCTGGATTTTGTCCACAAATCGGCTCGCTGGGCAATCCTTTCGGTGAAAGACCCGCCGCGTTTATTCCGGAAACTCGCTCGGGGAAAGTCCGGCCGGGAATTTCTCTTCCGGACCGGGGTGGGGGAGTTCGACCCCCTGAGGCTCAAAGACACTCCTCTGAAAGACATCTATAAGGGGGCCTACGATCTGGCCCTCTCGCTCAAATTCAGCTCGATCCGCTCCTCTCATCTTCTGGCGGCGGCCCTCAGCCTCGCGGGGGAAAAATCGGAAGATGCTAAGCAATCTCTGCTCTGGGAGAAGAGACGGAGAGATTGGGTCCGGTTTCCCTTCATTTGGGAAGACGATTACGAGGTGGGGCCGATTGGCGGCGTCAATCGCGGTTGGACGGGAAGAGTTACCCCGACCCTGGATACTTTTTCCATCGATTTGACCAAGGAGGCCGCCGCCGGCCGGCTGAAACTGATGATCGGTAAGCAGAAGCCGCTCGAGGAAACGGCCCGAATCTTGGCGCGGGAACGAAAGGCCAACGCCCTCTTGGTTGGGCCGCCCGGTTCGGGAAAAAGTTCTCTGGTGGAAGGAATTGCCCAGGAAGTTGTTCGGGGTTCCCGCTTTGTGTCCCTCCAGGGCCGGCGGATTATTCAGTTGGACGTCGGATCACTAGTGGCCGGGACGCCGACGGAAGGGGAGTTGGGAGAACGGATCCAAAAAATTCTGAATGAGGTCGAGACCTCCCGTGGCATTGTTCTCTTCATTGACGAGATTCACAATCTGATCCTTTCGGGAGCGGAGGCGCAGACCTCCTTTATCTTCAACTCTCTCCGTCCCCATCTTGAAACCGGTAAACTCCAACTGATCGGCGCTACTTCTTGGGAGAACTACCGAAAATATATCTCACCGAACGATGCTTTTTCGGCGGTTTTCGAGCTGGTGGAGGTGCCGGCGGCGACGCGGGAAGACAGCCTGGAGATTTTGGAGTATCAGTTGCAGGCGATGGAGAAGACAAGTCGGATAGAACATAAGCCGGTGCGGATTGTTTTTCCGGCGATCCGCGCGGCGGTGGAGATGTCCGATCGGTTGATCTACGAGCGGGTTCTGCCCGATAAGGCGATCGATCTTCTGGAGGAAGCGGTCCTGGCGAAGAAGAACACCGGAGGAGGAGTGGTAGGAGAGGAGGAAATTGCCGTTCTAGTCTCCGAGAAAACCAAAGTTCCGGTCACCAAAATCACCCAAAAAGAGGCGAAGGAACTTCTCAATCTGGAGGAGAGGATTCACACCGAACTGATCAATCAGGAAGAAGCGGTGAAGGGAGTGGCCGATGCGCTGCGGCGGTCGCGGGCCGGCATTCGCGAAGAAGACAAACCGATTTCCACTTTCCTGTTTGTGGGACCGACCGGGGTGGGAAAAACCGAGCTCTCCAAGGTCCTCGCCAAGCACTATTTCGGGGACAAAGAGGCGATGGCGCGGGTGGACATGTCGGAGTTTGCCGACCTAAAGAACATCTACCGCCTGATCGGTTCGCCCCCGGGAACCGGGAGCGTCGAACCCGGCCAGCTCACCGAAGCGATCCGCCAGCGACCGTTTTCTCTGGTTCTGTTGGACGAGTTTGAGAAGGCCCATCCCCAGATCCTCAACCTCTTCCTGCAGGTCTTCGACGATGGGCGGTTGACCGACGGCCGGGGCGTAACGGTGGACTTCACCAACACCATCATCATCGCCACCTCCAACGCCGGCACCAAATACATCCAGGACCAATTAATGGCGGGGCGGGGAGTGGAGGATTTTAAGAAGGAATTCCTCGAGCACATCCGAAGTATTTTCCCGCCGGAACTCTTGAACCGGTTCGATGGGGTGATGATTTTCAAACCGCTCTCCCAGGAGAACCTGGGCAAGATTGTCAAGTTGAAGATCAAGGGATTGGAGAAAGACTTGGCCGCCAAGAGCATCAAGCTTGTGGCGACCCCCGAGTTTACGGCTAAAATTGCCGAAATGGGTTATGCTCCGGAGTGGGGAGCCCGGCCCCTGACCCGGGTGATGCAGGATATGGTGGAGTCCCGGTTGGCGACCAAACTTCTGACCGGTGAAATCAAAGAAGGGCAGACCGTCACCCTCGATCTCGATTTCTTGAGCAAATAAAAATGGACGGCCGAAGAAACGACCTAGCATTTTTAGAGAAATAAAAATGAATGACCTTAAAAAACGCTTAGTACAGATCAAAGAAACAATTGATTTTGAGGAGAAGAGGAAAGTTCTGCGGGAGCTGGAAGCCCAATCCACTCACCCCGATCTCTGGAAAGACAATCTCAAGGCCCAAGAGGTAATGCGGGAGATCGCCGACCTAAAGCGGGAGATTGCCGAGGTGGAAGAAACGGAATTGGCGATCGAGGTGGGTGAGTCTCAGATGGCGGAAGAACTCCTGGGAAAGCTGGAGCTAAGAACCTATCTGTCCGCGCCCTACGACAAGAGCGATGCGATTCTCGCTCTCCACTCGGGGCAGGGAGGAACGGAAGCCCAGGATTGGGTGGCGATGCTGGCGAGAATGTACCAGCGGCTCGCCGAGCGGCGGGGCTGGAAGACGGTTGTTTTGGAGCAGAGCCCGGGGGAGGAAGCCGGATTCAAGTCGGTGACTTTTGAGATCAAGGGGAACCTCGCCTTCGGTTACCTAAAGGGAGAGGCGGGCGTCCACCGGCTGGTGCGCCAATCGCCTTTCAACGCCCAGAATCTGCGCCAGACCTCCTTCGCCCTGGTGGAGGTCATTCCGCTCTTGGAAGAGATCCCGGAGATCGAGATCCGGGATGACGACCTGGAAGTAGGAACTTTCCGCTCTTCCGGAAAGGGAGGTCAGAATGTCCAGAAGGTGGAGACTGCGGTCCGGATTCGCCACAAGCCAACTGGTATCGTGGTCACCTGCCAGGTCGAGCGGCACCAGGCCAAAAACAAGGAAATCGCGCTCAAACTGCTCAAGGCAAAACTGTTTGCGCGGGTGGAGGAAGAGCGCCGCCAGAAAGAAGCCCAGCTTCGCGGCGAGTATCTCACTCCCGGCTGGGGAAACCAGATCCGTTCCTATGTTCTCCATCCCTACAAGCAGGTAAAGGATCTCCGCACCGGTTTTGAATCCAAGGATCCGGATTCTGTTTTGGACGGAGAACTCGATTCTTTCATCGAGGCCGAACTTAAGCAGGAGATTATTTAAAGGTGTTATTATTTTTTTGATGGCCGACGTCCCGCCCAAAATTTCGCCATTTATCTCCCGTTTCAAGACCGCCTTCACCACCGCGGAGAGCCGTCTTTCCGCCATGCCGCGCCGCCGGATTATCCTCTTGGTGTTGGCGCTGGCGTTGGGTTTCGCTCTCCTCGGAGTAGTTTTTGGAATCGTTCTGAGCCCCTACACCCCCACCGCCACTCCTCTTCTGGATTCCGGGACCACCAATGGCGACAATCAGTTGTCTTCCTACACGGGAGTCGTGAGAGTATTGAGCGAGCCGAAGGAGGGCGCCGATTATTACTTGGAACTGGAAGAGGGCAAGCGGATCCTGTTAAAGAGCACGAGCACCGACGTCGGTTTCTTTAAAGATTCTTCGGTCACGGTGGAAGGGGTGGTCGTTTCCAGTTCGGATGGAAAAGAGCAGATTTTGTTTGTCAATCTTGTTCGACTTAAATGATAAATTTTCAAGAAGTCAGCAAACACTACCCCGATGGGACGGCGGCGCTTGAGAAAGTTTCTTTCGAAGTTTCTCCCGGAGAATTTCTTTTTATTGTCGGTCCTTCCGGGGCGGGGAAGACCACCCTGGTTCGGCTTCTAACTCGGGAGGAAATTCCGACCGAGGGAGAACTAGAGGTGAGCGGCCGGAGCGTGGCGAATCTGTTCGGCCAGGAACTTCTCCAACACCGGCGAGAGTTGGGAGTGGTCCATCAGGATTACAAACTTCTTCCGGAGAAAACCGCGTTTGAAAACGTCGCGTTGGCGCTGGAAGTCCTGGGCCGGCCCGATTCGGAGATCAAAGAGGTAGTGCCGCACGTCCTGTCTCTGGTGGGATTGGGGGATCGAATGCACCACTTTCCCTACCAGCTTTCCGGAGGAGAGCGGCAGCGGCTGGCGTTTGCGCGGGCCCTCGCTCCCGAACCCAAGATCCTGATTGCGGACGAGCCCACCGGCAACATCGATCCCGACAGCGCTTGGTCGGCGATCAAGCTGTTGGAGAAGATCAACGAGATGGGCACGACCGTTCTGGTGGCGACCCACGCCGCCGACATCGTGAACCGGCTTGGCCGGCGCGTGATCGGTTTGGATAAGGGGAAAGTCGTCAAGGATCAAAAGAAAGGAAAATATGCTTCGTAGAATATTGCGCAACGCCATTTTAGGAATTACCCGCCACGGTGGTCTTTCGTTAACCACGGTCTTGGTGATTACGCTCACTTTTGGGGCGACTTCCGCCTTAGCTCTTTTTGCTTTCGGGGCGGGAAAGATTCTGGATTACTACGAGTCCCGGGCGCTGGTGACAGCCTTTTTCAAAGACGACGCCACCGAGGACCAGATTTTTTCGATTCGGAATGAACTTCTCCAACGGTCGGGGGTAAAAGAGGTGGTCTACACCTCCAAGGACGAAGCTTTTGCGCTTTATTCGGAGCAGTTTAAGGACAAGCCCGAGCTCCTGGAAGGAATTCCGACCAATGTCCTGCCGGCCAGTTTAGATGTCCGCACTGATAGTTTGGAAGATCTTCCCGGCATCGCCGAATTTTTCAAAGGAAATGATCTGGTGGAGGAGGTGGCCTTCTATCAGGATGTGGTGGAACGGTTTAAGAATTTGGTGAACGTTACCCGGATGGCCCTGCTCGCGTTGGTTGTGCTTTTTGCGGGAATCTCGGTGGTCGTGGTCCTGACGACGGTGGGGTTGATCATCCACTCGATGGAGGAGGAGATCGAGATTATGGCGCTCCTCGGCGCCACCAAAAACTATGTTCGCCTGCCGTTCATTATCCAGGGGGCGATCTACGGTTTCCTGGCGGCGGTGATATCGGGGGGGATCATCACCCTGGCGATTCCGGCGGTTTTCCCTTACATCCGCGGCTTCTTCGCTAACGTCCCCCTGACCGACCCTTCGGTCCTGTTCCAACTGGGATTGGTCGGATTGGAAGCGCTGGCGGGGATCTTCATTGGCTCTTTTGGGAGCTGGCTCGCTGTCAATCGCTACCTCAAGGTTTGACCTGCTAAAATAGGGGTAGAATGCTGCCCAAGCCTTTGACTACGTTAAAGGGTTATCTTAAGAAGATTTTCGTTTTACTCTCCGTTTTTTTCCTGATCCCCTTGCTTCTGGTTTCAGCCCCTCCCAAGATTACAAAAGCAGATAGTACAACTGATCTTCTTAAGCAAATTGACGCCTACAAAAAGAAACTATCTAGCTTGCGTAACCAGAAGAACACTCTCGCAAACCAGATCATCTACCTTGACGACCAAATTTATCTCACCCAATTGGAGATTAGAGCTAAAGAGGAAGAGATAAAACTACTTTCTGCCGATATCGGCGATCTCTCCACGCGGTTGGAGAGAATTGGCAATTTCTTGGACTACCAGGAAGAGATCTTTGCTAATCGGGCCCGTCTCGCCTACGCCTCCGACCAGCTCTCTTCCTTCGACATTGTTCTGGGAGCGGGGAATCTGGACGACGCCCTCCGCCGGATCAAATACCTCCGAGTTTTAGAGGACCAGGACGTCCAGGCTCTCAGTGATATGCGCGATACCCGCACCTCTTTCAATGACCAAAAGAAAACTCTGGAGAACGAGAAGGCGGATGTGGAGCAGCTTAAGAAGGAGGTAGAGGAGCAGAAAGCCGGTTTGATTTCCCAGCAGAATTCCAAGAGACAGTTTTTGGCGGAAACGCGGGGCGAGGAGGCGAGTTATCGGAATCTCCTTAAGCACCTCGAGGAGGAACAGGCGGCGATCCTCGCGGCTTTGCGCAGCAAGGGATATCGGCTGGGGCCGGTCAAGAAGGGAGACCCGATCGCGATCCAGGGATCAACCGGCTGTTCTACCGGACCCCACATCCACTACTCGGTTTACTGGGATTCCAATCCTTCGAAAGAAGCGGTTGGGTCCCTTTCCGCACTCAGTCCGTGCGGTTATGTGAGGGTGTCAGGAGGAAAGTGCAGTTCCGGGAGCTATTTTTCTTCCGGCGGATACGTCTACAGCAGTTCTTTCCGAGCCCCCGGCGCGGAGGGAAGCTATTTGACCCAATCCTACTGGGCTTACCACCGCGCTTTGGATCTCGTTTCAAGAGACGGAACGGTTTATGCTTCGGCCAATGGGGTGGCGAGCATCGTGAACGACGGCCCAAGTTACGGCGCAATTTGTCGGAGTCGGGGGATTCCCTACAACGGTCTCGGGTATGGTATTAGGGTCGATCACGGAAATATTGTTACGAGCTACTGGCATATTAAAAAACCACCGGGATTTTGATATTAGAACCCGCCTTAGGCGGGCGTCCTATTGACATAGTTTTTCCTTTCGGTTACCATCTTACTTGCCTGCGTCGACTTATCGTCTTGTCTTGGAGGTTGGGCTAGGGGCGCTTTCGCTGAGCCGGGTCTTTGAGGTGAGCTTTTCCGCAGGTTGCTTGTCCTAAGCAATGAGCGTTTGTCCTGCAGCTTGTGGCGCTCCCAAGTTGCAGGGTTCGCTCCTCTCTACCAGGGAGAAATCAGCTTCACGGTTGATTTCTCCTTCTTTTTTTGTGCAACCGAGTGAAGCGAAGACAGCACATACTTTACTTTTCTTTCAAATAACTTATAATCAAAGTTACTGCCTTGCCGCCGGCCTAGATTGCTGTCGGCACGTGAGCTGCGCCCCGTCGCTTACGGCGCTGGGGAGTTCTTGGGGGGCACCCAAGACAAGAGCTACTCGGCCGCCGGAACCTTCGGGATACCGCGCTCGGGCAGACACCTTCGCCTTTGCGTCGCCTAAAAAGAGAAGAGTCCGAGGCCTGTTGGTGCCCCCAGGCTGAGGATGAAACTACCGCTCGTGAAGACCTACCCCTTCACGAGCTTTTTTTGCTTCAAACCAAGAAATTACTATTTTCCTATTTTTACTTTGGTTGCGACCACATTCGGAATACGGCCGTACCTCTTGACATCAGTTCCAGCATAGTATACTATTCCTGCCAGTATGCCGAGAGTTTCACCGCGCCCGCTAAAAAAGGAAATCGAAAAAGAAATCACCGCCAACCTGGATTGGACTTTCTCCCAGTTAAAGTCGGAGCCGGTAGCGAAAGATTTCCTCGAAGACTTCCTGACCGATGAAGAGCGGCTGATGCTCGCTAAAAGATTGGCGGTGGTTTACCTTCTCAAAGAAGGGTTCAGCTACGGCAAAATCTCCGAAGCGCTTAAAATCACTCCAGTCACCATCGGCAAGATTCGCTTGATCCTGCGCCTGGTTAAACCCCGGACCCTGGATGTTCTGAACAGGATGGGGAATCGTTTTTCCTTGAAATCGGTTGGAAAAGATTTTCTCGAGGCGCTTAAGGATCTGGGAATCTTCCGCAAGCAGGGCTCCCGCCGAGTGTTCCCGAAGTCCCATTAACTCATATTCTGAATTAAATTGCGTTTAATCTCTTTCAGTGGTCACAGACCTGTCGTCTATAATAGTATACTATGTTAATCGAACCCACTTCTATTTTTTGTATTTTTAAACTAGGGTATTGACAAATGAGAAGCCTGCCTTTAAAGTATGGGGCAATTATGGTTCGGCGCGGATTTGTTCCGGTCGTCGCCATCATTGCCCTCGCCTTTATAGCCGTTTTATCCGGCACCACTCTTGTCTCTTGGAAAACTTCTTATCTCGATTACTATCTCCCGCAGATTGTTAAAGATTTCTTCGGCAAAACGGAAACCGATACCAATGGTGCGCCGACGAATTATGATACACAGGAGCCCGGCGAAGAGGATTCCGAAATCACTGCCGAAGATCCGACTAAGGATTGGAAGACTTACACCAACACCGAACTCGGCTTTTCGTTTAAGTACCCGACTTACTTGGGTAAGAAGCAGGCTGAAGCTGACATTGAGGTGGTTCTGCTTGAGTCTGGTGACGGTAAATCGTATATGAATTTTTACAAGGATGTCGCGTTTGGTGGCGAGTCCGGTTTGGAAAAATCGGATGATGGAGAAAGAAAAATCTACCGCACGTCAGACGATTTCGAAGTTGCTGTGACAATAGTCGACACAGGAAAAGAAATTATCGCTGACGGAAGTTTTTACCTGCAGATTCCAGGCCTCACTTTTACTTATTCGTTTGATAACACATCGAAGCCAGACGGGCTAGATACTCTGTCGTTAATCCTGTCCACGTTCAAGTCTCTTTAACCCCTGCCAAGGGTACTCCTGCCTTTACGTGGGATGAAAACAAAGAAAAAGTTTATTGACGCAGTTTCTATATCATTGGTTATCCTGCAGTTATTCCATTCCGCCGCATTTGCGGGTTTTCTTTACCTCCCTTTTGATAAAGCATATTCACCAACAAATTACGTTTACGACTCTTACAGTTTGAGCAGGGATTGGCCCACTTATAAGAGTAGGGATGGAAATCCTCACACAGGTACCGATTATCGCGGCGATGGGTATGGCACCTCTGTTTATGCTGCTTACGACGGGACGGTTGTGGCGATGCGCGAAACCGAGAATGATGGTTGTGACATAACTTATGCGCAACAGCTCAGATACGGAAATTATGTAAAGATTGATCACCAAGTTGGATCAGTAAAATATCGAACTGAATATTGGCATCTTAAACAAAATGGCGTTGTTACAAGTGTTGGTAAAAAGATTAAAACCGGTGATTTGATAGCGTACGTGAGTAATTCCGGGCGGACCGCTGGTTCTAATTGTGCAATTCGACCTGATCTCCCATACGGGGCTTTCTATCACCTTCACTTCGAGTTCAAAAAGTGGGATGGAAAGAAGTGGATGGTTCTTAATCCATACGGTCCCACTTGGTTCTGGGCAACGAACCCGCCTACACCGGCGACTCAAGCCGGCCCGACCCCCTGTACCTACTCAATCGGTCAGGACTCATCTCGAAAATCACTCTTCGAACAAGCTTACAGCCGCAATGGCGGTCGAAACAAATTGGGTTGTCCGAGCGCCCCGACTTACTGGTGGAAGGCGGGAAGCAACTGGGTTGTAAGGCAAGATTTCTCTGGAGCGGTTATTATCCAACATGAAGGTGTAGATGACACTTCTGCCTACGTCGTTCAAAGTACAATTTGGAACTATTACAAGGTACATTCAAGTTTAGGCGCTCCAGTTTCTGATCAGTTCAAAAACTCTTATGACAGTCAGCAATCCAACTTTAAAAATGGATTTATTTTTGTGAATTCAGCCGGATCAGCAGTGCCGGTAGTTTATGGTGATTGGTACTGGGTGACTGAAGGGGAAGACACAACTTTAAATGCCAGCTTCCAAGATGCGGAGGGTGGAGGAGTGCAGTTGATTTTAGATGGTTTGGGAGGAACCGGGGGATGGGTGAGTGGGGCAGTAGTAGCTAAGGAGATTAACGGCATTCCCGTCACCCCACAGACGGTTTTGGTTTGGGACCAGTACGATAAAGCCCATTCCCTTCATTTTATTTTGACAATCTTAGACAAGCGCGGCGAAACCCATTCTCTGACTTACTCCGCTAATGCTCCGAATGTTTGGGGAACCCAAGGCTATGTCGATATGGGTAGTTTAGTTGGAGGGTACAACATATGGAAAATTTTTGCTCGTAATATCTTTGTTGATTATCGAGCGGAGTGGGGGACAGACCCTGTTTCCATCAGTCGCTTAAGACTATCGCATTATCTTCATGATAGCTGGGTAGGGGATCGCGGTGGGACGGTAAAGAACATTGCTTTTGATGACGAGGCACCAGTAACCGAGATTGAGATTGT
>Ga0209126_1000705_pt1 | contig 11312 bp, 9 predicted proteins | sample RifCSP19_1_FD_184024 | JGI IMG/M metagenome (GOLD analysis project Ga0209126, IMG submission 184024) | Soil microbial communities from Rifle, Colorado - Rifle CSP2_sed 19_1 (SPAdes) (version 2) | ecosystem: Environmental > Terrestrial > Deep subsurface > Rock core/Sediment | place: Rifle...
TTGCGTCTTTCCTCCATATCTCACTGCATATCTTTAATCTCTGAGCCTCGCCTCCGGATAGTGTGGTTGCAGGTTGGCCGAGTCTTAGATACCCAAGTCCCACCTCATCGAGTAAATGGAGACTTTCTCTGAGTGAGTTCTCATCTCTAAAGAATCCCTTTGCCTCACTTATTGTCATCCGGAGTATGTCACTTATATTCTTTCCCTTATATTTAATCTTCAGGACATCCGGCCTGTAACGCTTTCCATCACACTTATCACAGGTAACGTAGAGGTCTTCAAAGAAATACATCTCGAGGCGCTGGCAGCCGCTTCCCTGACATCCCTCACATCTCCCGCCTTTGGTATTAAATGAAAAGGCAGATGGCGTCAGCCCCGAAATCCTGGCCTCTCTCTGTGCTGCAAACAGCTTTCTGATAACGTCAAATCCTTTAATGTAGGTAATGGGGTTAGACCTGGGGGTTTTACCGATCGGTTTCTGGTCAATCAATCTTACGCCCCGCAGATACTCTGCGCCGTACAGCCGTTCAAACTTCCCCATCTTCTCGAACTCGAGTCTGTAGACTCGCGCAAGCGCCCTGTACAGGGTGTCCTGAATTAATGTACTTTTACCTGAACCGGAGACACCTGTTATACAGGTAAGGGTGCGAAGTGGAATCTTAAGGGTTATGTTCTTCAGGTTGTGCTCCTGTGCCCCGCTCAATGTCAGGACCTTTCCGCTCCCTTCCCTTCTTACTGATGGAAGCGGTATATACTTCTCCCCCCGTAGATATTGGGCCGTAAGACACTCAGATTTTATGAATTTATCCTTATTGTCTGAAAAAACCACATCACCGCCATTCTCTCCGCCCCCAGGTCCCATCTCAACAATGAAGTCCCCGGACTCAATCATTGTCTTATCGTGCTCAACAACGATTACAGTGTTGCCTGCCCCTGCAATCTCCTGAACTATACCTGCAAGTCTGCCGGTATCCCTTGCATGAAGACCGATACTTGGTTCATCGAGGACATAGAGTGTGCCTACAAGCCGTGAGCCAAGTTGATTAGACAGGTTTATCCTCTGGGATTCCCCGCCGGAAAGGGTTTTAGTCTGGCGATTGAGGGTCAGATAATCCAGTCCTATCTTTATGAGAAAACCAAGTTTCATCTCTATCTGTTTTTTGATATCTTTTGCGACCTCTTCTTCAAATTGAGTCAGCTTTAGAGACGAAAACCATCTATAAAGATTACTCACAGGCATATCGCAGATCTCGTGTATATTAATACCTTCTCCTGAGCCTTCTTTTTTTATCCTGACATTCAGTGCCTCAGGTCTAAGCCTTGCCCCCTTGCAGGACGGGCATGTGGAAGGGCTCCTGTAACGGCTGATGAATACCCTTACGTGAAGCTTGTAGCGCTTACCCTCAAGATATGAGAAAAATTCATCTATACCCTCAAAATCACGGGTGCCTTTGAACAGCTTATCTTTTTCATCCTGTGAGAGCTTGTTATAAGGTTTGGTCTGATCTATACCCTGTTTTTTTGCTGCAGCAAGAAGCTTTTCCTGCCACCAGGTATAAGCCGGTTTGGTCCATGGTTCAATTGCGCCCTCTTCAAGGGTGAGGTGCTTATCAGGGACTATAAGGTCTTCATCATATTGCAGGATATCTCCGAAACCCTTGCACTGAGTGCAAGCGCCGGTCGGATGATTGAAAGAGAAGAGGAGCGGTTCGGGTTTCTCAAAGACCTTATCACATTTGTGACACTTGAATTTAGTATCGAACTTCAGAATCCCGTGTCCTATAACATCTATTAGTATACTTCCCTTACCTTCCCGGAATGCCAGTTCAATAGAATCAGATATCCTCTTACGGCTGTCATGGGTGATAGATATACGGTCAATAACAACATATACATCACCTTTGGAATAACGTTCTTCTATATCTGAAGGGAGTTCCCCCGGGATAGTAAATATATCGTTCCCTGACTTGATCCTGAAGAATCCCCGCTGGGCAAGATTGCCCATGAAGGTGTTTAGCTCCTCCAATTTTGACACAGTATTCTTTTTGGTCTTCCCGGTTTTTTTGCTTTTTGCATTAGGGACAATTTCACCAGGGATGATTATTGGAATGAGGATGTATGCCCTTTGGCCGGCATAGTTGTCCATTATATTACTTAAGACTTCGGAAGGATTATACGAGCGGACATCACTTCTGCATACCGGACAGACGACCCTGCCGACCTTTGCAAACAAAAGCCGCAGGTAGTCATAGATCTCGGTCGCAGTCCCCACTGTTGAACGCGAAGACCTGACAGGATTTTTCTGCTCAATGGCAATAGCAGGCCTGATATTCCTTATCGCCTCAACATCAGGCCTGTCTATCTTTTCGATGAACATCCTCGTATATGATGAAAGTGACTCGATATATCGCCACTGACCCTCTGCAAATATGGTATCAAAGGCAAGGGATGATTTGCCTGAGCCGCTTATCCCTGTTATTACAGTGACCTTATTGTGGGGGATTGAAAGGTTGATATTCTTGAGATTGTTTTGTCTGGCGCCCTGGATGATTAGATATTTGCTGTTCATTTAGTGCAAGTAAATATTAATGAGAAAAGTTAAATAAATATTATAACATATTTAAATCTTCGGACCCTATTCCTTGACATCACCCTGCCCCGGAGCTAAGTTATAAACGGATAACATAAGAGGGGAGGTGTGCCATGGCAATCGTTGAAAGGTTAGAAGGGGCCTTGAAGGAGAATAACATCAGCTATAAGACATTTAAACATCAGGAGGCGTATACGGCCCAGGAAATAGCTGCTGCAATACATGTGCCTGGTAAAGACCTGGCAAAGGTCGTGATGGTTAAGACAAAGGGGAGGTATATCATGACTGTCTTGCCTGCAAGCTGGAGGATAGATTTTAGTAAGTTAAAAGATGTCTTACATGAAACAGACTTGCGGCTTGCAACTGAAGATGAGTTTAAAACAGTCTTCCCGGATTGTGAGGCCGGGGCCGAACCTCCGTTCGGGAATCTCTACAATATTGAGACATATGTTGATAAATCGCTTGCAGAAGATGAGCAAATATTTTTTAATGCCGGTAATCATTACGAGACTGTGGTAATGGATTACGCAGACTATGACAAGGTCGTAAGACCCAGGGTAGCAGAGTTTGCAGTGCATCTCCATTGAAAATACCTTCCAGTGTGGTATAATCTGCGATGCAGATGAAAGAAACCACCTTCAGGGATTTCAGGATACACTACAGGGATGAGGGAAAGGGTGAGACACTCCTTTTGCTTCATGGCTTTTGTGAGTCGTCCGGGATATGGGACGATTTCCGTGATGTCCTTTCCAAAAGATTCAGGGTTATTACACCAGACTTGTTAGGTCACGGGAAGAGCTCGCCTCCTGCTGTCAAAAACAGCGCCGGTAATTATGTAAATACAATGGAGATGCAGGCTGAGAGTGCAGCCGCAGTATTGAAGTCCGCAGGCGTGGGAAGATGTACGGTTGTTGGTCACTCAATGGGTGGGTATACCGCCCTTGCCTTTGCAGAACTATTCCCGGAGATGGTAAAAGGACTATGTTTGTTTCACTCAACGGCCATGGCAGACCCGGAGGAAAAGAAACGGGATAGGGATAAGGCTATTGAGGCAGTGAAGAAGGATAAGAAGGCATTCCTGGAGGGGTTGATTCCCAGGATGTTTGCGCCTGTAAATGTGATTAAGATGAAGGGGCAGGTGGAAAAGGTGCTGGCTATAGCCATGAACATCCATGAAGACGGTCTTATTGCAGCGCTTGCAGGGATGCGTGACAGGAAGGATCGTCAGCATGTACTGGAAAGTGCAGGGTATCCGGTATTATTTATCATAGGCAAGGATGACCTCCTTATTCCGCCGGACAGGACTCTGCCGCTTATTCTTAAGCCCGGCCATGCTGAGGCATTGCTCTTGAGCGGTGTAGGGCATATGGGGTTTTATGAGGCGAGGGAGAAGACACTGTTTGCCATTGGGAAATTTATGGAGGAGACTGCATAACGTGTCATCCTGAACTTGTTTCAGGATCTCAAATGATGCGGGGGGTAGGAGATCCCAAAACAAGTTCGGGATGACATGTTGGGGGGGGCAGGTGAAATATTTGCATTTAGATTCCATATGTAATAATGTCGTCCTTTTATTAGTTGTACTCCTATTGCTGTCCGGCTGTGCAGTTAATGGTGAAGAGGAAACTGTGATTACTGTATCGCCGGGGACAGCAGTGGTAACCTTAGGGGACACCGAGCAGTTTTCTGTAACTCCTGCAGGCACGACAGTAACGTGGAGTGTAAACGGCATTCTTGGCGGCAATGAAGGGACTGTAGGAACGGTAGATGCGGATGGTAAATATACTGCGCCATCGGATGATGATGCAGCTCCTGAGAAGGTTATAGTCAGGGCTGCTGATACAACAACCGGTTTGTCATCAAGCGCCATAGCCTTCCTGACGACATTTGATGCAAATAAGAGATTAACTACCCATTACACTGCCGGGACTTCAAAGTCAAACACATACTCATCAGGGCAAAAAAATATAGCAGTCTTTAAGGATACAGGTGCAGGAGTTGTGAATGTCTATGCAGTATGGTCTGACAATTCATCCGGTCCGTATAAAGTATACTTTACTAAGAGTGTTGATGGTGGCAGCACCTTTGATGTGCCGGTACTTGTTGATGACACATCATCGGGAGAGCAGTTCTCTCCGGCATTAGCTGCAGATGGGAATGGAAATATATTTATCGTCTGGGAGGACCATTTGCAGGGAGATTCTGATATTTTCCTCAGGAAGTATGACAGTCTCACGGGTTTTGCACTTCAACAGATAAAGCAGATAAATCCCGTTGCTACAGATAGCATTGATTACAATACCTCGCCATCAATTGCTATATCATCTGATGAAATTTATATAACATGGGAGCGCAGGACTGATCCCACCAATGATTATCCTGATATCAGGTTTGCATGGAGCAGTGATCTTGGCAGTACTTTTTCAGCCGCGAGTGATCTTTCATTATCCGGAAGACGGCCTGTCGTGGTTATGGATTCAGCAGGTATTGCCTATGTTGCATGGGAAGACCTTACGCAGTTTCCATTATCTTCGCCGACTCATATAAGGCTCGGTAAGATTAGTGGGGGCTCACAAGTCGGGGCAGCCCTGGATCTTGAGGTGGAAACTGGTTACAATGCAAGGTTACCATCCATTGCCGTTGACCCGACCTGCAATACCTCCTGTGAGGTATATGTCGTATGGCAGAGGGCAGATATTACTGACCGTAAGTTTGTGAGTGAGGTTATTAATTCATATGATATTGACCTTGCAATCGTAAATGGCGGGACACTCTCTCTTATCAGTACAACACTCTCTGTCACTGATAGTGGCAGTTCAGGTTTCTTCGGTGGAGCAGCTTACCCTGCGATAGCTGCTGATGATACAAATATCTATATGGTATGGGATGATTGGCGAAATGGTACAAAGGATATCTATTTTGCAAAGAGCAGTGATGGCTCAGTTTTTACAACCAACAGGATTGTTAATGATGATACTGATAACAGCAGCGGTGTCACATGGCATGAAAAGCCGGGTATTGCAGTAGCAGATGGAAAGGCTTATGTCATCTGGACAGATTTCCGCAACACTCAGTTATCAACGACAGCAAGTCCGAATGATGTATTCTTTGCCGTAGAACAATAGCAGGGTGTAATGGAGGTTTTTGTATGTCGTCATCTGATACAAAGCAATTTATTGAAACACAGCGTCAGAACTGGGACCGCGTAGCCCCTGCGTGGGAGAAGTGGGATAAGAATCTTGAGCAGAGCCTGTCCTTTGTCAGCTACCGGTTGGTCGGTGATGCGAGGATTTCTCCTGGCCAGCAGGTGCTTGACCTTGGTTGCGGTACAGGATGCCCCTCGATACTTGCGGCACAGGCAGTTGGCGACAAGGGGACGGTGGTTGGGCTTGACCTTTCGGAGAATATGCTTGCAGCAGCCAGAAGGAAGGCAGAACAATCAGGGGTAAAAAATATTTCATTCCATGCAAAGGATGTTACTTCACTGCCATATGAGTCCGCATCATTTGATGCGGTTATCAGCCGCTTCTGCCTGATGTTTCTCCCTGATATACATGGCGCCCTGAATGAGATTTCAAGGGTGCTTAAAAATGGAGGTTATCTGTCGGCTGCAGTATGGTCAACACCGGATAAGAATCCATTTGTCACTATACCTATGGGGGTTCTTAAAAAGTATATTGAGATTCCACCACTGCTTCCTGATCAACCAGGCATATTCAGGCTTGCAAAACCCGGGGACCTCCTTGGGATGGCAGGTTCCGCGGGACTGTCAGGTCTGGCAGATGAGGAAATTGCAGGGGAATCAATATTTGATTCAGCAGAAGAGTATCTGGCAAATGTAAAGGAGATGGCCGCCCCGCTCCAGCCGCTTTTTGCAAGACTTTCAAAGGAGCAAAGAGAAGATGCAGAAGGCGAAATTATGAATACAGCAAGTAAATTTAAGCGTGGAGATAAGATAGCCTTGCCTATGGTATTCAGGGTAGTTGTTGCTAAAAAATGACTTGACGTAAAAGAATGTGATAGGGTAGTATTAATGACCCTAATCTCCTGTAAAAAAAAGATGGGGAAGATTGTCTTTAAACATGAAAATAGCTATTGCATCTGATCACGGCGGCTGTGACCTCAAGGAAAAAATAGTAGAATTACTGAAGGAAAAGGGATTTGAGATAACAGATTATGGTGTGGATAATCCTGAATCAGTAGACTACCCTGACTATGGGATTAAGGTTGCAAATGCTGTCTCTAAAGGTGTTGCAGACAGGGGGATACTATCCTGCGGGACAGGGATCGGGATGTCAATAGTAGCGAATAAGTTCCCTAATGTAAGGGCAGCCCTGTGCTATGATATGTATACTGCGAGGATGAGCAGACTGCATAATGACGCGAATATACTGGTTCTTGGCGGCAGGGTTTTGGATAAGGAAATAGCCCTGCTGATGGTGGATGCGTGGCTGAGGACTGATTTTGAAGGCGGCAGGCACCAGCGCAGATTAGATAAGATAAGCAAGCTTGAAAAGGGTTTATTCAACAATGATAATGGATAGAGAGGGGAATAAGGATGTCTGACTTACAAAATACAGACCCTGAGGTCTTCGAGGCGATTCAGAATGAGATAAAGAGGGAGAACAACCATATCCTCCTTATTGCATCAGAGAATTATGCGAGCAAGGCAGTGCTCGATGCGCAGGGTTGTGTGATGACCAATAAATATGCCGAGGGTTATCCGCATAAGCGTTATTACGGCGGCTGTGAGTATGTTGATGTCGTTGAAGACCTTGCTATCTCAAGGGCAAAGGCTATTTTTGGCGCTGAGCATGTAAATGTTCAGCCGCATTCAGGTACTCAGGCCAATATGGCAGTATATTTTGCCGTACTTAAGCCCGGGGATACGATCATGGGGATGGACCTTGCACATGGCGGGCATTTGAGCCATGGCAGCAGGGTGAACTTCTCCGGCATATTCTATAATGTTGTAAGCTATGGTGTCGGCCGTGAGACCGGGACTATTGATTACGATGAAGTGAGAAAGCTGGCTGTAGAACGCAGGCCTAAGATTATAGTCATAGGTGCAAGCGCATATGCAAGGACCCTTGATTTCAAGGCATTCCAGGCTATAGCCAAAGAAGTGGGCGCCTATACGCTTGCAGACATTGCTCATATAGCAGGCCTTGTTGCAGCAGGTGTTCACCCAAGCCCTTTCCCCCACTGTGACTTCGTTACTACCACCACGCATAAGACATTAAGAGGCCCAAGGGGCGGGATGATTATGTGCAAGGCAGAGTATGCAAAGCTGATTGATAAGAGTATATTTCCGGGAATTCAGGGAGGCCCCCTGATGCACGCCATAGCCGCTAAGGCGGTAGCCTTCAAAGAGGCGCTGACACCTGAGTTTAAAAGCTATCAGGAGCAGGTGGCTAAGAATGCGGGGCGTCTTGCAGACGGCCTTGTCAAGCGGGGATACAACCTTGTTTCAGGCGGCACAGACAATCACCTGATGTTGGTGGATCTGAGGAATAAGGGCATTACCGGCAAGGATGCAGAAACAGCCCTGGATGCCTCAGGAATAACACTGAACAAGAATGCCGTCCCCTTTGATGATAAGCCCCCTATGGTTACGAGCGGTGTAAGGATTGGTACTCCGGCAGTAACGACAAGAGGTATGAAAGAAACAGAGATGGATAAGATAGCAGAGTATATAGACAAGGTTCTCAGTAACATAGGAAATGAGGGTGTCTATAGTGAAGTGCGGAAAGCAGTAGGGGATTTATGCAAGAGGTTTCCGGTATATTGATTTGGAGTTATTATGAAATGTCCATTTTGCGGACATCTTGAGGACAAGGTTGTAGATTCGAGAGAAGGCAAGGAAGGTAGTTCTATCCGGCGCAGGAGGGAGTGTCTCAGATGCAGGAGGAGATTTACGACATATGAGCATATTGAAGATGTCCTTCCAGTTGTAGTAAAAAAGGACGGCCGCAGAGAGTTGTTTGACAGGAATAAGATCCTGTCCGGCCTTAAAAAGGCATGTGAAAAGAGACCTGTAGGCATGGATGCACTGGAGGATGCGGTCTCAAGGATAGAGAAAAAAGTTCAGGAGAGTGGAGAAAAAGAGATACCGAGTACAATGTTAGGTGAAGAAGTTATGAGGGAGCTCCATGGCCTTGATGAGGTTGCGTATGTGCGGTTTGCGTCAGTCTACAGAGAGTTCAAGGATATAAATCAGTTCATGGATGAGCTGAGCGACATACTTAAGGACAGGAATAAGAAGGGCTGACTAAATCAAATTAATTAGTTATGTGGACAATAGCGGGAGAAGGTATACATCCAACTGACAGGAAGAGTGAAACATCCTCAATTCCTGTTTCCGAAATAAAGCCGCCTGCAAAGGTTGTAATTCCATTGTCTCAGCATATAGGCGCCCCCTGTGATCCTATTGTAAAGATAGGGGATCTGGTTAAAAAATATCAGAAAGTCGGGGAGGCTAAAGGTTTTGTCTCATCGCCTGTGCATAGCTCTGTTTCCGGTAAAGTCGTAGCCATTGGAAGGTTTCCTCACCCATCAGGCAATCAGTCCAATTCAGTCGTGATTGAGTCTGACGGAAAAGATGAGGTTATTGATTCCCTCAGGGAAAACAGTGACTACCTTAACCTTGATCCTAAGGAATTAAAAGATATCATCATAGGGGCAGGGATCGTCGGCATGGGCGGCGCTACATTCCCGACTCATGTCAAATTAACCCCACCGAAAGAGAAGAAAATTACTGCTGTTATACTCAATGGTGCAGAGTGTGAACCATTCCTGACCTCTGATGACAGGCTTATGGTTGAGAAATCCCGGGAAGTGATCGAGGGGATGAAGATCCTCATGCACATAATGGGTGTAAAAGACGGGCATGTTGGTATTGAAAATGACAAGCCGGGGGCAATAGAGGCAATTCAAAAGTCTGCATCCGGTACAAATATAAAAGTCATTTCATTGGCAAAGAAGTATCCCCAGGGTGCAGAGAAGCAGCTTATCAAGAGTATTACCGGCAAAGAGGTCCCTTCAGGCGGGCTTCCCATGGATGTTGGCATAGTAGTTCAGAACGTTGGAACTGCTGTTGCTGTATACAACGCAGTCAGGTATGGGATACCGCTTGTTGATCGCATTGTTACTGTTACAGGTAATGGGATAAACAGGCGCGGGAATTTCAGGATACCGGTGGGGACCCTGCTTGAGCATGTAATAAGCGAATGCGGCGGCCTTGCCGGAGAACCGGGTAAGATAATCTTCGGCGGACCGATGATGGGCATTGCACAGTATTCCATGTTCGTGCCTATACTCAAGGGGACGTCAGGGATCCTTGTAATTCCAAAGGGTGATGTTGTCCTGGAGGACTTTCGTGCATGTATCAGGTGCGGCAGGTGTGTTCAGGCCTGTCCGATCCGGTTACTGCCTAATATGTACAGCATCCTTGGAGAGGCAGGAAAGCCTAAGGAAGCAGAGGAGTATTATGTGTTGGATTGCATTGAGTGCGGCTGCTGCACATATGTCTGTCCGTCGAGGAGGCCGATTGTGCAGCAAATCCGGTATATTAAAGCAGAGATGAGGAAGGCAAAGAGCAAGGTCGCTTAAAAAGACATACGCTCACGTAGCTTAGTTATAATGGCTGAACAAGCAGCATCTGAACAGGAAGAAAAGAAGGGAAGATTAGAAGAGCCTGCCCCAAAGCTTATTCTGACATCATCCCCGCATCAAATCAGTCAGGATTCCATTGAGAGAATAATGTGGACTGTAGTCCTCTCATTGGCGCCTGCGTCACTGGCAGGTCTTTATTTTTTTGGTTTGGGAGCACTGTATGTCCTGATAGTATCCGTCTGTTCTACTTTGGCTGCGGAGGCGATTTATCAGAGACTGAGCGGGGCTAAGAATACTGTTACAGATGGAAGTGCTGCAGTTACAGGTCTCCTGCTGGGGCTGACATTACCGCCTGGTTCACCATGGTGGCTATGTGTGATCGGAGGTTTCTTTGCCATTATAATCTGCAAGCAGCTTTACGGCGGACTTGGATTCAATCCCTTTAATCCTGCCCTCATGTCACGGGTATTCCTGTTAATCGCATTCCCTCTGCAAATGACAACGTGGCCGGTTCCCCGGGCGCTCTTTTCAGGGATAGATGCGAGCACAGGCGCTACACCACTCGGTGAACTCCAGATCGCAAGACTTACAGGGAAAGGGATTGGCAAGGCTGCAGAGCTTAATATATGGGACGCTTTCTCAGGGAATGTAGGCGGGTCTATAGGTGAGGTCTCGGCTATTGCCCTCCTGATAGGTGCTGCATATCTTATTTACAAACAGTATATAACATGGCATATACCGGTCAGCATGATTGGCACGGTCATGATATTCAGCGGCATATTCTGGATGATTGACCCATCTAAATACGCCAACCCTGTCTTCCATCTGTTCACAGGTGGTTTGATTATCGGGGCTTTTTTCATGGCTACTGATATGGTAACATGTCCGGTGACACTCAAGGGCCAACTCCTGTTTGGTTTTGGCTGCGGGCTTATAACTGTGATAATAAGGATGTGGGGGGGGTATCCGGAGGGGGTATCCTTTGCTATAGTATTGATGAATATAGTATCACCTATGATTGACAGGTATTTGAGGCCTGTCAGATACGGGGCAGTGAAGAAGGTGGAAGTAAGAAGTTAGACGTTAGACGTAAGAAGAAGAATATGGC
>Ga0209126_1000706_pt1 | contig 11312 bp, 9 predicted proteins | sample RifCSP19_1_FD_184024 | JGI IMG/M metagenome (GOLD analysis project Ga0209126, IMG submission 184024) | Soil microbial communities from Rifle, Colorado - Rifle CSP2_sed 19_1 (SPAdes) (version 2) | ecosystem: Environmental > Terrestrial > Deep subsurface > Rock core/Sediment | place: Rifle...
CCCCGAGCACGCCGTAATTTGTGCAACCACGGGACTTTTGCAAAAACTCAATAGGACGGAGCTGGAAGGAGTCATTGCTCATGAGCTGACTCACATCAGAAATTACGATATCAGACTGGCCTCGGTTGTTTCGGTTCTGGTTGGTATCGTTGCTCTTTTGGGAGATTGGTTTTTGAGGGTCAGCTTTAGGGCTTCCCGTAGGGATAGCGACAACGATAAATCCGGAGGAATTTTGATACTTTTGGGAATCGTCTTTGCGATTCTTTCGCCCTTTATATCCCAGCTTATCCAGCTTGCCATATCAAGAAGGCGGGAATTTACTGCAGATACGGAATCGGTTGGAATTACCAGACAGCCGCAAGGCTTAATTTCTGCCCTGGAGAAGATTTCGGCGGACCATGAACCCCTGGAGGCTGCAAATAAAGCAACCGCGCATCTTTACATTGTCAATCCCTTCAAAGAAAAAGGGCACGGGACGGTTGATTGGTTTGCGGGGCTTTTTAACACCCACCCACCGATTTCTGAGCGTATTAAAATCCTCAAGGGAATGATGTAAGATAAGGCCATGAGTAAACTGACAAAAAAGGATGTCGAGCATGTGGCCCGCCTCTCGAACCTAAAATTAACTCCCCAGGAAACGGAAAAATATCTAAAGCAGCTTTCGGAAGTCATAAACTACGTGGAGGAGCTGGGCGAAGTGGACACGAGCCAAACCGAACCGACCAGCCAAACAACGGGATTGGAAGATAGGCTAAGATTGGACGAAGTCAAGGCCGAAAGGACCCTTACCAAAGACGAGGCGCTCTCAGGAACGGATAAAACCCACAACGGCTATTTTGTAGTCCCGGCCATTTTGGAAGAAAGGTCGGACAAATAATATGGATACCCCCTTGACCATAAAAGAAACCCAGGAAGGACTTTTAAAAGGAAAATTTACAGCGGTGGGCTTAGTAGATTCGTATCTGGAAAGGATAAATAAACACAACAAAGACTTAAATGCTTTTTTGGCAGTTTGCGAGGAAGAGGCTTACAAAAAGGCCAAAGAGGTGGACGAAAGGATAAAAAGCCTCAAAGAAAAGGCATTTACCGACTTTCCTCTTTTGGGAATCACAGTTTCCTACAAAGACCTTTTTTTGACCAAAGGAGTCAGGACAACTGCCGGGTCTAAAGTCTTGCAAGACTATGTTCCGCCTTACTCGGCAACGGTTGTTGAGAGATTGGAAAAGGCAGGCTGTATAATGCTGGGAAAAACCAACTGCGATGCTTGGGCTCACGGCGCATCAGGAGAGAATTCAGACTTCGGTCCCACCCGAAATCCTTGGAATAAAGATTTCGTACCCGGAGGTTCCTCAAGCGGTTCGGCCGCATCGGTTGCCGCAAATCTTACGCTTATTTCTACCGGAACGGATACCGGAGGCTCCATCAGACAACCCGCTAATTTCTGCGGTGTGGTGGGCCTCAAACCCACCTATGGAGCCGTTTCCAGATACGGAATTGTGGCCATGGGCTCATCCTTGGATTCGATAGGACACCTCACCCGCACAGTTGAGGATTCGGAGGCGATATTTAATGTAACCAAAGGCGAGGATGGAAAAGACGGGACGGTCAAGGACGCGACCTTCATGGCTCCGAAGGCGAAAATGAGGCTAGGTATCCCCAAGGAATACTTCATTGAGGGATTGGATAAAGAGGTAGAGAAAGGGGTTCTGGCCTCTTCCGAGGTTTTCAAAAAAGAGGGAGTGGAGCTTGTTGATGTAAGCCTTCCCCATACCAAGTATGCAATATCGGTTTACTATATTGTCCAGCCAGCAGAGGTGTCTTCAAACTTGGGAAGGTACGACGGGATTAGATACGGAAAGGATAGAGGCTCATTCGGGGCTGAGGCGAAAAGGAGGATAATGCTGGGAAGCTATGTGCTTTCGGCAGGGTACTACGATGCCTATTATCTTAAGGCCCAGAAAGTGCGTTCAAAGATTATCAAAGATTTTGAAGGAGCCTTTGCAAAGGTGGATGCGATTATTGCTCCGGTTTCTCCGACTCCGCCATTTGCCCTCGGGGAAAAGTCAGGCAGCCCCCTTCAGATGTACCTGGCTGATATCTTGACAGTTGCGGGGAATTTGGCCGGAATACCCGGCTTGGCAGTTCCCTCGGGCTTTACGAAAAAGGGTTTGCCTTTGGGCTTTCAGCTTCTGGGTCCGAGATTTTCCGAGTACGTTCTTTTTGAACTGGGCAAACTTTATCAAAAGGCAACAAATTATGAGCCCAAGGCTGCTTTTTAACTAGTTATGGGAGAATTTAAACCGTTGGTTAAAAACTCTAAGTTTGTCTACGTCTGGCTTTCCCAGATTCTTTCCCAGCTGACGATTAGCATTATGAATTTCCTGCTTCTTATCAGGCTTTTTGCGGTGACCGGCTCGCCAATTGCCACATCCCTTTTGTGGGTTGCCTATGCTCTCCCGGCAATTTTGATAGGTCCTTTCGCCGCCGCAAGTGTTGACCTTGTCGATAAGCGAAAAGTGCTGATGATTACAAACCTTCTGCAGTCGGGAACCATTTTCGGATATGCCCTGATACACGAAACAAAGTTTTTTCTTCTTTACGGCGTGGCATTTACATATTCGCTTTTAAACCAGTTTTACGTTCCGGCGGAGGCCGCAAGCATTCCTTCGGTGGTTCCAAAGAAACACTTGCCCTTCGCAAACGGGCTCTTCTTTGTTACCCAGCAGGGGGCATTAATAGTCGGATTTGGTATAGCGGGGGCATTAAATCACTGGTTGGGATATTCCAACTCCATATTTTTGGCGGCAGGACTTTTATTCCTGGCTTTTATCAGTGTGAGCTTTCTTCCCGAACTAAAAGCCCAACAGGAAAAATTACCAAAAACTTTCCAGCAAGCCGTAGAGCACTTCTTCGGAACCATTGTCGAGGGCTATCAGTTTATTAAAGAGCAAAGAAGCATTCTGGCGCCCTTCCTTCTTCTTATTTGTGTTCAGATTGCCTCCACGGTAATTACAGTTAACATTCCGGTTGTGGCAACGGAACTTCTGGGTATAAGTCCCAACTCTGCCGGAACCCTGATTGTCGTACCCGCAGGAATAGGAGCCATAATAGGTGCGATTTTTATCCCCAAACTCCTTCGGGCCGGGGCAAGGAAGAAGAAAATTATGGAAATGTGCTTTATGGCGTTGGGCTTGTTGTTTGTGCTTTTTGCATTTTTGGTCCCGGAGATTCCCGGAGGCCTAAGACTTATTTTCTCGGCGCTAATAACTATCCTCATCGGCTTTTCCTTTGTGGGTCTTTTGATACCCTCCCAGACTTTTCTCCAGGAGGCTACCCCTGGGGGCTTGCGGGGAAGGGTTTTTGGAAACTTTTGGTTTTTGGTGACCATTGCCACCCTTCTGCCAGTCATGTTTTCGGGTGCGGTTACAGAACTTTTGGGCATTAGAACCCTTTTGGTGATTATGGCCGGGTTGGCCATTTCAGCCCTTATTTTTTCAAGAAGATACGGTCAGAAAATGATTGAGAACGGCTTTTCTATTAGAAAGAGTCTTTAAGCCAATGGCAAAATATATTCCCACAATCGGTCTCGAAGTTCATATCGAGCTGGCAACAACATCTAAAATGTTTTGCGGATGTTCGGCGGAACATTTCGCAAAGCCTGCCAACACCCAGACCTGTCCCGTCTGCCTTGGACTTCCCGGGGCTCTCCCTTTTGCAAACAAGGAAGCAATCGATGCCACCCTTAAGCTTGGACTGGCGTTTGATTGCCAGGTCAATACTTTTTCCAAGTTCGACCGCAAGCACTATTTTTACCCGGATCTTCCCAAGGGTTATCAGATCAGCCAATACGATATGCCGTTTTGCACCGGGGGTAAATTTTCTATACCTTCAACTGGCCACCTTATTCGGATACGAAGGATTCACCTCGAAGAAGATACTGCCAAACTGGTACATCAGAAAGTCGACGGCAAAAAGGTCTCTCTCATTGATTTCAACCGAAGCGGAGTCCCCTTGGTTGAGCTTGTAACCGAACCGGACTTCGACGAAGTTTCAGAAGTTGCCGCATTTCTTAAGGAGGTTCAGACGGTGGTTCGTTACCTCGGAATTTCAAAAGCCGATATGGAGAAAGGCTCGATGAGGCTTGAGGCCAATGTATCAATGCACGAAGAAGGAAAACCTATCTCTTCTTATAAGGTCGAGCTTAAAAACATAAACTCATTCAGGTTTTTGGGAAAGGCAATCGAATCGGAACTCCAAAGACAGGAAGAACTTATCTCCCGGGGGGAAAAGGTAACCCAAGAAACTAGGGGCTGGGACGAGGTCACCCAAAAAACGTTCTCGCAAAGGAGCAAAGAAGAGGCTCAGGATTACAGATATTTTCCCGAGCCGGATATTCCCCCCTTTAGATTTACTGCTGAGGAAATAGAAAAATTAAGAAACGCTCTGCCCGAGCTTCCGGGACAAAAAAGAAAAAGATTTAAAGAAAAATACGCTCTTCAGGATTCATACCTAGAAATTCTTTTACAGGACCTTAATCGAAGTATTTATTTTGAGGAAGCGGTAAAGTTGGGAGGGCCTGAAGGACTTTCGGCAAAGGCCATTGCGGATTTGATGTTAAATAAGTCTTTGGATAGTCAATTCCCCGAACCGGTAGGTCTTATCAAAAAGATAGTTGAGCTGACCCGAAAAGAATACGCGCCGCAAGGGGAAGTTTCTCAAGCGGTTGCGGCGGTAGTTTCGGAGAATGAAAAAGCAATCGCTGATTACCAAAAGGGGAAAACCCAGGTCTTGGGATACCTTATCGGTCTTGTCCAGGGCAAACTCAAAGGCAAGGGCGACCCCAAGCTTATTGGGGAGGAACTCTTGTTAAAATTGCACAAAGGTAAATAAATGGCAAAAAAGTTCGTTCACCTTCATGTTCACACGGAATATTCTCTTTTGGACGGTCTTTCCAAAGTAAGTTCTTTGATTAACCACTTAAAAGAGCTCGATATGGATACGGTTGCGGCCACCGACCATGGTGTCATGTACGGGATTGTCGAGTTTTACAAAAAGTGTAAAAAGGAGGGAATAAAGCCAATAATTGGGATGGAAGGCTATACCACAAACGTCAACCACAGGGAAAGGCCCGAAAGGACTAAATTTCAGAACTTCCACCTTCTTCTTCTGGCCAAAGATAAAGAAGGCTACCAGAACCTGATGAAATTAACCTCGATTGCCCACCTGGAGGGTTACTACTACCGGCCCAGGGTGGACAGGGAGACTCTGGCAAAATATTCGAAAGGCTTAATTTGTACTTCGGCTTGCAACTTGGGAGAGCTGCCCCAAGCCCTTATCGCAGGAAATTACGAAGAGGCTAAAAAAACTGCCGAATGGTATTTGGATGTTTTCGGTAAGGATTACTACCTCGAAGTCCAAAAACACGAATATGCGAAATACATACCAGAATCTGTAAATCAGGAAATCAAAAATGAGCTGGTCCAGATGGGAGAGAATGAAGAAACAGCAACAAAAGGTGTGGTGAAATTAAGCCGGGAACTGGGAATCCCCCTCGTGGCCACCAATGATGCCCACTATGTAAGGGCTGAGGATGCAACTGCCCAGGATTCCCTGGTCTGTATCGCGACCGGCAAAAACGTCAGCGACGTTAAAAGATTAAGGTTTATCGATTCCCCGACCTTTTATATCAAAAGCCCCCAGGAGATGGCCTCGCTTTTTCCCGATTTACCCGAGGCCATAGAAAATACGGTTAAGATTGCCGAGAAATGCAACGTTTCTTTGACTTTGGACAAGTGGTTTTTCCCCAAATACGAACTTACCGAAGGCAAAACCCCTGAAGAAGAAATCGAAAAGCGGGCCCACGAGGGGCTAAAGGAAAGATTTTCAAAAGTTACACCCGAGATTAAAGAAAGACTCGAATATGAGCTTGATATCATCAAAAAGAAAGGCTACTCCACCTACTTTCTTATCGTTTCCGACGTGGCCCGCTGGGCCGCAGAGCACGGAATTATTACCAACACTCGAGGCAGTGCGGCTGGCTCCCTGGTTTCCTACTCATTAGGAATTGTCAACATCAATCCCTTAGATTACGATCTTCCTTTTGAAAGGTTTTTGACTCCCTGGAGGCCTTCCCCTCCGGATATTGACTTTGACATTGCGGACGACAGGCGCGAGGAGGTCATAAACTACATTGGGGAAAAATACGGGCACGATAAAGTCGCCCAAATTTGTACTTTCGGACGGATGCTGGCAAGGGCGGCGGTACGGGATATTGCCCGCGTCTTGGGTTATCCCTATTCGTCTGGTGACAGAATTGCCAAAATTATCCCGCTTGGGTCTCAGGGATTTCCGATGAACATCGCAAAAGCCCTTCTGGTCTCTCCGGATTTGAAAAATCTCTACGACACCGATTCTGATTCGAAAAAAATAATCGATTTGGCGCGCCAGGTTGAAGGAAATGCAAGACACATCTCGGTCCATGCGGCAGGCCTGGTGATCGCTCCGTCCGAAATTACGGATTTTACTCCGGTGCAGCTTGACCCCGAAGGCAAAAAAGTAATTACCCAGTACGATATGGATGCCCTTGACCCCAACGTTTCCCCGGGAGAGGCGGTGGGGCTTTTGAAGTTTGATTTACTGGGACTTCGTAACCTCTCGATCTTGGGAGCCTCGATACGGATTGTCAAGGAAGCCAGAGGCAAGGATGTTGATTTACACAAAATTCCTTTAAATGACGAAAAAACCTTCAAAATGCTCTCAAAGGGAGATACCATGGGCGTTTTCCAGCTTTCAGGCTCCGGCATGACCAGATATTTAAAGGAGCTTAAACCCACCCGAATCGAGGATTTGATGGCCATGGTAGCCCTTTACAGACCTGGTCCTATGGCCCAGATCCCCGAATACATCGAAAGGAAAAATACTCCGGCCAAAGTTCACTATTTCGACCCGAGAATGAAGGAATATTTGGGCAAAAGCTACGGCCTTTTGGTCTATCAGGACGATGTCTTCACCACCGCCATAAATATCGCGGGCTACACCTGGGAAGAGGCGGATAAATTCAGAAAAGCCGTAGGCAAAAAGATCCCGGCCGAGATGGATAGGCAAAAACAGAAATTCATTGATGGGGCAATCAAAAACGGAATGTCCGGAGAAAAATCCGAGGAGCTTTTTAAACTGATAGAACCTTTCTCGGGCTACGGATTTAACAAAGCCCACGCCGCCTCGTACGGAATGCTTGCTTACCAGACGGCATATATGAAGGCAAACTACCCGGTTGAGTATATGACGGCCCTATTAACCGCCGAATCAAACGACAACGAAAAAATATCGGCTGCGGTGAATGAGTGCAGACGTATCGGCGTAAAGGTTCTCCCGCCGGACATCAACGAAAGCGACGTAGGCTTTAAAATTGTTTCGGAAAAGGACTCTTTGGACGGAAGAGCCATAAGATTCGGGCTTTCGGCCATCAAAAATGTCGGCCAGGCGGCAATAGACGCAATTTTGGAGGCAAGAGACCAAGACAAATTTTCTTCATTCGCGGACTTTATCGCTCGGGTTGACAGCCGCAGGGTGAATAAAAGAGTTTTGGAAAGCCTGATAAAGGTTGGTGGCCTTTCCGCCTTCGGCCCAAGAGCGGCCCTCCTTTATTCGATAGACGACATCAGAAACAAGGTGGCCCGCCCCAAAGCTGGGCCGGGACAGCAGGATTTATTCGCAGAAGGAGATATCAAAAAAGAAACGATAGCCCCGCTTTTAAGGTCCGATGTCAGCGAATTTACCCAGGATGAGCTCCAGAGCCTAGAAAGGCAGCTTCTGGGTTTTTCTCTTTCCGCCAAGCCCCTGGGGGAACTCATTACTCCCTTTTTGCACGAGGCCACCCACAAAATCTATGAAATTTCTCCCCACGAAAATCTCGGGGAGAATGTCAGAATCGCGGCTGTTGTCACGGAAATAAAGATTGTTGTCACCCGCGCCTCCGGGGCCGAGATGGCCTTTGTCCGGGTTGAGGACGATACCGGGAGCCTCGAGCTGGTTGTATTCCCCAAGATATTCAGAGCCACCAGGAATTATTGGGTTGACTACAAGCCCCTTCTCATCTGCGGCCGCGTTGATTCCAGGGAAGAAACGCCAACAATACTTGTCGAGTCAATAAAAACCGGAGAGGAAATGGCAGAGGCAGAAAAGAATGTCTTTATCAGAGTTCCTGAGGAAATAAAAAGGGAGGATTTGGGAAAGTTAAAGGAGCTTCTGGTGGCCAGCCCCGGTGAAATGTCGGTGACTTTGGTTTTTGCCGGGAACAGCCATAAAATCACTCTGCCTTTTAAGATTGCGTGGACCGAGGAGCTGGCGAGGCAAATCGCGGAGGTTCTTGAGAAAGAAGCCGTATCTGGTGTAGAATAGGCCTTCATGTCACTTACAACCACCCACAAAGAGATCCAATTTGGCGTCGGGGACAAAATCCGCGTTCACCAAAAAATAAAAGAGGGCGACAAAGAAAGAACTCAAATTTTTGAGGGAATGGTTATTGGCATCAATAACCGGGAAAACGGCAAGAGCATTACGGTCAGGCGAATTGGTGAAGCCTCTGTAGGAATAGAAAGAATTTTTCCCTTAGCCTCCCCCCTCATCGAGAAAATAGAACAGGTCAAAAAAGGAACTTCTGCCGTCAGACACGCCAAGCTCTACTTTACCCGCGAAAAAGCCCCCAGGCAGGTTGAAGAAATTTATACAAAGACAGCCAAGAGAGAAATCCTTCCGGTAAAGAAGACCCGCAAAAAGAAAAAATAATTCTCACGGGTTAACTTTAAATGATTAAAGTAGTAAAGCTTGTCCTCGGGCCTCTTTCTTCAAACTGTTATCTTATTTTTGACGAGAAATCCAAAGACGCAGTTATTGTCGACCCTGGGGACGAGGCGGATTTTTTAATTCAAAAGATAGAAGATTTAGAGCTTAAGCCCCAAAAAATTATCGCAACCCACGGACACTTCGACCATGTAGGAGCAATTTTAGACCTGAAGCTTATTTACCAAATTCCTTTCCTGGCAAACAAAAAAGACGGTTTTCTTTTAAAGCGCTCCGCCGAAACTTCAAAGCATTTCACCAAGATTGAGAGTTTAAAACTTCCTTCGCCAGATAAAGATCTCAAAGACGGGGTAAAAGTTATCTTGGGCAAATCCGCTTTGGCGGTTATGGAAACTCCGGGGCACACCCCGGGAAGTGTTTGCCTGGTGGGGGAGGGCTTGGCCTTTGTCGGGGATTTGCTATTTGCCGACGGTAGTACCGGCAGATGTGATTTTTCTTATTCCCACCCCGGGGAGCTGAAAAAATCCGTTAAAAAGATTTTGAAACTTTCCCCAAAGACAATAGTTTACCCGGGACACGGCCCCGAATTTATACTGGGTGAAATCGGCTCGGTAAATGGATAGAATATAAACTATGTTGTCTGCCCGGCATAACTACGGCTTTATTCGGCTTCTTCCGCTTTTAATTATTGTTCTTCTCGTATCCTTTCTGATTATCGGAAAAAGTGGTTTTTTCCCGAAAACGAAGGAAGCAACTCCTTCTCCGTCTCCGACCCAGGAAGCTTCTCCTGGCCCGTCTCCAACCCCGACAGCAACTCCCAAAAATTCATCCACTCCTTCTCCAACCAAAAGTCCCACCCCTAGTCCGAATGTCGTTTCTTCGGCTCCGGCCGGTACCGGCTTTTCCCGAATTACTATTGCCACTGAAAGGGGCAACTTTACCATTAATTTGGTTTCGATTGACATGGGGGGCTCAAAGATGATTACGGATACGGCCAGCGAGGGGGACTGCGGAAACGACTGTCCGACGCTCCCCCTCTCAGAATATATTTCCAGAAACGGAGGTTATGCCGGAATGCACGGAACGTACTTTTGCCCCGCAGATTATGCCGAATGTGCGGGCAAAAAGAATTCATTCGATTTTCCGGTTTACAATAGCCGCCTTGGAAAATGGATAAACGGCGGAAATCTTTTTTGGAATAACCGCTCGATTGTCTATTACGACGGTGGAGGGATGCATTTTCTACGAAATGCCAATTCATTTGGCGGCGGCCTTTCCGCCGGCATCGTTAACGACCCCGGGCTTTTGGACGGCGGGGCGGTTATTGCCGACCAGTTTCCCCTTTCCGACAAGCAAAGGGCCAAAGGAACAAAAGGAGGAATAGGGATAAGGGGAAATATTGTCTATCTGGTAGTTGCAGGCAGTGTTGATATGCTCGATTTGGCCCATATTTTTAAAAGTCTGGGCGCCTCATACGCTTTGAATTTGGACGGAGGAGGCTCCGTTGCTCTTTGGTACGGAGGATACAAGGTTGGACCTGGCAGAAATCTTCCCAATGCGATAATATTTGCCAACAAATAAGGAAGCGAGTAGACTAAAAAGAATGAAAAAATTTCTGGCAAGACTAAGACTTCTAATATCCTTTAAAAACAAAAGGTTTAGAGTGGCTCTGGCGATTTTGGCCGTGGCCGCTGTCTTGGCCCTGGGGAAATCGTTTTTATTTGCCGCATTCGTTAACGGCACTCCGATAAGCCGCATAAAGGTATTAAAAGAGCTTGAAAAACAGGGCGGGTCGCAGATATTGGACACCTTGATACAAAGAAGCCTTATCTTTCAGGAAGCCAAGCGCCAGGGTGTAAAAATAGATGAGGATGCAGTTTCAAAACAATTGACCCAGATAGAAGATACCCTGAAGGGCCAAAACCTAACCTTGGACGATGCGCTTTCGGCGCGGGGGCAAACCCGGGCGGATCTAACCGACCAGATTAAAATCCAATTGATGGTCGAGGCGATACTCGGCAATAAAATTACAATCACGGATGAAGAAATCTCCGCCTACTTTAACGAAAACAAAGACCTTTACGAAAAGGGCAAGACGCTGGAAGAGGTCAAAGACGATATAAAGGCCCAGCTTTTTCAGGAGAGACTAAATAGCGAATACTCCAAATGGATACAGGAACTCAAAACCAAAGCCAAGATTTTCCTTCTGGTCAACTACAACTAATCTAGCTTCTTGACTCTCAGATTTGCTATAAATATAATACTGGCTCTGCTTTCGTTGCAGATTGACAATTTAAGAAGTTGGGCGCATGAGGGAACTTGGCTACCCGTTCGGGCTCATAACCCGAAACTCCTCGTTCAAATCGAGGTGCGCCCACTTCCGGACGGGCTGTCGTTCGAGCACGCGAAGTGCTGCTCTTACGCTCCCGGACCGGAATACCAGGGGTACTGTTGTGGGGGGACGAATAGGGCGGAAGCCAGCCTCACCCTAAAGACCCTTCCAGCGGGGT
>Ga0209126_1000709_pt1 | contig 11298 bp, 13 predicted proteins | sample RifCSP19_1_FD_184024 | JGI IMG/M metagenome (GOLD analysis project Ga0209126, IMG submission 184024) | Soil microbial communities from Rifle, Colorado - Rifle CSP2_sed 19_1 (SPAdes) (version 2) | ecosystem: Environmental > Terrestrial > Deep subsurface > Rock core/Sediment | place: Rifle...
GAGAATTGACATGGTAGACTCCTCGAACGACAAACAAGAGATCATTGACGCATACCGCCAACGAGCGCCTAGCTATGATCTGGTCGTGAGATTATTCGACATCTTCGCTTGGTTCGGCTTCAACATTTCAGGGTGGCGAAAACATGCTATAAGGGAACTAGGCTTGAAGGCTGGCGACACCGTCGTTGACATTGGGTGTGGCACAGGCCTCAACTTCCCACTGCTCTATCGAGCAGTAGGCCCACAAGGCATGATCATCGGTGTCGACCTGAGCGATGCAATGCTGGCTCAAGCCCGAAACACTGCGGAAGCCAACCAATGGGCCAACGTCCAGCTAGTGTGCGCCGACGCTTCCCAATTCGAGTTTCCTTCGCGCGTGAACGCTGTCTTGTCGACTTACGCCTTGACGTTGGTTCCCAGTCCCGGGCGCGTCGTCTCCAACGCCACTGAAGCCCTTGCTCCTGGTGGCAGGCTCGTTGTCCTTGACATGGCTTGGCCACGATACTGTCCCCTCTGGTGGCGCCACGTCCTGTTCTTCTTGCGTTCTTACGGAGTGACGGAAGAGGTCCTAAGGCAGCGTCCGTGGGAAGTGGTACAGAAGGCGATGGAAGACCGCCTTGGCGACGTTACCAGACGGAAGTTCTGGTTCGGCTTCTTCTATCTTGCTTCAGGCTCCGCACCGAACCAGGCTGCGGGGGCGGCCTCTTAACTCGCTGGTGTGTCCCGAAAAGTCATTGTCTGCGACGCTGCGCTTAGACCGGTGCAAGACCGGGAGAATGGGCAGTCCTGCGGATTAGGCTGCTGAGGGAAGCGAGTGTTCTGAAGAGCCCGGTGCTGAAATTCCGCATGCCGGGATACGTACAGGAGCTTTTGGGTAACTGGCAGTCCTACCGCAATGGCGTAATCTCTATAATGCGAAAGAACATAGACACAAAGCTGATCGTACGCTATGCCGTGCGTGAGACCATGGGGATCGTGGTCATGGGCGTGGCTCTGTTCTGGTCAGCTGGTCAGATTGACTGGTGGCCGGCCTGGGCATCTTTAGCTGTGATGTCGGCCTGGATTATGGCGACGGCTATTGTCATCCTACGCTCTAACCCGGACCTGATAGCTGAACGCCTGGGGCCACGCAAGGGCGCCAAATCTTGGGACATTGCCCTTATGAGCCTGCTTGGCCTTACGCAGTTAGCGCGCTACATCATCGCCGGAATTGACCAGCGTTTTGGCTGGACAGGTGGATTTCCATTAGCGGCTCAAATTCCTGCGTTAATTGTGTGTGTTCTGGGTTATGCCCTGGTTGTCTGGGCTACAGCTTCTAACGCCTTCTTCTCGCAGATTGTTCGCATAAACTACGAGCGTGGTCACACTGTCGCAACCGGTGGCCCGTACCGCTATGTGCGCCATCCGGCTTACCTCGGCGCGATCCTGTATGAATTGGCCGTGCCGGTCCTGCTCGCTTCTTGGTGGGCTTTAATCCCCAGTGGATTGAACGTAATCCTGCTTATCCTGCGCACGGCTCTCGAAGACAACACCTTACAGGGCGAGCTGACCGGTTATGTTGACTATGCTCGTGAGGTTTGTCATCGTCTATTACCAGGTATCTGGTAATCAATTTCTACAGGGATTGCATTTTCTCCGCGATATTGCTATACTGATTCGAGTTTATCATCCTATTTTGAACGATGCAACCTAATGCTTAATAAATTTAGGGTGTTAGGCTGCCTGAATCCGCCCATAAGCCGGTAATCCGCCAAACGACGGCTGAACACATAGTTGGGTACCAAACAGCCAAATAAGTAGCAGAGGTGTGATCAAGCTCCTACCATAAATCGCAGCTAACCTTATCGCGAACGCTATCTTTTGGTTGCTGATAGGTGGCATAGCGTGGCTGACTTATCGGCTGACTCTTCAGCGAAAGTTCGAATCGCTATTTGGTTTTAAGAATGAGAAAACGTTGGTGATCTACTTGTCCAACTTGTGGGATCCAACCATGAACGTCCGTCCATGGGGGGAGATCATCGTTGGCAACGAATTACACGCAGCGAGCGAGATACAGGGGGTAATCACAGGTTTAGCCCCAAGGTTCCCTGCACACGAATTTTTTATTTCAAGGCATAATGGTGATGAGACACATGAGGTTTCCGAAGGTCTGTCACCGGCCATTGTCGAGCGTGTCATGGTCGGTGATGGCCTTTACCCGAATCGCCAGCGAGTCGCGTTTATGTGTGTTGGGAGGACTGGATTCGAAACCCGAAGAGCAACAGAATATCTTGCTCAAAAATGGCACGATTTTGAACGAACCTTTAAGCATAACAATCATTTTGCACGGTGTCTTGCGATTGATCGAAACGGGATCGTTGTTCACCACTTCGATGTTATTTCAGAATAGGCGGCACTTTATAAGCACAAGCTCAAAATAGACGATAATGTTCCTTCGTTTCTGATGAACAGAAATGGTGCGCTGTACAGATTCTTCGAGAAAGATGTAGACTCTCTTCTCCAGGGTCCAATTGCGTGCGGGAGAAGTATCCTTGGTCTTGACCGAGCGCACTGAATAATTTGTGCAGAATTCCGTCATATAATGGGTGAGTCTTGAGCCAATCAGACAGGACCTTTCGTCCAACAATCGTGTGCAGTCGTCTCGCCTTCGGCGAGCGGCTAAACTTGACCTTCAGGCGGAGCTCACCAGATCATCGGAGATGACATGTATCACAACCACGAAGAGGTGAGTCGGGTCACTCGATCGAAGGAACAAGCCAAGTCAACATATGATCGCATAAGCCGATGGTATGACCTGTTGGCTGGAGGCTTCGAGGGGAAGCATCGCACAGCGGGTATACGAAAGCTGAACCCAAGTCAAGGGGACGTGATTCTCGAGGTCGGTTTCGGTACTGGCCACTCGATCCTGGCGCTTGCTGATGCAGTCGGTACTTCTGGCAAGGTCTACGGCATTGACATCTCGCCAGCGATGCTCGACATCACCCGCTCAAGGGTCGAGAAGGCCGGATACACAGGCAGGGTCGTTCTGAAGTCCGGGGATGCTGCACAACTACCTTTCGATCCAGGCTTCTTCGACGGTGTATTCATGAGTTTCACGCTTGAGCTATTCGACACTCCCGAAATCCCCGTTGTCCTGTCTGAATGCCGGCGGGTTCTCCGAAGAGGTGGTCGGATCTGCGTTGTTTCCATGTCGAAGAAAGGAGAGCCCAACGCGATTACCCGGCTCTACGAATGGTTCCACGAAAAGCTCCCTCAGTATGTTGACTGTCGACCCATCTATGTGCAGGAGTCCCTCCAGAGTGCAGGATTTCGAGTCGTTGATGTAACAGGCCTCTCTCTCCTCGGGTTAAGTGGCGAGATTGTTGTGGCTGAAAAGGACTGAGATGTGTGCTCGAACTCCGGCTACGCCTACCGATTATTAAGTACACAAACACACTCAGGGCCTGATTTTGGGTGGAGGCGGCCATCTTTTTCTCCACAGCCAGCTGCACCTGACCCCGCTGCGCTCGGAGGGCATGCGGCGCGATTTGCCAGCCAAAGTTCTAGTTTGCACTTGAGTCTTGCCCTCCCCGCTCGGCGGGTGAGATACACCGTTAGCCTGCTAAAACCAGCGAACCATGTCCTGGGTGACAATGGGGAGATCCAATGATCACTAGCACTTCCCAAGACCAACAACAATTGGATATTGTGGAGGAAAAGATTCGTAACGAATCGACTTTTTCCTGGTCTTACTTACTCATGAACATCCTCTCGGCGACTATAGCTATGGTTTGCTTGCCAACAGCCCCGCTGTCGTAATCGGTGCCATGATCGTTGCCATGCTATTGGGACCGATTACAGGAATCGGGCTGGCTCTGGTAGAAAGTGATATGGCCCTTTTGTGGAAGAGCCTGTCCACTCTGCTTGGTGGGGTGGTTGGGGTGGTAGTCACCGCATTTATCCTGGGTACAATTCACAAAGACATTCCCATAACCAATGAGATCATGGCCCGTACTGCACCCAACTTGTTGGACTTGATGATCGGACTGGCGGGCGGAGCGGCGGGAGCCGATGCCACGGTTTCGCCGCGCCTCAGTGTGGCCTTTGTCGGTGTCGCCATTGCCACCGCTTTGGTTCCGCCGTTGGCTTCCGCAAGCATTCTGCTGGCGCGTGGCGAAACCCAATTGGCTTTTGGCGCTTTTTTGCTCGCCTTTACCAACATGATTGCCATCCAGTTTGCATCTTCAGTTGTCCTATGGTTTACCGGCTTTCGAAAAGTTACCCGGAAGACGGGGCTTGAACTGCGCGAATTTGTAGTGCGGAATGCTGTCAGCATCGCCATTTTGTTGGCACTGAGCGCCATCTTGACTGCTAACCTACATCATGTTGTTTCACAGCATCTATATGAGTCAACAACCCGCGGCATTCTACAGCAGGAAATTGGGGCTTCGGCTGGAAGTCATCTGGTAGAAGTGCGGTTTGAAACCACCGCGGATACAACCATCGTTCGCGCGGTCGTGCGCGGCCCAGCTTCGCCTTCTGCCACGCAAGTGGCTGCGATGGAAGCGAAACTGCCCTCTCCCCCGGATGGCACAAGAATAGAATTGCGCGTGCGCTTTGTACAATTAATGGTTATCAACCGAGATGGCCAATTGTTTACGGATGTTGATTTTGACACCAGTGAATAGGCGCTAGTTCAGAGAGAATTGGTCAGTACCCGTTCGCCCAAATGCTTCTAAACTTAGTGGAAAACAAGGCACGGCCAACTGATGAATTGCACTGTCGAGAGGCAATCGTAGACTATTATGTGCGACCTGAACTTTAACAACTCCTCGCCTGCCCCAGGCCGATCATTTATCAGCCGGGAATTTTGTCCAGTATTCGTTTTTCTCCCCTGCTAGATGGATCAAAACCTGGTTTATCTCGGGGATACCCATGTCTTAGGGATGGCGGAGGTTGTGAAAGAGGATGTTACGTTCTCCAGCCCGTGTAGACTTGTTCGATGCGGTAGGAATAATGCTTGAGACGAATGGCATCAGGACTCTGGTCGAGGAGATACTTGGATGTATGGAGGCCGCCACTTCCGGCTTCCCTCAACGAAACCGCTTATTACGAGGTCATTGCCCTCGAACCGGAGCGGTTGCTCGTCTTACGCGCCACTACCCACTTCAAGTACATCGCACCTAGATTCTTCAAAGGGACCAGGTACGAGCCAAGGGGAGAATTCAGAATGTCGCCGCCTAACACCGGATCCACCTGACCGCCTTCGGCGTGGGTACGCAGCAGCATTTTGTAAAGTTACGTACAATTATTATTTCATGTCTCGCGGTTACGGCGTGAGGTGAGCCAGGCTGTCGGCCGAATTTGGTGATATTCGATATTATTTGCTCAATACATGGTATAACGGAGCCAGTCTCCGAAATCAACTGGACGATATGTATCAATCACTAAAGTATGGAGTGAAACGAAATGCAAAAAATTGTCCCATTCTTGTGGTTCGACGATCGGGCTGAGGAAGCAGTCAATTTTTATACCTCTATTTTTAAAAATTCAAAAATTGGAAGAGTTGCTCGTTATGGAGAGGAAGGGCCTGGAACAAAGGGAACGGTAATGACCGTTACGTTCCAGCTGGATGGACAAGAATTCATGGCGTTGAATGGGGGTCCACACTTCACTTTCTCGGCAGCCATATCGTTCTTCGTGAACTGCGAGACGCAGGCAGAAGTCGATGAGTTGTGGGAGAAGCTCTCCGAAGGCGGAGAAAAGGGACAATGCGGCTGGCTTCAAGACAAATTTGGCGTAACCTGGCAGATCGTTCCCACTGTGTTAGGCGAGCTGCTGCAAGACAAGGATGCTCAGAAATCGAGAAGAGTCACAGAGGCAATGCTTCAAATGGGTAAAATTGACATTGCAATCTTAATGCAAGCATACGATCAAGTTTAAGGTTTATGGAGAAAATGACCGTAGATGATTTCGTAAAAACGAAGGTTTTGCCCGAGTTTCAACCCATCGTGGCGATGATCCGGGAGTTGATGAAAGAATGCGCGCCTAATACGAAAGAGATCATCAGTTACGGAATTCCCGCTTACAAGGCAAAACGTATTCTGTATGAGTCAGTTCCTTGAATTGCGCTGTCTAGAGGCTCTCGTAGTCAGATTTAAACAGAACAACCAAAAAAAGATAGAGGATCAAGTTGTGTATCTCGAAGATGCTGCCAAAAAAGCAGATCTGTACTTAAAGACCTTGTGCAGCGTTAAACCCAACCGGCGGACGGGCTCCGCGGGGAACCGGGAAGCGACGGATTTCTTTGCGGATACTATCCGTCCCTACGGATACGAGATCGATGCCGCTCCTTTTCAATGTCTGGACTTTATAAGCGGCAAGTCCTTACTGGCACACGAGGAAGAAATCTTCGAGGTCTCTGCCAGTCCCTATTCCTTGAGCTGCGATGTCGCGGCTGAACTAGTCATTGTCTCATCGATGGAGGAACTGGAAAGGACACACTGCACGGGCAAGATTTTGCTCATGAAGGGGGCAATCTGTACAGAGCAGTTGATGCCAAAGAATTTTGTCTTCTACAACCCAGAACATCACCAGGAGATCATCGCGCTATTGGAGGATAAAAAGCCGGCGGGAATCATCACGGCTACAGCGAAGAACCCGGAACAGGTGGGGGCGTTGTACCCATTTCCATTGATGGTGGACGGCGATTTCGATCTCCCCAGTGTCTACTGCACAGATTCGGTCGGAGAGGCGCTGGCACGGATGCAAGGGGAATTGTTTCGATTGAAGATCAATGCGCAGCGGCTTCCGTCGAGTGCTGCCAATGTGCTCGCGCGCTTGAACCGGGAAGCAGCGCAGAAGATCGTCATCACGGCGCATATCGATGCATACGAAGACACTCCAGGCGCTTTGGACAACGCCTCTGGTACGGTTGTGTTGCTGCTACTGGCTGAACTGCTCTCCGATTATGGCGGAGAGCATGGCATCGAGATCGCCGCGTTCAATGGAGAAGATCATTATAGCGCCGGTGGTCAGATGGATTATCTCAATCGATTTGGGAGTGAACTCAACCACGTCCTGCTTGCCATCAACATTGATGATGTCGGCTACAAGAAAGGTAAATCATCCTACTCGTTCTACCAATGCACTCCAGAGCTTCAGCAAAAAGCCGAAACCATCTTCCGGGGCTTCGATAGTCTCGTTCCAGGAGAGCCGTGGTTCAATGGGGATCATATGATCTTTGTGCAGAGTAGCGTGCCGGCTCTCGCCTTTACAGCAGACAAAGGGGCAGAACTGATGAAGACGGTGACGCATACCGCTCTGGATACACCTGGGCTGGTTGATCCTCGTAAGCTGGTTGACGTGGCCCAGGCTTTGAATAGTCTAATCAGATCGATCTAAACAAAAGAAAATGGTTATGGACCTCTTACTACCTCTACCAGCTGGTTTACCGGTATATACGTGGCGACCTATTCAACGGGATGACATCTCTGCTATCCAGAACATGCTGATCGCGAATAGCCCGGTGGATAAACCTGATACCCCTCCCTCGGAAGAGCACATGCGGTTGTTGCTGGCCATGCTGGGTGAGCAGATCGATCAAAACACTCTCCTGGCAGTGGCTGAGGACGGGACAATTGCCGCGGCAGCCATGATTTTTATCCCTGCTGGGGAAGAGGAGCTAGTGGCGCTGACCGAGGGCATTGTGCATGTGAATCATCGGGGGCGGGGAATGGGAGGCTATCTTTTGCAATGGATGGAAACCCGTGTGCGCCAGGCATTCGGCCATTCAGAAGACGGGAGGCCGCAAATCATGCGTACCAGCTGCACCGTACACCAGGTTGATCGGATCAGGCTGTTTGAACAATATGGGTTCAAAACCATGCGCTACTCATACAAAATGCGGCGTAGTTTGTCCCAACAAGCCATAAAAGGACCTTTACCAACTGGTCTCAAATGGGTGCAATGGACAGCGGAACTCGATCTCCCCTTGATGCATGCTTTCAATGCAGCCTTCAGCGAACATTACGGGGTAGAGAAAATGAATGAGGAATTATGGGGGCAGTTATTCACGGGTGTGCCACAGTTCCGGGGCGATCTGTCTTACCTGGCGATGGACGGTGACGCCATTGTCGGATTTTGCATCAACTGGGTTGAGGATAACGATGAAGCCGGTACCAGTCCCCAGGAAGGGTGGGTTGAAGCCATCGGGGTGATCCCAGCCTGGCGTGGGCAGGGGGTAGCCTCCGCACTTCTCGGGCATGCCTTGCAATTGTTTCAAGCCGCAGGTCTGAGGCGAGCCGCTCTGGAGGTGGATGCCCAGAACCCCAGCGGGGCGTTACGCCTGTATGAGAAGCACGGATTCGAAGTCGCCAGGGAAACGATGCATTTTGTAAAGATGCTGAATTAATATGGCGATAGAGGAGGAGATAAAACCATGAATCTATCTGTATGCAAATTTAACCAGTGAGCGGCGGCGCGCGGCAGACCGTCGAGGGAGCCGCGCAGGCGCGAGCAGTGGGGGCAGCGGTTCGGTAAAGGCGCGCCTATTGCGCTTGCTGAGGATGTACCGCTTGCGAAGGGCAAGCATTTTAACGGAAACGGCGCGATAATATCAAGGGCCCTTGCCCTTCACAGCGCTGGGGCTGAGGCAAATCGCTAGGCAGACCTTCATTGGAAGGGATTTATGAATAACCGATCTAATCATACCTTGGCAATCTTAATGACCCTCGCCATCCTTCTCACTCTTGCTTGCAAGTCGGTTACTCTTACCCCTACACCGACACCCGTACCCCCCACGACCACGGTCCCTGAAATCCTCCATTTTGAGAATGACCTGGTGGCCTTCGACTACCTGGCTGGGACGAAAATATTCACCACCGGCGATCCTGCCTTTGTGACCTATCCATATGAAATCAAACTAGGAGGTGAGTTGGCCATTGGCCTGGCTGATCCAATGTGGATAAAATCTAACACCCTGTATAGTTCGATCGGGATTTTTCGCCACCTGTTCCCCCCCGGCTCCACTCTGGATGAGATCATGCAAACAGCTTATGCAGAGGTGCCACTTCAAAATGAGGTAGTAGAAGGTAGTGGACCCGTCACCCTCGATGGGCTGGATGCATATCAGAAAACCTACCGGGTCGCCTCGGGACCGCTGTGGTACACACTGCGCGATATCTGGATAGAAAAAGAAGGTGGGATATTGAGGGTATCTATTTGGGAGGAAGCTTATGCCGTGGCATTTCAGCCACTCGCAGACATGTTCCTCAGCAGCCTGGAGATAAAAGATAACCTGCCCCCCTTCGAAGAAAAACCCACCCCTGAACCGACTGCTTCACCCACCCCATTCCCGGAGGCTATGCTCCTTCACTATGAAGACCAGGTGGTGGCTTTTGATTACCTGAAAGGGTTGAAAGTCTACGCCGCCGGGGATCCCGCATTCGTCTGCTACCCCGACTTCGAATTGGGCGGCGAGCTGGTCGTCGGGCTGGGGGATCCAAAGTTCACCGGCTTCGATAAGTATTATCGTTCGATCAGGATATTCCACAGGCCGATGCCGCCTGGTTCCAACCTGGAGGGGATCATGCTGGAGGCTTATCGCCAGGCAGAGACAAAGTTTCCCCAGCAATCAGGGGTGCTGGATGCCAGCGGGCCGGTAACGGTTGATGGACTGCCAGCCTATCAAAAAACCTACCGGGTCTACTCGGGAGAGCCAGCTTACGAACTGCGCGATATTTGGGTCCAAAAGGATCACGAACTGTTCATCGTGTCCATTTGGACGGAATACACCAACCCCGATGACTTCGCGGCGTTCGAAGCCGGGGCAGATGTGCTATTACAAAGCCTGGATATAAAATGAAGAAGTATTCCATAAACTGGGAGAACGACGAGGTTGTATCGGTTGAGGTCGACGGGGTTCAGTATGCGAGTCCTGATCTGATCGCTGATCCGGAAGACCGCGCCAGGGTATTGCGCCTCATGTCAGGTGAACCCGATATGGATTTTACACTGGTGGCAGGCGAGCCATCTGCCTTATCGAAATACATATTCCTGGTGTTTCTTGCCATCGCGGTCCTGATGCTCACGATCTTCGCAATCACAGCAGTCAATACGGACCGCAACCTCTCTAAGGAGGAAAGCGCGCCAGGAGTCGTGGTGGATTTGGTCACCCGCAAAGACAGCGCCGGCCAGGAGTTCTCTTATCCCGTTGTCGAATTCACCTTACCGGACGGAAGTCGCAAGACGGTGCAGCTATCTGAAGGAAACTGGCCGCCGGCCTACGAAAAAGGCGAGCCAGTCACGGTGCTTTACGACCCACAGCGGTCTCTTACGGCGCGCATCAAGTCCTCTTCGGGTACGATAAGCAGGTGGACATGGACAATTATCACGGGGGTCTTGGGCGTGGCATTCGCGATCGCCACGCTGTTCGCACGCTGGATGATCAATATCAAGCCAAGTCCTGTAGAATTGCCGACCTCAGAATAGAGACAAGATGCGACGCACCTGTCCAGGTGCGTCGCATCTGTTTCAATTAGCGTACCGCGATGGGGAGGAAGGCGTCGTAGATCAGGTCATAAGACCGGTAGGTTGTGTTGCCATACCCTAAATAACTTGATGCGATATAGTAATCTCCCCAATCCGACAGGGCGGCGCTACGGAAGATTATCGGATCGGTCAGAATTTCACCTTTTCCATTGACCAGGGCGTAATACAGGTTGCGGCGGTAGTTGTAGTCAGCGTCCATCCAGGTGAGCACCGCATTGCCGTGGAGATCGGAAGTCGCGGAGACATAGGCATCGCCGGTCGGGGCAGCCGAGTGGAACAAGGCAGTCGGCCCGGATGTACGGTTGTAAGCAGCATCCAGGACGGCAAAGCGAATCTGGTAGGATGCACCTGGAAACGAGAACATGGAAGGCCATGCGATCAGGATCTTGCCATCTGAGAGCTGAATTGCATCGGAGGCCCAATCCCACCATTCTGTACCGTCATTAGTCAGATTAGTAGCTGGATAGATTACGTCGCCAACGCTATTGAGGACAGCGTAAAATATGTCGGCTGCATTTTCACTAACGCGTTCCCAGGTTAGCAATACACGATCGCTCCTAATGTTGGTTAAATTAGGTGCGTAGTATGCCTGATTTGATCCCGGGGTATCGAAGGTGAATCTTGTGACCGGTCGTATTTCACTCCCGTCACCGCCTCTCACTGCGTAGTAGATGTCAGTCATAAATTCGCCGCTTTCATAATGATATTCATTCCAGGCGATGACGAAATGGCTGTCACCAGTGGCTGAGATTTTTCGATAATATTCCC
>Ga0209126_1000713_pt1 | contig 11282 bp, 10 predicted proteins | sample RifCSP19_1_FD_184024 | JGI IMG/M metagenome (GOLD analysis project Ga0209126, IMG submission 184024) | Soil microbial communities from Rifle, Colorado - Rifle CSP2_sed 19_1 (SPAdes) (version 2) | ecosystem: Environmental > Terrestrial > Deep subsurface > Rock core/Sediment | place: Rifle...
CGGCGGCCGAATCGTCGCCGAGGGCGGCGCGCTCACGATCACCCTGCCGGAGCCGGATTGGCCGGCGCTGCTCCCGCGCCGCTACTTCCCGTCCTGGGAGCCGACCCCTGACCTGTTCGCCCTGCCGCCCGGCGGCGTCGTCCCGGCGATACACCTGGAGAACGAGGTAATCACGCGCCGCGTTGACATCCCGGTGACCGGCGGGCGCCTCCCGGCGGGGGTGCAGACGATTGCGCTGGTCGATCACGCGGGGCAGTGGATCTCCCGGGCCCTGATCAGCGGGTTCGCCGACCGCATCGGTGCGCTCGCTTCGACCTTCGGTATCGCCGGCGGGGTCACGGTGATCGGACAGGATCCCCGGGCAATGGCCCGCGCGGCCCGCCGGGTGCTGGAGTTGGGCGGCGGCATCGTCCTGGTGGAGGACGGCGCGGTGCTCTTCGAGTTCGCCCTGCCCGTCGTCGGCCTCTTCTCGCCCGAGCCGCTGCCGGTCGTGGCAGACTACCTCCGCCGCCTCACCCAGCTCCTCCGCGAACGCGGTCACCGGCACGGGGACATCGGCTACACGCTGCTGTTCCTTTCGTTCGACTCTCTGCCGGACTTGCGTCTGACCTACCGCGGCTTGTGGGACGTGGAGGCGCAGCAGGTCCTCATCCCTCGCCAGGATCTGGCTCGATAGCGACAGTCCGCCGGCGGCGTCTCCAGGGAAAGACCGCGGCGGCAGCGAACTAGTCGCCTGCCCCAGCACAATCACACCGTTCAGGAGGGAATGGCGATGCATGGCTTCGTCCACGTGGAGATCCCCGCGCGCGACCTGCGCCGGGCGAAGGACTTCTACGGCAAGGTCTTCGGCTGGCAGTTTCAGGACGCCGGGAAGGATTACACTCTTTTCTCCCCGCCGGACGGCGGGGTTGGCGGAGGGATCAACAAGGTGAAGCAGGTCCCGAAGCGCCCGGTTGTCCAGGCCTATATCGAGGTCGCGGACATCGACGCCAAACTGAAGGAGGTCAAGAAAGCCCGCGGCAAGGTCGTCAAACCCAAGAAGGAAGTCCCCGGGTTCGGCTGGTGGGCCGCCTTCTCTGATCCGCAGGGCACGGTGCTCTTTCTGTGGCAGAGCATGCCGGGCCAAAGGGCGATGTAGCGAATACGGCCTGAAACGCCGAGGGTGGTGGCCCTTCGGGCACCACCCCTCGCCGCTATACATGGATCTCGATCACGTCTCCGTCTTCCAGGACGTGATCGCGACTTACCATCTGACCGGAATACTCGTCCCGGCCCCAGAGACGAGCGTACTTCAGGCGTTCCACGAAGTCCTTGTGGATCGTCTCGGCGGCGTCGAGCACCGTGGCGCCGCGCTTGAGCACGAAGGGCGCGGTCAGGTCGGCCCTCCTCCCCGGCGGCTTGCTGTAAACGCGGATCACTGCCAGCAGGTCAAACAGACGCCGCCGCAGCGCCTCCAGGCTCTCGCCGGTCACGGTGGAGGCAGGGAGCACGGGGAGGCGCGACCCGAAGAACTCCTCGAAGAGGGCGAGCCGCTCGCGCGCCCCCGGCGCATCGACCTTCAGCCCGACGAAGATCGCGGGCTTGGCGGAGTTTGACGGAGAAACCGGCGACCGCAGCGGGATCTTCGCCTTCTCGAGCAGGTCCAGGACCGTCTGCGTCTGGTTGAGGAGGTCCTCATCTGCCAGGTCCACGACGATCAGGGCGGCATCGGCGGAGCGGATGATGCCGTAGAGCCACCCTTCGCTGAGGTCCGCCGTGAGCGGCGGCAGGTCCACCAGCTGGATCTGGACGTTCTCGAAGGGCACCATGCCCGGCAGTGGGACGCGGGTGGTGAACGGGTAGTCGGCGACCTCCGGCTCGGCGCGGGAAAGCGCGCGCAGGATCGAGGACTTGCCGGCGTTCGGCGCCCCCACCAGGACGACCTGGCCGGCGCCCTCCTTCTCCACGTGGTAGAAGGGTTTCTGCCGGGCCGCCCCCTTGCGCCGCTGCTGCATCTCGCTGCGCGTCCTGGCGATGCGGCGCTTGATATCCGCCTGCATCTTCTCCGTCCCCTTGTGCTTGGGGATGGTCGCCAGCATCTCCTCGAGGGCGGCCAGCTTGTCTTGAGGAGTGCTGGCCTCCTTCCACTTCCGCTCGGCGGCCCGGTAGTCGGGGGTCAGGTTGGCGGGCATCGTCTCGCGCTTATTGTAGCAACGGCTCGCCACCGTCCGCCCACCTTTGCTACACTGCACGCGACCACGGGTCGATTGGGGTGAGGAGGCACTGTGGCCGAAGCCGTGGAGAGTGTCCAGGATCGGGATGGGGAGGCCGCGCGGGCGACCACGGGCATCGCCCTGCTGGCGCCGCTCCGCATCCGCAACTACCGGAACCTCTGGATCGGGCAAACGATCTCGCTCGTCGGGGACCAGTTCAAGTTCGTGGCCCTCTCCTGGCTGGTCCTTACGCTGACGGGACGCAGCGGGGCGCTCGGCACGGTCCTGATGCTGCAGGCGATCCCGCGGTCCATCCTCATGCTCTTCGGCGGCGTGGCCAGCGACCGCCTGCGGCCGCGCACGGTCATGCTCTTCTCGGATCTCTTCCGCGCGGTCGTCGTGGGGACCATCGCCGCGCTCACGGCGACCGACCGGATCACCCTGCCGGCCGTCTACGCGCTGGCGCTCCTCTTTGGGATCGTCCAGGCTTTCTTCTTTCCCGCCGCCTCGGCGATCACCCCGGAACTCGTGGACGCCAGGCTGCTGCGCCCGGCGAATGCGCTGAACCAGATGGCCAACCAGATCGTGCTGGTGGCCGCGCCGGCCGCGGCCGGGTTCCTGGTCGCCCGCGTGGGCACCGCCGGCGGGTTTGCCGTCGACGCGACCAGCTTCCTGATCTCCGCGCTCTTCCTGCTGTTCATCACCGCTCCGCCGCGGCCGGTCCGGGCGACGCCGCAGAGTGCGTGGCTGGATCTGGTCGCAGGGCTGCGGCTCGTGAACGGCGACCCGCTGCTGCGCACGATGATCATCATGGCCTCCGTCTTCTTCTTCGGCTTCGCCGGGGCGACGTTCGTCGGCCTCCCCGTGCTGGCGAAGGGGCCGCTCGCGGCCGGGCCGCAGGGGTTGGGCATCCTCTTCTCCGCCTCGGGGTTGGGCGCGCTCGCGGGGACGCTCACCGCCGGGGCGTTCGGCGCCCGCCGGCGGGGACTACTCAGCACCTCGCTCGTCGTCGTCATGGGAGTGTCCATGACGCTGGTGGCCACGACGCAGACCGTCTGGCAGGCGGCCGGCCTTCTGCTCTTCTCCGGAGCGATGAGCGGCTGGGTGGGCGTGACCTTCGTCACCCTGATCCAGCAGCGCGCGCCGCACGGGTACGTCGGCCGCGTGATGGGGATGCTGATGTTCGGGATCTATGGGCTTTATCCGGTCTCCTACGCGCTGGCGGGGTGGATTTCTGAACTCACCGGGGTGCGCCTGCTCTTCGTGCTGGGCGGCACGATGATCGTCCTCTCCGGGCTGGCCGGCCTCTCGGTCCGGGAGTTGCGATCGGTCGACTAGAACTCCCGCGAGTGACCACCGCCTTCAGCTATTGAGGCCGTTCTCGCGGAGCAATTCCTCGATAACCTCATCGGAGGCCCGGGCCATAAAGGCGGCGATCTCCTCCGGCGTGCGGGGGTTCGGCTCGTCCGGCCGCGGGGCAAAGACGCGGGTGGCATTGTACTCCAGGAACGGGGAGAGCGTGGAGAACGGGTAGATCACATACACCTTCTTACCCGTCGTGTGCGCGTGGATCATCTCGGAAAGTACGCCGAACGACATCTGGCTCGTCGGGTAGAAGACGACGTTCATGTCGCTCTGATCGATCAGGCGCAGGTCGCGCACCACGGTGGCGCGCCCCAGATTGAGGCGCGTGCGCTCGTCCAGGCTCTGCGCCCACTCCCGCGCCTCTTCCAGCGCCCCGGCCCAGGCCTCGATCTCCGCGCGCTGCTCCGGGGAGAACTGCGTATCGAACTCCGCGGTGCCGATGCGGGCGAAGGCGGCGGCCTCCTCGTCCTTCACCGAGAGCGGGTCGAAGACGACGAAGTGCTCGCGCAGGCGGTGGGCGAACGCGCGCGCCTCCTCAATCAGATGCCAGAGCCCCTCCCGCCTCAGGTGGGTGATGGGGTAGCCGAGGTAGATGCGGGGCCTTTTAAAGCAGATGAGATCGAAGAGGGTCTTGGTCGGCTCGTCGTGCGCCACCACGTAGTGCGGCACGCGCTCGTAGTCGGCCAGCATCTTGGTAAGGAAGACTTCCTGCTCCTGCCAGAGGATCAACTCGTTGGTCGGCACCTGATCGCGCCACTGCTGCGTCTCGTGCAGGCGCCGGTGGATCTGGTAGACGCCGTCCACGATCGTCACGTAGAAGACGCCTTCCGGCCGCACGGGCGGGGCCAGCTTCAGTTCGGGCAGTGTCTCCTGTACCGCCACCGGCTGCTCACCCGGCGTCAGCCGGCGGCGCGTCTCGTCGAAGAGCAACTTGAGATAGTGCGTGTCCAGACCCGGGATGAGGTGCCCCTTCCACCAGAAGCAGGCGTGCGTCACCAGGATCGTCGCGGTGTCCTCGCGCCAGAGTTCGGCGTCGTTGACGACCTCCGTCAGCGCCACGGCGCGCAGTTGCTGCAGCGCCTCGGGCGACATGTCCAGGATCGTCTCCGTGCTGACGTCCAGGCCCAGGTCGCGGGCGCGCTCCAGCATGAGCTTCCCTACGTCCACCAGGCGGAGGTGCTTGATCGGCGAGGTCCACTGCCCCTCTAACTGAGCGCTCTCGATCCACCGCTCCGCGTCGTCAACGAGGCGGACCAGATGACCGGGACCGCCGCCGAGTTCACGGACCTTGCCGCATCCGCTGATGCCCGTGGCGATGACGATCATGATGAACCCCCCGCCTGCCCGCCCCCGTCGGCCCCTACTTCGTACCGCTTCACCTTTGCCCAGTCCACCGCCAGGCCCAGACCCGGTCCGCGCGGCAGGTCGATCATTCCCTCGCGCGGCTCGGGGAACGGTGATGTAAAGATGTCGCGCAGAGGATTCTGCACGGTACCGCCGCCGGCGGCCAGCAGGTCCGGCAGCATGTACTCGTAGGTCATCAGGTTGGGTGTGGCCGCGGCGAAGTGCAGCGCGGCCAGGTGGGCCACACCCGCGGAGAATCCGGTGTGCGGCGCGACCCGCAGGTTGTACGCGTAGGCCAGTGCGCCGAGCCACAGCGCCGCCGTGAACCCACCGATGCGGGAAACGTCGGGCTGCAGGACGTCGATGGCCCGCCGCTCGATCAGGTCGCGAAAGCCGAAGATGCCAAACTCCGACTCGCCGCCCGCCAGCGGAATCGTCGTGTTGCGGCGGATCAGTTCATAGCCCGAGACGTCATCTGGGGGAACGGGCTCCTCCAGCCAGGTGACGTCGAGCGGCTCCAGTTGCCGGCAGAAACGGATCGCCGTGGCCGCGTCGAAGGCGCCGTTGGCGTCGAGCAGGATGGTCACCTCCGGTCCGACCGCCTCGCGAATCGCGCGCACGGTGGCGACGTCCGCCAGCATGCCGCCCAGCGCCTCGCTCCGCCCGACCTGCACTTTGATCGCCTTGTACCCGGCCCCGACCTGCTGCCGGGCCTGCGCCACCATCCCGGCGGTGTCCGCCAGGTACACCTTGGAGGCGTAGCAGGGGACGCGGTCGCGGCCTGCCCCGCGCAGGGCCCGGTAGAGCGGCTCGCCGCTGCTCTGGGCGACCAGGTCCCACAGGGCGATATCGACGCCGCTCATCGCCTCCAGCACAAACCCGCGGGAGTGACCCCAGCGGCGCAGCTGGGCGAACATTTCGTCCCAGAGCCGGCCGACGTCCCGCGGGTCGCGGCCCACGAGCAGCGGCGCCAGCAGATCCTCGACGATCGTGGCCGTCACCCGTGGCGCCCGGCGGACGATGCACTCGCCGACACCGCCGCGCCCGTCAGCGGTGATCACCTCGACCAGGGTCGCCGTGAACGTCTGATAGGGACCGATCGCAAAGATGACGGGCCGCTCCAGGTGGGCGGCGAGCGCGTGGGTGACGATGCGCTCGATCTTCATCGGTAGAGATCCTCCTCCGACTCCCGGATCAATTCCGCCGCGCCCCCTTCCGTTCGTTCGAAGCGGGCACCGCGAATCAGGACCACGGGTGTCCCCTCGTCCGCCTGACCCTGCAGCAATCCCGCGGCCGCCGCCAGTTCGTCCGCCACGGCCTCGACCGTCCGCCGCAGGACGTAGCCGTAACGGTCGGGCTGCCCGATGTAACTGAGCAGCGGCGATAGCCCCGCGACGCCAATCGCCACGCCGACCGAACCTTCCCGGTGCGGGCGGCCGTGGCTGTCGCTGATGATCACGGCGATGCGCGCGCTGCAGGCCTGCCCCACCTCGTCACGGATGGCCCGCGCCGAGCGGTCCGGATCAAACGGCAGTACACTGATCACGTCGTCGCTGCCCGCAACGTTGGAGTGATCCACCCCGGCGTTGGCGCAGATGAACCCCAGCCGGTGCTCGGCGATGATCAACCCGGGACGGTGGCGGTTGATCGCCCGCGCCTCCCGCAGCACGACCTCGACGAACCGCGGGTCCTTTCCCGTCTCCTGGGCCAGGCGTTCCGCGGCGGCGGTGGAACGCACCGTGCGCAGATCCACCACCCGTCCCTCCGCCTTGGAGACCACTTTCTGCGCGACCACCAGCACGTCCCCGTCGGTAGGGGTGAGCCCGTTGTCGCGGAGGCTGTGGATGATGACCTGCGGCAGGCCCGCCTCAGCCCGGATCTCCGGGAACCCTTGGAGGGCCCAGAGTTCGAGCCTCGCCGCACCCGCCGTCACGGAAGATCGAGGGCGAACTTGATGGCCTGCTCTAGCGCCTGGAGTTTAGCGGCGGACAGCGTCGTGAGGTAGTCAAGCAGGAAACTCTTCGGGACGGTCGTGATCGTGTCGGCGTTCGCCACGCTTTTCCTGGGAACACCGTCTGCACGACCGAAGGGCACCTCTACAGGAATCCGGCGAATCGTCTGGGTCAGCGGGACGACGGTGACGGCGCCGCGGACGCGGTAGGCTTCATCGCGCGACACGAGTACAGCCGGGCGCCGCCCCATGGGCTCCGGAAACTCCACCCACCACACCTCGCCCCGCTTCACGTCCACCGCTCCTTCGACATCGTCGCCGCGGTGGCTTTCGTGTATGCTAGCGCTTCTGTCGTTTCCGGGCGCTTCCGATAGCCTGCTGCGTATCGGCGTACAGCGCGGGCCTTCTCCTGCTCGGCGAGCGTGAAGGCAATCGCCTCCTGAACCACCCGGCTGCGGGAGATGCCCTTCCGGCGCCGGATCTCCTCGATCGCCGCGGCTTGGGCCTCGGGGATGGAGATTGTTACTCTTCTCATACCATATTCATACTATCCGAACGCCGGGCATCAATTCAAGTCTCCGGTCCGGCGATCGCCAGCGCGTAGCGGTCCGTGGGAAAACGCTGCGCCGCGGCCTGCATCTCTTCGGGGGAGACCCCGCGGATGATCGCCGGATACCGCAGCAGATAATCGAGGCCGAGGTCGTACAGTTCGATCTCGGCGAGGGCCGCGGCCAGGCCGCCGTGGGTCTCCAGGCGCACGGCCAGGGATCCGATCAGGTAGTCGCGCGCATCCGAGACTTCGGCGGGCGTCGGTCCTTCCCGCTGGAATTTGCCGACCTCCTCCACGATCGCGTCCACGGCGCGCTGCACGTTGCTCGGGTGCACGCCCGCCCGCGCCCACCACGGCCCCGCCAGCAAGCCCGCCCGCGCTTCGACGTGGGCGTAATAGGCCATCCCCATCGTCTCGCGCACCCGCTCGCCGACGCGCCCCATCATCCCTAAACCGCCCAGGATGTAGGTGGCGAGCGCGACCGCATAGTACGCCGGATCGCGCCGGTCCACGGCGACGCCGCCCACGACGATGTCGGACTGGCTCTTGCCCGGCAGGGCGACGGTCTCGCGGCGCACGGCGTCGGGGGCCCGTGCCGCCGGCACGGCGGGGTCGGCGGTGGTGCTGCCGCGCGTCCAGGAGCCGAGCGCCTTCTGCACCTCGGCCACGGCCTGATCGCGCCGCAGGTCACCAACCAGCACCAGGATCGTGCGCGCCGGTTGGAAGTAGCGATCGTGGAATGCGGCGAGGGCGCCCGCATCGAGGCTCTGCAGCACAGCCTCATCGCCGGCCGGCGGCTGCGCATGCGGATGGCCGGGCGGGAAGGCCAGGCGCCGGAAGGTCTGCTCCGCGACGTAGCGCGTGTCCATCGCGCTGACGCGCAGGGCCGTGAGCAGTTCGCCGCGGGCCTTCTCGACCTCAGCGGCGGGAAAGGAAGGTGCGGTGAGCACCTCGCCGACCAGCCGAAGGTAGGTGGAGACGTCCTCGCTCAGCATCCGGCCGGCCACGCCGACGACCTCGGCTCCCGGCAGAATCGCCAGCGTGGCCCCCAGACCATCCATCTGCTCGGCGAGTTCCCGCGCGCTGAGTCCCCGCGTGCCCCGCTGCAGGGTGGCCGCAGCAAAGCGGGCCAGCCCTGGACGATCGCCGTCGAAGAGGGAGCCGGCGGTGATCAACGACTGCAGCGCGACCATGCCGCTGCCGGGGCGGTCCACCGTCAGGAGCCGGAGACCATGCGGCAGCACCGCGCGCTGGATCTGCCCGGGCCCGACCACCGGCGAGGACATCGCCTGCGTCCCCGCCGCCTCCGCCCTCCAGTGGACCACCGGGGGGACAACCGCCGCCGCGGCGGCGCTCTGCGCTCCCTCCTGCGGGAGATACCATCCCACCGTTCGCTGCCGTGGCGTGACGGTGGCCGCGGCGGCGCGCTGCACATCGGCCGCCGTGACCTGCTCCAGGCGGTCCTGCAGGGTGAAGAAGGCATCGGGCCGATCCACCATCGCGTAGAACCCGACCATGTACCCCAGTCCGTGCACCCCGTCGCGGGCGTAGACGAACTGGGCCTTCGCCTGCCGCTTCACCCGCGCGAGTTCCTCCGGCGGGACCTCTTGCCTGGTCAGCAGGTCCAGTTGGTCTAAGATAGCCTCCTCGACCGCGCCGACCGCCACCCCCGTCCGCACCGTCGCGCCGACACGGAGCAGCCCAGGGTCGCGCGTCGGATAGAGCGAGGAACTCGCTTCCGCGGCCAGGCCGCGATCGACGAGCGCCCGGTAGAGACGCGACGAGCGGGCCGCACCGCCGGCGTTTCCACCGCGCGCCCCGCCCAGTCCACTGAGGGCCCCATCGAGGATCATCAGCGCGGGGAAGTCCGGGTGCGCTGCCGCCGGCACGCGGAACGCCATCTGCACGTACGGTGTGGCACCGCCGGGACGCTGCACGACCACGCGGCGCTCCCCCTCCTGGGGCGGCTCCTCCGGCAGCACCGGCGGGATCTCCGGCCCGGGGTCGATGTCCCCAAAGGCCTGCCGGATCAGGGGAAGCACCTGCGGTGTATCAAACGCGCCGACCGCCACAACGAGGGCGTTTCGCGGGTGATAGTAGGTGCGGTAGTGGCGGTAGAGGTCGTCGCGCGTCATCCGCCGCAGGTCGCTCTTCCAGCCGATCACGGGATGGCGGTACGAGTGCACTTTGAACGCCAGAGCGTTGACCTCCTCGCTCAGGTGCGACGTGGGGAAGTTCTCCGCTCCCTCGCGCTCCGAGATGATCACCGTGCGCTCGCTCTCCACCTCCTCCGGCTCGAAAAGGGTGTGGCGCATCCGGTCGGCTTCCAGGCCGATGACAAAGGGCAGATGCTCCGCCGGCAGGACCTCGTGGTACGCGGTGACATCCCAGCTGGTGAAGGCGTTCCAGCGGCCGCCCAGGCGCTCGATGGCCCGCGTCAGGACGCCCTTGGGGTAGGTCGGCGTGCCTTTGAAGAGCATGTGCTCGACCCAATGGGAGATGCCGGTCCAGCCCGGGATCTCATTGCGGCTGCCGACGCCATACCAGACCCAGAAGGTCGCTACCGGCGCGCTGTGGCTCTCCAGCAGGAGTACGCGCAGGCCATTGTCCAGTTCGCTGATGAATGGGGTCATGCTGCCTCCAAACCGCAGTGGAGCGAGCCCTCACCGGCAGGGGACGCCGGGAGTAAAATGAAACGAGGGTTCGCTATGCGCATTGTACCAGGGCGACGCCCGCCGGGCGCCGCTCTCCGCCCCGGACCGTGACCACCGTTTCGCTGCGCCCAGCCGATCTGCGGCGCTACCGCCGCGCCGTGTTGCGGCCGTTCAAGATCCGTACGGCGGGGCAGTGCCGACGCTTCGTGGAAACGCTGGGGTTCTGCTACGCCTTCACGTCCGGCCCCGGCGGCCTCCCCGGTCTCTTCGACGTCATCGGCACGCGCAGCATCGACCGGATGTGGTCCTGGGCCTGGATGTGGAAAGACTCGCTGGTCACCCGGCGGAAGGTCTACTACGGACGCGTCCTGCGGCGAAAGCCCACCTTCATCTCCCTGGCCTATGTGCCGCACTTCTACGCGCTGTCCGGCAACGTCGGTGAGCCCGACGACTACCTGGTCGCGTACCAGGCCGGTCACCTCAGCCTACTGGCGCGTGAACTGTATGAGCAGATCGCCCGCCGCGGCCGGGTCAACACCTGGGAACTGCGCCGGCAGTTCGTCTCCGGCGACGACTCCGGGAGCCGGCTGCACCGCGCCCTGGACGAACTCCAGGAGCACTTCCTCATTGCCAAAGTGGCCGAGGTGGAGGGCCGCGGAAACTACGCCTACATCTGGGACACCTTCGGCCGGTGGATGCCGGAGGTGAGCAGACGGGCGGCCCGGATCACCAGCGACGAGGCGGCGGGCGCGGTACTGCGCGGCTATCTGAAGATCGTCGGCGCGGCGACCCCGCAGCAGGTCGCGGACCTCTTCCGCTGGCCGCCGTCTCTCCTCGAGCCCGCCGCCGATCGCGCCGGCATTCTGGAAGCGACCCTCGACGGCGAGCGCTACTGGTCGCTAGCGGTGATGGTCAGCGCCCGCCGCCGGGCGTAGCCGCCTGCGGTTCCCCGGCCAAACCTCCCCGCGCCCTTCCGTGGCACCGGCGCCTCCCGTCTCTGCTCGGCATCCCGTCCCCTTGTGCGTTCTCTGCAACGACGTGTGGGTGCATCGACGGTCCGTCGCGTGCAGCACATGTCGCTGCAGACGGGAGGGGTCGCGATGCGCGGCTGAGACCGGAAAGCGATTCGGGGGGGGTCAGCGCGTGGTGAGGCCACCGTCTACCAGCAGGCTGACGCCGGTGATCCACCCCGCCTCCTTCGACGCGAGGAAGAGCACGGCGTAGGC
>Ga0209126_1000716_pt1 | contig 11272 bp, 4 predicted proteins | sample RifCSP19_1_FD_184024 | JGI IMG/M metagenome (GOLD analysis project Ga0209126, IMG submission 184024) | Soil microbial communities from Rifle, Colorado - Rifle CSP2_sed 19_1 (SPAdes) (version 2) | ecosystem: Environmental > Terrestrial > Deep subsurface > Rock core/Sediment | place: Rifle...
CGGAGCATTCGCAGGCGGTTATGGTGCGTGAGAAGCGCGTCAGAGTACCGCGGTAAGGCGCTACGCCATTGGATGCGACCCAACCCTCCAGGTTAAAGGCCAGCGGCCCATCGGCGGGAATCCACTCGCCATTGTATTTGCGCGCCAGGTGGATGTGCGTTCCGGTGCTCTTTCCCCCCTCACAAGAGGGATGGCCCAACGAGTCGCCGGTTTCCAGTCGCGTCCCAACTGCCACACGACCTTCTGTGCCCACGTGTAAGTGAAAGACAACCCACCCTGTGCGCTCGTCGCCATCGCTGTCCAGGTCGAGCACGACGATCCCAGGCTCAGAACGCACTACCAACCCCGGAGCGACTGCGGTGGCCCACTCGCTGGTGGGAACACAGCCGCCGACGACCGCCGGCGGGGCGAAGTCAAGCGCAGCCAGCGGCGAACCCGTACCCCACCCAGTATGTGGGCCACCCGTCAAAGCCCAGGTTTTCCCAGGTTCGAACGGAAGCACGAACGAAGGTTGAGCCAGGCTGCCCGGGAGGTGGGGCTGGTCTACCAACCAGGGGTCGCCGAACAGATCCCGGTAGGTTTTGGCTATCCCGTCAGGACCGCTGGCGGCTGTGTAATTTTCCACTGAGAACAGGTTGGCGAAGTAGGATTGCAGACTGACAGTGGCGGCGTTCTGCCAGGGGTCTGGGCGCTCCAGGGTGCCATCCTGGCGGAGGATAGACTGCAGCTCCCCGGTGCGCCAGTCATAATAGCCATTATTGAGAGCGTTCGCAGCCCATACCAGCTGCAGATATAAACCCCTATGTCCACGGTCAACCTTACCCAGGAAGTATGGCTCGATCCCGCCGGGTGAGGTGGGGAGGGTCAAGGCGCCAGCCTGGTATTCGAGCAAGGCCAGCAGCAGGCGCGGGCTAACGCTGAAGTTGCGACCAACCAGATCGACGATCTCAGCTCCGCTGCGGTTGGCATCCGCGGCGTACTCACCATACCCATTCAACCAGCCAGGATGACCGGCGACAAAGGCACGCGTATCGAAATCTCTTTGAGCTGGTCCATTGACAAACAGGCTATCCGGCAGGATCTTAAATGGTGAGCCCCACAGCGGTGCGTAATAAATCGGAATTTTCATCGGCATTCCCGGCGGGAGGGTAGTCGCATCCTGGGGGATGACCGGGTTAGCGGCGCGAATCTCCTCGACGCGGGTGTTGAAGTGACGCGCCAGGGCTGGCAGGGTATCCCCCGTCTGGACTGCATAATCCACCAGCTCACCCGGAGCATATGCCGGGCGGACCGGCAGAGGCGTGGCCAGCGAAGCCGGAGACTGAGGCTCCTGGGCAGTAGATTCTGCTTGTGCATCGGGAGCAACCAGGCCGAGGGAGGCAGGCTGCGGCTGGCAGGCGCTGACTAGCAGACCAGCCAGGAGAAAAGCAAGCACAATTACAGATACAGTCTGATTTCGCTTCATTCGTACCATAATAAACTACGGTTAAACTTCCGACCGGCGGGGGTGTCCTCGGCTGGACGGCTGATGAAGGCCTGGGAAGGCGTATAGGGATTCGCCACAATGGTCAGGTCACCCTTGGTGAGCGTGCCCTCATAAGGCTTATAGCCGGCGTGCACCACCCATCCGTCTAAGACAAATGGCAGGGCACCGTCGGCAGGGATCCATTCTCCATTATACTTCCTGGCGATATGCAGATGCGAACCGCTGGCTGGGCCACCCTCACAGGAAGGATGGCCGATCGGGTCGCCGGCGCGCAGATCCGTGCCCGCAGCCACGCGGTCGCGGCTTTCGACGTGCATGTAGAGGATCGCCCAACCGGTCTGTTCACGTCCATCGCCATCAAGGTCTAAGATAACCGCGCCATGCTCCGCGCGGGCGACGCGTCCATCGGCAACGGCTACGGCCCAGGCATCAGATCGGACACAACCATCTTTTTCGCTGGCGGGGGCGAAATCCAGGGCAGCCAGAGCGCCATCGGTCTCCCAGGCTTTATGCGGACCACTGGTGTAACTCCAGACTTTGCCTGGCGTGAACGGTAAGATCAACTCGGGTTGGGCCAATCCTGGTGGATATAGAGGCTCTACCGATCTAGCCCGCCGCCAGGGGTCCCCGAACATGCGCTGGTGCAGGGCCGGGAAGCCCTGCTCTGGGTCTAAAACATGCCGCCAGTCCTGATAATCGTAGAGTTGGGCGAAGAAATATGACAGGGCAACACTGCCGGCATTCAAATCCGGCGCTAAGTGGAATGCCTCGCCATCGACAAAATACAATTCTGTAACCAGGCCATTTCGCCACCCATAATAACCCAGGGAAAGTTGATTGACAGCCCAACCCAACTGCCGGTAAAGACCTTGGCGCACGCGAGTGTTGACCCCTAACAGGTGATCTTCTGCCACTCCCTCAGCGAGGGGGCCGAGCACACACCCACACTGGTATTCCAGCAGGGAAAGCAACAGGCGCGGGTTGACCGAATTTTCCAGGGCGACGCGCCCAACAATCTCCGCTCCGCTGGTCCAACCTGTACTGCGCAAGTACTCGCGATAGGTGCTCAGATACCCCCCTGCTTGAGCGATATAACCTGCGATGTCAAAACCGACTGCCGAAGGGGAAAAGACTACTTCACTATCGGGCAACAGGCGCCGAGCAGCTATAGAGTCTGTAGAGTACCCGGGGATGATCAATGCCATCCCTGGGTCGAGCAGTTCAGTCGATGAAACCTGCTTGGGAAGGAGGATATTTTCTGGAAGCAATCGGAAACGAGCCGCGATTGCCAGCAATGTGTCCCCAGCCTGAGTGTAATAAAGCAAAGGGGCAGGTGTCGCCGGGGTGTTGGGGGTCAGGGCTGTCGGAGATGCGGATGGATTAGGAGAGAAGGGGGTCGGGGACGTGGGGTACGAGAGGAAAAGGGGAGCTTGGACGCTGGGAAGCCAGGGGGAACGAGGAGAGGCCGGCTGCGCGGGCAGAACTACTGACCTTTGCCAAAGAAATAATGTTCCCACAAGAAAGAAAAACCCAATTGACTTCCGCCACAACCCAGGTAAGTATTTTTTAGGCATATTGACAATAAAAAACTTCAGGGTCTTTATGGATCGCCAGCGCGACGGATGATGCGAGAGGAGAAAGGGCTGAGCGGATTAGCGCGAATCGTCTGGTCGCCGCGTGTCAAGGTGCCTTCATAAGGCCTCTCTCCAGCATGGACGGTCCACCCGCCAAGAACGAAAGGCAAGGGGCCATCGGCGACGATCCATTCGCCGTTGTATTTGCGGGCAAGATGAATATGGGTGCCGGTGGAAAACCCGCCTTCACAGGAGGGGTGGCCAAGCGGATCGCCGGCCTCTACCCATTGTCCAGTGGCGATGCGCCCCTGCTTGGCAATGTGCAGGAAAATCAACACCCAGCCGGTCTGCTCGCGCCCATCGCCGTCCAGGTCCAGAGCGACGACGCCATTCTCGGAACGCACCACCAATCCCGGAGCTGAGGCTATGGTATAAACTTCGGTTTCAACACAGCCAGATTCTAGGCTGCCGGGAGCGAAGTCGATAGCCGCCCAGGCACCATCCCGTTCCCAGGCGCCATGCGGGCCGCCGGTGTAGCCCCAGATCTGGTTGACCATGAAGGGCAGGCTGAGCGGAGGCTGCACCAGGTCGGGAGGGTAGAGAGGCTCGACGGTCAAAGCGCGTACCCAGGGGCTGCCAAACATATTCTCATAGAAGGCCGGGAAACCAGTTTGTGGGTCCAAGGCCTGGATCCACCCCTGGCTATTGTAGAGCTGAGCGAAGTAGTATTGCAACGCCGCAGTGCCAGCGTTCAGGTCTGGAGCCAGTCGCGCTGTGACTCCATCGGAGAAATTTATCTCGGTGAGGCGCCCTTCGCGCCAGCCATAATAACCGATCGACAACTGGGTGACAGCCCAGGCCAGCTGCTGGTAAAACCCCTTCTCCTTTAAGTCGACCCTTCCCATGGGGTAATCAGTCTGAGCCAGGTCGGTTGGTTGGCCATACACCCAACCACTCTGGTACTCCAAGAGGGCGAGCAGGAGGCGCGGGTTGATTGAATTCTCAATTGCCACGCGGGCTACGACCTGCGGGCCGGGGGTCATCCCTGTGCTGGCCAGGTACTGCTTAAAGGTGCTCAGATACCCTCCGGCTTGGTCGGCAAAAGCTGCCACATCGAAATCGAGGGAGGAGGGAGAATAGACTACTTCGCTGTCTGGCATCAAATGCTGCGATGAGGTGGTATTTGCCAGGCGATGTGGAACGATGAGTAGCTGGCCAGGATTGAATAAAGCAGTTGGGGGGATTGGATTTGGGGAAGTGATCTCGGAGGGATCGACACCAAACCGTACTGCTACAACAGGCAAAGTATCCCCAGCCTGAGTGTAATACAAGATGGGCGTTGTATTAACCAGGGGAGGCGTCGGGGTGGTTGTCTCGGTAGGCGCAGCTGGTGGATCTGGCGTTGAATTAGAAAGTGCCAGGGTAGGAGTCGCAAAAAAAGGGATTAAGGTCTCTGGTGGAGCATCCGTCGGATTATTCACCCCACCCGGAGGGTTAAAGAACGGATCTGAAGCGGGGCGCGGGCTTAGTGAGCAGGCCAAACTAACCAGCCCAAGGAGGAGGAGAATGGTTATTAAATACCTTACCTTGGGGTAGTGCAGGCCCCTAGCGTTTGATCGCATTTTTGGAACTACGACCCTCCCAGGCTTCGATTGTTTTGCCATCTTTCTGAAGGTAACCGTCATATTCATTACCCAGCCCGACAGACACCCATTCGTCTATAACAAACGGCAGTGACTGATCAGCCGGGATCCATTCCCCATTATAACGGCGGGCCAGGTGCAGATGGGTCCCCGTAGAGACTCCGCCCTCGCAAGAAGGATGGCCAACGCGTTCTCCAGCCTTTAGATACGTTCCCGGGCTGACCCGCTGGCGGTTTTCCACATGCATGTAAAGCATCGTCCAACCTGTCTGTTCGAGTCCATCTCCATCCAGATCCTGGATAACGGCGCCATTTCCAGTCCTGACGACCAGGCCATCGGCGACGGCGACCACCCAGGCGTCGCTCTGTACACAACCGAGAGCCTCGCCCGGTGGGGCAAAGTCCAGGGCTGCCCAGGCCGATCCACTGCCCCAACCACCGTGTGGACCGCCAGTGAAGGCCCAGGTCTCTCCAGTTTCGAATGGCAGTTGGAGCGATGGCTGGGAAAGATCCGCGGGGATGAGCGGATCAAATCCAAATTGAAATGGATAACCAAAGAAGGCGTTGTAGGTGGCGAAAAAGCCCTCTTCTGAGACAGCCTGGTGCCAGTCTTTCCGGTCTAGCAACTGGGCAAAGAAGTGCTGCACGCCAGCCGTACCGGCATTGATCGTCGGGGCGATCGGGATTGCGTTGCCATCCGCAAGAACCCAGGCTGCCATGCCATTGACCCGCCAGAGATAGTAACCGCGGTTGAGGTTATCCGCAGCCCAGGCCAGCTGGTAGTACAACCCATTGCGCCACTCTCCGGGCGCGCCGATCGGGTAGTCCAAGGTTGCCTCGGCGGGGTCAGGTCGAGTTACCCAACCGCTTCGGTATTCCAGCACTGCCAGGAGCAAGCGCGGGTTCACTGAAAAATCATCGGCGACGCGTTTAACGATCTTTGCCCCGCTCAAGGTGCGATCGTCCACTAATTCTTCATAATTAGCCAGGTACCCATCCCTGCCTTTGATGAAATCTGCCACATCGAAGGAGGCGCTAGTCGGCCCATAAACCAGCTCGGAGTCCGGGATAATCTTAAAGTCTGGGCCGGTCGCTTGCGGTTCTGGTGCTGGAATGCTCAATACCTGACCAACATCCAGATAATCGGAATTGTCCAGGCGGTTGGCTTTGGCGATGGCGTTCACGCTGACCGCGTACCGGCGAGCGATCTGGTTGAGTGTATCTCCAGGCTGGACGACGTATTCCTCACTTCCTGTTCGCAAAGAGGGCAAGGGGTGAGGGTCATCCGGCGTAGGGCTCAAGGCTGGAGCGCCTGGCAATGCCGTGGAGGACAGAAAAACAGTCTGGTTGGTCTGACCTCCCTCGCTAGGTTCAGAACGCGGCTTTTCGGAAATTAGCCAGGCTCCACTATCGGCAAAAGCGATAATGATACACGCCACTAGAGCAGCAATCCATACCAGAGCGAATAGAAGAATTCTTGCGGGCGTTAGAAATGTGCGCGCCATTGAGCAATTCTATCCTTAAAAAGTAATCTGTTGCAACAACAATACCAGCTATTTTTAATTTGACCTAATCGCATAATTTGCTATAATATATATAATTCTCATCCTGGTTAAGGGGCTCAGTTTCGTGCATGAGACCTCTGGTTCAACCGATTTGCACGGATAAATAGCAATTAGGGTCGGGAGTTGCGAGTCCAATATCATATTATGGTTAATTTACCTGTTAAACGCTCACATGCGGAACGGGTCGAATTAATTGGAGCCGCTCGACAAATTGCGTTGATTTTCCATGGAACTAGTCAATCGTATATTCGTCGTTCATTTGGAGGATTTAAGATGAAGACACATAAGCTATTCAACCTGTTCATCGCCTGCCTGTTCCTCTTGACGACTCTGGCCTTGCCTGGGCAAAATGCGGTCCTGGCGTCAGATGAAGGCCCAGTTGAACCTGAGGCGATCACAGCCCCGATGCCAGCGCCTATAGATGTCTTCCCAGGCGTGCAGCGGCCGAATAATGACCCGACGGATCCCGATATCTATCCAACGAATGTGAACATCAACGATCCTCGGGTGATCGGCGCTGTGCCGGATACCACTGGCGCAGCCGGGCACACGCATTATCTGCAAGCCGTCAACAAGATGATCGCCATCTACCAGAAGGATGGCACTCTGTACGATAGCGCCACTTTCGCCGAGTTTTGGGCGAGCAGTAACACCAATACAACCTGTTCTACTCAGGCGGGCGCGCTTCATCACGGCCAGCCCTACGTGCTCTACGATCACCTGGCTAAACGGTGGGTAGTGGTGGATGTGGCTTACGACAATATTGATAACGGTCCATATTATATGTGTGTGGCCGTATCGAACGGTCTGCCGCCGCCCGCAACGCAGGTACCTTATTTTGACAGCAACTTCTGGTATTACTATACCCTCAGCACCAACGCCGGGAATCTGCATTTCTACCCAGATTCTCCCAAGATGGGACTGTGGCCGGATGCTTATTACCTGGCCGCGGATATGTACGATGTTGTCAACAACGGTTTTAACCGCACGCCACGCGGCGTTAAAGTTTGGGCGCTCAACCGGGAAGACCTGATCAGCGGCAATTTGGTACCTCCCTTCCGTTTTGTTGACTTCTATCTGACCGAGCATATGGGTTTCGAACACCTGGTGCCCAGCAATCTGCTCGGTTCCCCACCTCCGAGCGGCACGCCAAACTACTTCGCTTCCATCCAACCCGGCAAGTTCCATATCTGGGAGTTCCATGCTGACTGGAACGACCTGGGCCTGTCCACCTTTGGCGATGCGCTTGGTCCGAATTACACTTTCAGCACTGACACTTCTGCAATCTGGGCCAATGGCTACCTGGTGCCTCAACTCGGTACCGGCGAGCGACTCGACGCCCACGGGGAGCGGCTGATGTCTCCGCTACAATATCGCATTTTAGACGGCCTCCCTTCCCTATGGACGACGCATGCTGTGCTGAGCAATGGGGTCGTCGGGATGCGCTGGTATGAGTTGCGTGCCCCCTTGAATGAGGCGCCTTACATTTACCAGCAGGGCACGCACCAGCCGAATAACCAACATCGCTGGATGGGCAGCCTGGCAGTGGATCGGACGGGGAATATGGCGCTCGGGTATAGCCTTTCAAGTAATGCCCTGAACCCGCAGATCCGCTACGCCGGCCGCCTGCGAAGCGATCCACTTGGGAAACTTCCCCAGACCGAGACTCTGTTCCGCGTGCCTCCTTTCCCCACTTATAATGGATCGCAATTCGATTTGGATGGCCTTCCCGATGGTCCCTGGGGGCGACAGAGCCAGATGTCAGTCGATCCGCTGGACGAGTGCGTCTTCTGGTACACCAACATGTACTACGATGCGAACTCGGCTGGCACGGAATGGCGCACGGCGATCGGCTGGTTCAGCTTCCCGCAGTGCAAAGGCGGGGTGATCAAGCGCGTCTCGCTGCACACCAACGATACTCAAGGCAACGCCTCCTCCGGCCTGGATTTCGAGATGTACAGCGTCGGCATCTCCGGAAATGGGCGATATGTGGTCTTCTCGTCTGAAGCCAGCAACCTGGTGGACGGTGACACGAACGGCCACCGGGATGTCTTCCTGCGCGACCGCGACACAGATCAGGACGGTTTATATGATGAACCTGGATTTGTCGAGACGACACGCATCTCCAAAGCCTCCAGCGGCGCACAAGCTAACGGCGACTCCTGGGAAGTGGCCATCTCTCCAGATGCCAGATTCATTGTTTTCAGTTCAGACGCAAGCAACCTGGTGTCAGGGGATGGCAATGGCGTTCGGGATGTCTTCCGCTACGAACGGGCAACTGGGAATATCAAGATCGTCTCGCTGAGAAATGGATCTCCTGTCGAAAAAGGCAACGGGCCATCCGACCAGCCGTTTATCGCCTCCGCGACCAACCTGGTCGTCTTCCGCTCCGAAGCGACCAACCTGGTGTCCGGCGATACGAACATTTCCTCCGATATCTTCCTGCGGGATATGAACACCAACCAGACCTTCCGCATATCGGTTCCCAATACGAACACAGGCAACCCGCAGGGGAATGGCGATTCGTTCACCCCAACCATCTCCAACAACGGGCTGTGTATTGCCTTCGCTTCTGTCGCTGACAACCTCGTGACGAATGATTTAAACGGTAACCTGTCTGACGTCTTCGTTAGTTGCGCAATCGGTGCTACCAGATTGGTCTCAACCAGTGCAGGTGGCGATCTCGGAGACTCCTACACCCCGTTCATCTCTGGCAACAGCCTCTTCGTAGCCTTTGCGTCACGAGCCTACAGCCTGGATTTGGTCGAAGCTGCAGGCGACTATGACGCCGATATCTTCGTCTGGGCTCGGGGCAGTGGGTTGATCAGCCGCGTCTCGATCAACTTCTTCGGCCAGGAGGCGCTCAACGGTGATTCTTACTCTCCCTCGATCTCAGGAGACGGGCGGTTCGTTACTTTTGCCTCGGAGGCTAACAACCTGGATGTCCACCTGCCGGACCTGAATGCCAGGCGGGACATCTTTGTTCACGACCGTACCCAAGTAATAGAGGGAGTTTACGCATTCGGATTAACCAATCGCATCTCGCTGAGCTTCAACCAGGGCGAACCTAATGACTGGTCCTTTGCGCCGGTCATCTCCCAGAACAGCCAGCATGTGGCCTTCGTCTCTGAAGCAACCAATCTGGTGACCAACGATACGAACAGCGCCTGGGATGTATTTGCTTACAACAGCCAACGGGGTATCCCCACCTTCTTGAGCATTCCAGGAAATATCCCGGGCAGTATCGGCTCGACTGTCTCCGTGCCTGTGATCTTTGATAGAAACGGGATGGCGATCGATACTACAACTTTCTCCGTCGATTACGACCAGAGTTGCTTGGGCTTCAACCCCGGTCTGCCGAATGCCATCGAGTTCAACGTGCCTGCCAATTTCGTTACCAGCTGGACGTTCACCCCTGGTGACTGGAATGGTGAATTGGACATCTCAATATATGACCCATCTGCGCCTCTTACGCCAATCCCAGATGGGACGATCGTTACGTTCAAGCTGGAAGTCAAGGCAGCCTGTGCCAGCTCACCCTCACCCTACCTGGCTCGGGTGGGATTCTCCACCGATCCCGGCGCATCCTTCGGCAGCAATGGCCTGAGCATCCTTGGCTATACTGCGGATGGCTTTGTCCACATCCTGGCCGGGTTATTGGGCGACTGCAATGGCGACAGCCAGGTTGACGCCGGCGATCTGAGCGCCCTGGTGCTTGAAATCTTTGATGGCGACGGCTCGTTCCCCAACGATACGCCCGGTGGAACTTTCCGCGGCAATCCGGTTGGTTGCAATCCGAACCAGGACGTCGTGGTCGATGCTGGTGACTTATCCTGCACAGTGCTGATCATCTATGGCGGCGGTTCAGCTTCTTGCACTGGTGGACCCGACCCGCTTAAGCAGAACCTTGCTAGCGGAGGCCTGATAGGAAGGGCTGGAAACATCACCTTAACCATCCCAGCCAAGGTGCCCATCTGGCCTGGAGGGCGAGCGGCGCTGCCCATCCACCTGGACACCTGGGGCCAGGAAGTCTCCAGCTTAGTCTTCTCGGTTGATTTCGATCAATCCTGGTTGTCCTTCAACCCTTCCGATAAGGATGGAGATGGGCTGCCTGATGCCATCAACTTCAACCTGCCGGATGGTTTCCTGGCAACCGCCCAATACGATCCTGCAGACACCGACGGAGAGCTGGATATTGTCGTTTTTCAGCTAGGTATCCCGCAGGCGATAATACCCACGGGTAACATCCTGACAATCGGGCTGATCGCTGGCCAGCCGGAGGGTTCTTTCCTGGCGGAAGTCAAGTCATCCCTCGATCCACGCGCATCTTTCGGTAGTTCCACCGGCTTCAGCCTGGACGGAGAGGCTGTAGACGGATCGGTATTCATCGCGGGTGAGGCTAGTCACCTGACCTTCCTACCTGTGACGATATACGAGCGCTAATTCTCCGTGAGAAGCTTATGCATATAAAAATATCTAAACAAAGCGTGCCTGCCCTGATCGCCAGCCTGCTGTTCGGGACGATAGGGGTTGTGTTTGGGATCGGCCCGCGCATCCAGGCTGGCCTGGCTGCTCAGCTGGATAGCCCTTCGCTCTCGATCCCTTTGAAGATACCGGCCCAGCCCAACAGCACGGTGACCATCCCGGTTCAATTCACTGCAAACGGATCCCAGATCTCCAGCGTGGTGTTTGCTATAGACTACAACGAGACCTGGCTGAGCTATGACTCCAGCTTGCCAAACTCAATCGTCTTTAATTTGCCGCCTGACTTTGTGGGATCCTGCACACCGGATACAGCGGACATTAACGGGGAGATAAAATGCTTTATTATGGATCCGGTAGTACCCCTGGCTTCTCTGCCAAACAGCGTTGTGCTATCTGTCAGATTGCGCACCAAGAACCCCTCCAGCCCAACCGAGGCCAAGGTCGGCTTTTCTCAAGATAGCCCACCGCCTTCGTTTGGCGATAACCAGGGGCAAAGTGTACCCGGCTCAACCATAGACGG
>Ga0209126_1000720_pt1 | contig 11228 bp, 8 predicted proteins | sample RifCSP19_1_FD_184024 | JGI IMG/M metagenome (GOLD analysis project Ga0209126, IMG submission 184024) | Soil microbial communities from Rifle, Colorado - Rifle CSP2_sed 19_1 (SPAdes) (version 2) | ecosystem: Environmental > Terrestrial > Deep subsurface > Rock core/Sediment | place: Rifle...
CACGTTCTGTATTATCATGTCCACCACTATATTGGCATCAGAGATAGTCCCGAATATCTTTCCTGCGATGCCGGGCTTATCAGGGACTCCAACAATAGTAACCTTCACCTGATTCCTGTCACATGTAACACCGGAGACCACCAACTTCTCCATATCTTCATCCTCCTCTGCCAGCAATGTGCCGTAACCATCTTTAAATGACGACAATACGCGCACCTTAACCCCGTATTTTGCAGCATATTCCACAGACCTGTTTTGCAGCACCTTAGCCCCGAGACTCGCAAGCTCAAGCATCTCTTCATATGATATCTTATCAAGCCGCCTTGCCTCTGCAACAACATTCGGGTCTGCTGTGTATACGCCGTCAACATCGGTATAGATATCACACAGGTCAGCCTTAAGAACCGCTGCAATGGCAACCGCAGAAAGGTCTGACCCGCCCCTTCCAAGGGTGGTAACATCTGATTCCTCACTTATCCCCTGAAAACCGGCCACTACCGGTATTATACCATGATTTAATGCCTCACGGACCCTTTCAGCGCCGACACGCTCTATCCTCGCCTTTGTATGAATACTGTCCGTAATAATACCAACCTGCCGTCCTGTAAATGCCTTGGAAGGATAACCAATGCTGTTTAATGCAATTGCGAGAAGGGCAATGGTTACACGCTCACCTGATGAAAGGAGCAGGTCCATCTCCCTTTCCACAGGTGAATCTGTAATTTCATGTGCAAGCGCTGTAAGCCTGTCTGTCTCCCCGCTCATTGCAGACACAACGACAACTACATCATGGCCCTCATCACGGGTCCTTGCAACCTTACGCGCAACGTTTTTTATGCGCTCAATATTGCCGACTGATGTACCGCCGTATTTCTGGACTATAAGCATCTTATTTATGAACCAGCCTGTCTATAAGCTTAGTCCCATCCTCCACAAACATACCACTCTCTGTTGCATTAACCTCATCATAACACCTGCCCGACTTTGTACTTTCACTGCTGTCATAGAGGATAAACGGCACAGGCTCAGGTGTATGTGTCCTGATGCTGACAGGCGTCCAGTGATCGCACAATATAAGCATCCGGAATGGCCCTCTATCCTTCATCCCTTTAAGAATAGTTCCGACAACCTTTTCATCCAGATCTTCAATTGCCTTAACCTTACCGGGTGTATCCCCATTATGTCCGGCTTCATCAGGCGCCTCGACATGAACATATACTACGTCCTTAGTCTCAAGTTCTTTTAATGCATATTCCGCCTTACCCCTGTAATTCGTATCAAGGTACCCTGTAGCACCCGGGACATCAACAATATCAAAGCCTGCGTACTTGCCGATTCCCCTCATCAGATCAACAGCCGCAATCATTGATCCATTAAGTCCGTACTTTTCAAGGAAGGTCTTTAACTCAGGCGCCTTACCCTGGCCCCAAAGCCATATCCCGTTAGCAGGTTTTTCACCCCTGTCACGTCTTCTTTTGTTCGTGGGATGAGATGACAGAATATGAAGCGCCTTTTCCATAATATCAGTTAACACATCCACTCCCCTGCCTGAAGGAAGCCGGCCTGCAAGCGGTTTACAGGTAAAATCATGCGGTGGTGTGCACTTGACATCTGTCTCTCCACCCTTCCATACAAACAGGTGTCTGTAGCTCATCCCGGGATAAAACCTGAAAACATCACTGCCAAGTTCCTTATCCAGGCTTAAAATAAGCTCCCGCGCCTCATCAGTTCCTATATGTCCGCCGCTGTAGTCCTCCATAACAACATCACCTGCAATATTTGATGATATGAATTCGCCGTTCCGTGTAAGAGTCACGAGATTGCATCTGTAAGCCACATCATCCGCTGCCAGCGGCACCCCAATGCTTGCTGCCTCAAGTGGTGAACGGCCGGTATAATAAACAGCAGGGTCATATCCGAGCAGGCTTAATTGAGTAACATCACTGCCAGGATAAAATCCGTCCGGGGCAAGCCTGACCCGTCCTAACACCCCATTCATAGCAAGCCGGTCAATATTAGGCTTATGAGCCGCCTGAAGCGGCGTCTTGTTTCCAAGGTCCGGAACAGGATAGTCACCCATGCCGTCACCAACTAGAACTATGTATTTCATGCAAACACACCCCTCTGTAATCTCCCCTCCCTTGACGGGAGGGGATAATCATTGCTAATAGCCTAAAACCCGAAGGACCTCTGCCTTGTCTGCCTTCACTGTAACGGGAGCAGTCGACCTGCCTATTGCCATCTCTGTATCCTTGAGTCCATGGCCTGTAAGTGTACAGACCACCCTCTCACCTCCGGCAAACATACCCTCTTTATTCTTCTTTATGACCCCTGCAATTGATGCCGCTGATGCTGCCTCGCAGAAAACTCCTTCAAGTGATGCGAGCATGCCGTATGCCTCAAGAATCTCTTCATCTGTAACCATGTCAATAGCGCCATGCGACTCACTTGCCGCATCAACAGCCATCTTCCAGCTTGCAGGATTCCCTATTCGTATGGCTGTCGCTATAGTCTTCGGATGTTCCACAACATGACCCAGGACTATCGGTGCAGAACCGGCTGCCTGAAAACCGATCATCTTCGGCAGGCCGTTTATCTTGCCCAACTTATGAAACTCCCTGTAACCCATCCAGTATGCGCTGATATTCCCTGCATTCCCAACCGGCAGGAAATGATAATCAGGATAACCCATAAGCTGGTCGCATACTTCAAACGCCGCTGTCTTCTGACCTTCCAGTCTGTAAGGATTTATCGAATTGACTATCGTAACCGGATAGTCATCTGCCACACCCTTTACAATCGAGAGCGCCTCATCAAAATTCCCTTCTATCTGTATGACGCAGGCCTGATGGATCATTGCCTGCGCCAGTTTTCCCATAGCAATCTTCCCTTCCGGTATGAGGACAAAAACCTTGATGCCGGCACGGGCGCCGTAAGCTGCTGCTGATGCAGATGTGTTGCCTGTTGATGCGCAGATAACGGCCTGAGCGCCGGCCTCCACAGCCTTTGAGATAGCCATAGTCATCCCGCGGTCTTTGAAAGAACCTGTTGGATTGGCCCCTTCAAACTTTAAATATATTGATATCCCGGGATTGATTGCCTTGGTAAGATTCTTACATGCAATAAGCGGCGTATTACCTTCATTCAAAGTAATAACCGGTGTCTTCTCTGACACCGATAAATATTCCCTGTACTGTTCAATCACACCTTTCCAAAGCATCATCTTCTCCTCATTCAGTTGCCTTCTTCAACCCTTATCATTACAGTCTTCTCAGGGACATAAGATAAGCGGTCAATCTTATCAAGGGCATTCTTCACATCACGCTCGCACGCCATATGAGTCATCATAACCAGCGGGACATTGCAGCCTTCCTTCCTCCCCTTCTGTATGACTGATTCAATACTGATATTATGCTCCCCGAGGATCCCTGATATTGCAGACAGGACACCCGGTTTATCAACCACAGTAAAACGGAAGTAATACATTGACGTAATATCGTCTATACTCCGGATCCTCAGCGGGGTCCTCATCTCTTCCTTAAATGACGCCGGCGGTATCTTCCCGCACCCGCCGTTCAGGATATTCCTTGAGACATCAATTATATCAGCTACGACTGCACTTCCTGTCGGCAGATCCCCGGCCCCCCTGCCGTAAAAAAGCGTGGGGCCGACAGAATCACCTGTTATATAAACTGCGTTAAAGGCGTCATTAACTGTTGCAATAAGATGATTCCAGGGGACCAGGGTCGGATGCACTCTCACCTCTATGCTCTCATCCTTCATCTTTGCAATTGCAAGTAGTTTAATCCTGTAATTAAATTCTTTTGCGTAGCTTATATCTACGGGTAAGATGCCTGAGATACCTTCTGTATATATCTCCTTAAAACTTACAGGCGTGCCGAATGCAATTGTCACAAGGATAGCAAGCTTATGGGCTGCATCTATCCCATCCACATCAAACGCAGGGTCTGCCTCTGCATAGCCAAGTAACTGCGCCTCACGAAGGACATCACCAAACTCCCTCCCCTCGTTCGTCATCTTGGTCATAATGAAATTTGATGTGCCGTTGACTATCCCGTAAATCGTCTCAATCCTGTTGGCAGCCAGTCCTTCGCGTATGGCCTTGATTATTGGTATACCGCCGCATACACTCCCCTCAAAGTAAAGGTCAACATTCCGGGATGACGCAGCATGGAATATCTCCTCACCGCTCAGTGCAAGAAGGGCCTTATTCGCAGTAACAACATGCTTTCCATTATTGATCGCAGAGAGAATGTAGCTTTTCGCCGGCTCCTGCCCTCCCATAACCTCAACAACAATATCAATAGCAGGATTCTCTGTAATATCTTTTATGTCAGAGGTGATCACATCCCCTGATACCCCTGCAGGCAAAGGTTTCCCAGTATCCCTGCGAAGTATCTTCCTTATCTCAACAGGAACGCCTAATCTGCGCCTGATCAGCTCCCCGTTTCTGTGGAGTATGTCAGCCACGCCTGATCCGACTGTACCAAGACCTATTAAACCTATGCCAATCTTATCTTTCATTATTTACACAGTACCTTCTTCATACCCTGAACCGCCTGCTTTATCCGGCGTTCATTCTCAACAAGTGCAAACCTTACATGATCATCGCCATACTCGCCAAAACCTATGCCTGGGGAGACAGCAACCTTGGCCTCGGTTAACAAAAGCTTTGAGAACTCGAGTGAACCAAGATGCCTGAATTGCTCAGGTATCTTTGCCCAGACAAACATAGTGCCCAGAGGCTTCTTTATATTCCACCCAACCCTCTCCAGTCCACCGACAAGCGCATCCCGCCGTTTTCTGTAGGTTTCAACCGTCTCCTTCACACAATCCTGCGGGCCGTTAAGCGCTATGATTCCGGCAATCTGTATCGGCTGAAAAACGCCATAGTCCAGATAGCTCTTAATCTTTGTTAATGCCCCGACCATCTCCCTGTTACCAACGCAGAAACCGATCCTCCATCCAGGCATGTTGTAGCTCTTGGAAACTGAAAAGAATTCAACTCCGATGTCTTTGGCGCCCGGCACCTGGAGGAAACTTGGTGCGGTATATCCGTCAAATACTATGTCTGCATATGAAATATCATGGACTACCATGATATCGTTATCCGTAGCAAAATCTACAACCTGTTTGAAAAATCCTATGTCAACAACAGCCGTGGTGGGATTATGCGGAAAGGAGATAATCAGCATCTTCGGCCTGGGCCACATCTGCTTGTATGCATTGCACATATCTTCAAAAAAGTCCGAATCATCCCGCAGGGGAATGCTCTTGACCTCACCGCCTACAATTATCACACTGTAAGGATGTATCGGATATGTCGGACTCGGCGCCATTACCACATCACCCGGATTAATTGTAGCAAGCGCAAGGTGAGAGATGCCTTCTTTGGCGCCTATGGTAACAACAACCTCTTCCTCAGGGTCCAGATCAACATTGTAACGGCGTTTATACCAGTCAACCATCGCAGTCCTGAGTTTGGTAATACCCTTTGATGCTGAATACCTGTGGTTCTTCGGGTTTCTCGCAGCCTCACACAATTTATCCACAACATGATCAGGGCTTGCAAGGTCAGGGTTTCCCATCCCAAGGTCTATTATATCTTCACCCCTGCGGCGGGCATCTATCTTCATTGAGGTAACAATACTGAACACATACGGCGGCAGCCGCTTTATCCTTGTAAATTCACGCATATAATTATCCCTGTTTCCTCCTTAAATTATTAAATATTAAAGATATTCCTGATGATTGTCAAACCTTCTTTTTAGTATGATTAATCAAAACAATGGCCTGTCGGAATGTGCTCCGGTGGTAAACTCAAGGACCTCATGGATATTGATCACAATAGCATACTGGGTAGTCGGGAAACCCTCCCACCTCTCTTCCTGTTCCGGCAGATAACCATCCGTCATAACCCTGTCTTCTATCTTTTCAACAATCCCGGTTAACTGGTATCCTCTCTTGGTTTCACGATCAATTACAGCAATAGATATGTTCGGATTGACGTGAAGGTTTTTTATAGTCTCAGTGCAAAACCATGCCTCGATCTTTACCTTATTACCATCGGTAAACGCCATCTCCTCCCCGGCAGCTAAATGAGGTTTGCCATTTGCGTCTGCTGAACCGACAAAGATAATATCTGTTTTATGAAAGTGTTCTTTAACCCTGTCTGTTATTACCATAATGAATCACCTCCTTTTTAAATTATAGCTCTGCAAACCTGTTAATTCCATACGGAATGACAACAGATATGTCCTTGACTTTGCCTATTTCAAGTAATATTCTGAATTTTAGTGAGGAAATTCTTTCTATTCAGCTTTATCTGGGTAGCAACATTTATTTCCGGCTATTGGATAAACACATCGTGGTTCTCAGACAAACAACCTGCACAACCAATAGCATTCAGTCACAGGATCCATGCAGGAGAGAATGGTATTCCGTGTCTCTATTGTCATATCTATGCCGAAAGGTCCACAGCAGCGGGTGTCCCGGGTGTTCAGAAATGCATAGGTTGTCACCAAATAATCAAGAGAGATGCACCTGAGATATCAAAGGTAGCTGATTACTGGGAAAGGAAGAAACCTATTCCATGGATCAAGGTACACAATTTACCGGATTTTGTCTATTTCTCACATAAGAGGCATATAAGGGCAGGGATAGATTGTAATTCCTGCCACGGCAATGTTGCTGGGATGGACGTTATCACACGTGTATCATCTCTGAAGATGGGGTGGTGCATAGATTGTCATATGTCACATAATGTAAAGAATGGCAGGGACTGCTGGACGTGTCATAAGTAAATGGTGACTCTATCATGTTAAAGAGAAGAGATTTTCTAAAGGCCCTCGGTCTCGGCGGTGTCGGAACAGGGCTCGGCTTTATGCTTGGGGAATCAATCAAAACTCCTGCAACAAATCTGATTCCTTACGTCGTACCTCCGGAAGATATAGTGCCAGGCGTTGCAAACTGGTATTCAAGCCTTTGTACGCAGTGCAACGCAGGCTGCGGCATCATAGTCAGGGTGCTTGAAGGGAGGGCAAAAAAGATTGAAGGAAATCCCCATCATCCGGTTAACCAGGGACGTCTTTGCGCAATGGGACAGGCAGGGCTGCAGGCGCTGTACAATCCTGACAGGATAAAGACACCTTTAATCAGAAAAGGGAGCAGGCAAAGTGAGGAGTTCCGCGCGATTACATGGGAAGAGGCATTGTCAGTACTTGCAGAAAACCTTATGAAACTCAAAATAGCAAGTAATACCGAAAAGCTGTTTCTTCTGTCATCTGTCATTCGCGGCCATATGGGTCACCTGTTTGAGACATTCATGCAAAATTTCGGTTCACCCAATTATATCCAGTATGACCTGTTCCAGCATAAGGAACTGATATTTGCCAACAAGGTCAGTATGGGCATAAATATACTGCCATATTATGATATCGGGAATACAAACCTTCTCCTCTCATTCGGTGCGGATTTTCTGAACACATGGCTCTCTCCTGTCAATCATAGCCTTGGTTATGGACACATGCGGCAGGGAAGGCATGGTTCAAGGGGACGGCTGGTTCAGATTGAACCACGCCTTTCATTATCAGGTGCAAATGCTGATGAATGGATTCCTGTCAGACCCGGTACCGAGGGTATACTTGCCCTCGGTCTGGCTTACACAATCATAGAAGAGGGCTATTACAAAGGACAAGACATCAATGAGTGGAATAAAATATTGAGTCCGTATAAGCCTGAAATGATATCAGAACTGACGAATACAGATAATGAAAGGATTCGAACACTCGCCAGGGAATTCGCTTCAGCACGGCCCGGCCTTGCTATTGCAGGAGAAAATGCAGCATCATATACAGATGGTGTGAACCATATCATTGCCGTTAATATCCTGAATCACTTGGCTGATAATATTGGAAAGACCGGCGGCGTCATTTCGAATCCTGAAGCCCCAATAAAGAAGACGCAATCACTAAAGGACATAGATGCGCTCCTCCGGAATGCTCGGGCAGGTGAAGTGGAAACTCTGATTACCTACAACACTAACCCGGTCTTCACTTTGCCACATAATAGTAAAATCCAGGAGGCACTTGAGAATATCCCATTTGTTGTCAGCCTGTCTTGTTTTATGGATGAAACAACGGCACACGCAGACCTTATCCTGCCAACCCATACCTCCCTTGAAGACTGGGGCGATGATATTACAGAACCGGCAACAGGCTATAATACTGCAACTATAATGCAGCCGGCAGTATCCCCCCTGTATGATTCGAGAAATGCAGGGGATATTTTACTCAGTACAGCAAAAAGATTAGGAAACAGACTGCAAAAGAACATGCCCTGGGATAATTTCAGGGACTTTTTTATTGAGTCATGGAAAACGATTTATGAAAAACAAAGACATACATATGCGGGAGAACCTGTATTTGAAGACTTCTGGAATAAGGTATTAACACAGGGTGGCTGGTGGGATCAGGAAAAGCGCACTCATCAATCAATCCATTTCATTAAAGACAATGTAAAAAGATTTATATCATCATCTCCTTCTCTATTTCAGGGGAACGAAGATGAATTTCCATTTTATCTGATCCTTTATGCCCATTCGGGCTATTATGACGGGAGGCATGCAAACCTGCCATGGCTTCAGGAAATGCCTGATCCCATGACATCCGTTGTATGGGGTACATGGATTGAAATAAATCCGCAGACAGCCGGCAAAATGGGTATCAGGGAAGGGGACTTGCTCCTCGTCGAATCCCCATATGGAAAATTGCACGTCCCTGCTTATCTTTATCCCGGCATCAGACCTGATACAGTAAGCATACCAATCGGACAGGGTCACAAGACTTATGGCAGATATGCAGGCAATCGGGGGAGCAATCCTCTTGACCTCCTGCCCGGCATCTCACGACATGAAACAGGCACCATCCCCCTGAACTCAACACGCGTAAAGATCACAAAGAGCAGCGAAAAGGGGAACTTGGTGAAGATGGAGGGTATAACAAAAGAGTTTGACAGGCAGATTGTACAGACTATTCCGCCATATGAAAGGAGGCAGAATTGAGCAGATTCCTTGATAAACTATTTGCAAGATTCAATATATACCGCGAACCAGGATACTATGGGAAATATGACTACAAGTGGACAATTGTTATAGACTTGGACAAATGCGACGGTTGTGAGGCGTGTGTTATAGCATGCCATGCAGAAAATAACCTCCCGATCGTTGGCGAGGAGGAATGCTCAAAGAACCGTGCATTCAACTGGATAAGGATTGAACGATATGTAGAGGGTGAATACCCTGATGTCAGGGTAAAGTTTATCCCTATACTCTGTCAGCAGTGCGGGAAGGCCCGGTGCGAGGTCGGTTGTCCCACATATGCAACTTATCATAACCAGGACGGCCTTAATGTCCAGGTCTACAACCGCTGCATAGGCACATTTACATGCGCCACATATTGTCCCTATGACGTACGCCACTTTAACTGGTTCAGTTACAAATGGGAAGCGCCTCTGGAACAACAGTTAAACCCTGATGTTACTGTGAGGGAAAAGGGCGTGATGGAGAAGTGCACCTTCTGCATCCAGAGGATACGCGCCGGCAAAGACCATGCAAAGGATGAAGGAAGAGAGGTTACAGACGGAGATATACAACCTGCATGCGTACAGACGTGTCCCACAGGGGCGATGACATTTGGTGATCTGAACGATCCGGAAAGCAGGGTCTCTCAACTTGCCAAAAGTGAGAGACGTTACAGGCTTTTTGAAGACTTAAACACAGACCCGTCTGTGATTTATCTGAAACGTGTTATGAAACAGACTAAACAATGAACCATCTTGAGCCCCTTCGACAAGCTCAGGGTGAACGGGAAGCCAGGTTACCAAACATCACCGCTCATCCTGAGCTTGTCGAAGGATGAACAGAGGTATTTTCAGTTGAACAAGAACATTTCATATAAAGAAATAAACGATGACGTTATCGATGCCATGACACGAACAGGGCCCCTTTATTACGTTGTCCTTGCAATAGTCACTATCCTTACACTCCTTTTGTTCTTCCTCCCCTGGATATATCAGATTAAGGTTGGCCAGGGTGTGACAGGCCTCAATAACCCCTCATACTGGGGCGTATATCTTGTCAATTTCGTATTCTGGGTCGGTGTAGCACATGCAGGAACACTAATATCTGCCATGCTCTATATTACCCGCACTCAATGGCGAAGGAGCGTACACCGGAGCGCAGAGACTATGACATTCTTTGCCCTTATAATAGCAGTATCCTTTATTATGGTGCATATGGGGAGGGTATGGAATTTTTACTGGGTACTTCCATATCCCAATCAGAGGACAATATGGACCAATTTCATCTCACCACTTATGTTTGATGTATTCGCCATCGGCACATACTTCCTTAGCAGCCTCATATTCCTCTACTTCGGCCTGATACCTGACATCGCGGCCATCAGACACCGGTCTGCCGGCTGGAGGAGGAGATTGTATGTAATGCTGTCTCTTGGATGGAGAGGGACTGACAGGGAGTGGTATATAAGGGATAAGGCATATATGCTCTTCTCCGTCCTGATAATGCCCCTTGTCGTATCCGTGCACAGCATCGTGTCATGGGACTTTGCGCTCGGCATAGTACCGGGACTTCACAAGACTGTATTCGCCCCCTACTTCGTTACCGGTGCGCTCTATTCCGGTTTTGCAGGCGTTGTACTCCTCATTTCCATCCTCAGGCGGGTGCAGCAAAGTTCTGCGAAGTATATAACAGAAAGGCATTATGACAGGATAGGCATAACGCTTCTTGCACTTTCCCTCCTGTGGAGCTATCTGACCATACTTGAGATTGTAATGGGACTCACATCCCATTCATCCTTCGAACTGGAACATTTGCGATACAAACTGCTCAATCCGGGATTTGCAGGTCTGACCGCACTCATGATCTTTTCCAACACTATCCTGCCGCTGTCTCTTTCTATAAGAAAGGTCAGGGTATCAATAACATGTCAGTTTATTATTTCCATATTCATACTGACAGGTATGTGGCTTGAGAGATTCCTGATATTCGGCACTTCCCTTCCACGCAAATTTCTTCCATATGCATGGCATGATTATCACCCTGGCTGGGTAGAGATAGCAATCACAGCAGGTTCATTTTTCCTGTTCATACTGATGTTCATGATATTCATGAAGATATTCCCGGTTAT
>Ga0209126_1000721_pt1 | contig 11228 bp, 10 predicted proteins | sample RifCSP19_1_FD_184024 | JGI IMG/M metagenome (GOLD analysis project Ga0209126, IMG submission 184024) | Soil microbial communities from Rifle, Colorado - Rifle CSP2_sed 19_1 (SPAdes) (version 2) | ecosystem: Environmental > Terrestrial > Deep subsurface > Rock core/Sediment | place: Rifle...
TCCCTGCAAGGAAGCCCGGCACGGATCGCGCCTCGGTTTCCCAGGCCGTCGCCTGCCGAGGGGCCCCGCCGCTCCCGGCAATGTCGCTCGGGACCTGCAGGTGCTGCTCTTTATCCCTTCCATTGGAAAATCTTTGCGGGGTCATCGTAAAATGCTATCATCTCTATACCTTCCGTGGAGGATGCGGCGATGAAGATCACGCGCCGAGAGGTGGAACATGTGGCGAGGCTGGCCCGGCTGGGCCTGGCCGACGAGGAGATGGAGAGGATGCGGGCCCAGCTGGATGCGATTCTTACGTACATCGATAAGCTCAACCAGCTGGACACTCGTGAAATCAAGCCGACGTCCCACGTCATCCCGATGACCAATGTCCTTCGCGAGGATGTGGTCTCCCCGTCGCTTTCTCAGGATCAGGCCTTGGCCAATGCCCCCGATCGCCACGAGGCCTTCTTCCGCGTCCCCCGCATCTTGGAGGCGTAGTTCATGGTTCAGAGTTGATGGAAATGATCGTGGTCCCCCTCTCGGCGTGATAGGCGTTATCCATGAACCCTCAACCATGAACGGTGAACGGGTCTTCCGATGGAGCTGACCGGCCTGACCATTCATGAACTGCAGGGACTGCTCCGGCGCCGGGAGGTGACCGCAAAGCAGGTCCTGATGGCCTTTCTCAAGCGGATTGCCCAGGTCGAGGGAAAGATCCAGGCGTACATGGCCGTGACGGGCCTCGAGGCGCTCCGGATGGCCTCCCGTCTGGATCGACGCCGCCACGCGGGGGAGGATGCCGGCCCGCTCGCCGGGATCCCACTCGCCATCAAGGACGTCATCTGCACACAGGATGTTCCGACCACCTGCTCCTCCAGGATCTTGGACGGATTCGTTCCGCCCTATGACGCGACGGTGATGAGGCGCCTCAACCAGGCCGGCATGGTGCTGCTCGGAAAGACCAACATGGATGAATTCGCCATGGGGTCGTCCACCGAGAATTCGGGCTACAAGGTCACGCGCAACCCCTGGGACTTGGATCGGGTTCCCGGGGGGTCGAGCGGGGGGTCGGCGGCGGCGGTGGCGGCAGACCTGTGCACCGCCGCTCTCGGCTCGGACACCGGTGGCTCGATCCGGCAGCCGGCAGCCTTCTGCGGGATCGTCGGGGTGAAGCCCACCTACGGTCGCGTCTCGCGATACGGGCTCGTCGCCTTCGCGTCATCGTTGGATCAGATCGGGCCCATGACCAAGGACGTTCGGGATGCGGCGATCCTCTTAGGCGTCATCGCGGGTCACGATACCTGCGACTCCACCTCGGTAAACGTGCCTGTTCCGGACTACGTCGCCCAGTTGGGTCGCGAGGTGACTGGACTGAGGATCGGCATCCCGAAGGAGTACTTTATCGAAGGGATGGACCCCGAGGTGGAAACGGCCATTCGGGCGGCGATCAACGTCTTGGAGTCCCTGGGAGCGAAGGCAGAGTCCATCTCCCTTCCCCACACCGAATACGCCGTGGCGACCTATTACCTGGTGGCGACGGCTGAGGCGAGCTCGAATCTGGCCCGGTATGACGCGGTCAAGTACGGGTTTCGCGCTCGCGAGGCGAAGGACCTCCTCTCCATGTACATGAAAAGCCGGCAGAACGGATTTGGTGCCGAGGTGAAGCGACGGATCATGCTCGGGACCTACGCCCTGAGCGCCGGCTACTATGACGCCTACTATCTGAAGGCCCTGAAGGTCCGGACCCTGATCCGGAAGGACTTCGAGGACACCTTCAAGCGCTGCGAAGTCATCCTGACACCGACTGCACCCACCCCTGCGTTCAGACTGGGTGAGAAGACTGCAGATCCCCTTACCATGTATCTTTCGGATATCTTCACCATTTCCGCCAATCTAGCTGGGATTCCGGGGGTCTGTCTCCCCTGTGGCTTTACACGGGCCGGGCTTCCCATTGGTCTCCAACTGCTCGGAAAGCCCTTTGATGAGGCGACCCTGCTTCAGGTGGCTTTTGCGTACGAACAGGCCACAGAGTGGCATAGGCGCAAACCTCCCCTCTAGGACGATGGCCGATCACCGACCACCGACGAGTGCAAGAACTTCTTCCTGACGGTCATCGGTCGTCGACGAGCAATGTTCTACTTCGCGTACGGTTCGAATATGGAGCGGCATCATATGAAGCGGCGCTGCCGTTCCGCGAAGTTCGTGGCAGCAGCCACGCTTCGGGATTACGAGCTGAATTTCACCGGAACGTCCTCGATGTGGGGGGGCGGGGTCGCCGACCTCAGTCCGGCGAAGGGGAAGGTCGTCGAAGGAGTCCTCTGGGATATCTCCGAGGCGGATCTCAAAGAGTTGGACGAATACGAAGGATATCCCAAGGTTTACGTCCGCCGAAACGTGGAGGTCGAGACTCCCGACGGGCGGAAGATGGAGGCCTTCGCCTACTTTACGGCGAGACCGGGCCTATACAAGGCACCCTCCCGTCGGTACCTGCGGCTTCTGGTGAGCGGGGCCGAGGAGCACGGCCTGTCCGACAAGTACATCATGAACCTTGAAGCGATCCGCACCTCGGGATAGTGGCCGGTGACTGGTGATTAGTATCTTGTCACCAACCACTAGCCACCAAGCACGGGTGAGCGATGAATCGCGAACCAGAATACGAGGCGGTGATCGGGCTCGAAGTACATGCCCAACTCCTCACCGCATCGAAGATCTTCTGTGGCTGCAGCACGCGGTTCGGGGAAGCCCCCAACTCCCAAACCTGTCCCGTCTGTCTCGGCCTGCCGGGGGTCTTGCCCGTCCTCAATAAGAAGGCGGTGGAGTTCGCTATTCGCACTGCGCTCGCTGTCCGTGGCTTGATCGCGGCCCACTCCATCTTTGCCCGAAAGAATTATTTCTACCCCGATCTCCCCAAGGATTATCAGATATCCCAGTACGAGCTCCCCCTCAGCACTGGGGGGTTTGTCGAGATCAACAACGACGGGATGGCCAGGCGGGTGCGGATTCGGCGGGTTCATCTGGAGGAGGATGCCGGAAAACTCCTCCACGCTGGGACCATGGATCGCGCGGAGTACAGCCTGGTCGATTTCAATCGGTGCGGCGTCCCGTTGATCGAGATGGTGACGGAACCGGACCTGCGTACGCCGGAGGCGGCGGCGGAGTTCTTGAAGGAGTTTCGGGCCATCCTCCAATATCTGGAGGTCTCCCAGGGGAACATGGAGGAGGGCAATCTTCGCTGTGACGCCAATGTCTCGGTCCGTCCGACGGGCACCGCGGAGCTCGGGGTGAAGACCGAGGTCAAGAACATGAATTCGTTTAAGAATGTCCAGCGGGCCCTGGAGTATGAGATCGAGCGACAGATCAGGCTTCTGAAATCAGGTCAACCGATCGTCCAGGAGACCCACCTCTGGGACGCCACGCAAGGGGTCACGCTCCCCATGCGGGGGAAAGAGGAGGCTCATGATTACCGTTACTTCCCCGAGCCGGACCTGGTTCCGGTCGAGATATCTCCCGCGTGGGTTGAGGAGATCGCTGCGAGCCTGCCGGAGCTCCCCGCCGAGCGGCGGCAGCGCTTTGTTCAGGCGTACGGGCTCCCCGAGTACGACGCGGCGGTGCTCACCGCCAGCAAGGCGCTGGCCGACTTTTTTGAGGAATGCACCCACCGCCACCGGGACGTCAAGCTGGTGAGCAACTGGATCATGTCCGAGCTCTTGGGATACCTCAATCGGGAGGGAAAAGAGATCACCGAAAGTCCCGTGACTCCCGCCCAATTGGCCGCCCTCCTGAAGCTCATCCAGGAGGGAGTCATTAGCGGTAAGATCGCCAAGGTGGTGTTCGAGGCGATGTACCAGACGGGAAAGAGCCCTGAGGCCATCATCCGGGAGAAGGGACTAATCCAGATCACGGACCCGGAAGAGCTCGGGAGGATCGTCGATCAGGTGCTGGCCGAGAATCCTGGCCCCGTGTCCGACTTCAGAGGGGGAAAGGAAAAGGCCCGCACGGCACTGGTCGGGGCGGTGATGCGCGCGACGAAGGGGAAGGCCAATCCGCAACTCGTCAATGATCTGCTCCGGGAGAAGCTCGCCGGTGGGAAAGTCCACCCCGAGGAATGACAAATGCGAATCGCGTTGATCACGCCCTACTACTACCCGTCCGTTCGCGGCAATGCGGTTACCGTAGGACGGATTGCGGCGGGTCTCCGCGAACGCGGGCATCAGGTTGAAGTCCTCTCGCTCGACGCATGTAAAAATGCACGGGAAATTCCCTCGGCCATTCGGGTCTTTGATCCCGATCTTCTCCATGGGTTTCATGCCTTCATGACCGGAGAACTCGTCGTGAACGAGGCGAAGGCGGATGACGTACCACCCCTGGTGACCATCACCGGCACCGATGTCAACATTGATCTGTTTCATCCGGAGCGGCGCGAAAGGGTGGTGGACATCCTGACTCGAGTACAGGGCATTGTCGTCTTTCACGAGAGCATCCGAAACAAACTGCTGCGGGAAGTCCCATGCCTGGATGGAAAGATTCGGGTAATTCGGCAAACGGTTGCCTGCGGTGACAAAACCGACACGTATCGGTCGCAGTGGGGGCTTGGGCCCCAGCATGTGGTCTTCTTCTTCCCGGCGGGAATCCGTAGCGTGAAGAATCTTCCCTTTTGCATTCCACCGCTCGCCCGGCTTCAGACCCGGTACCCAGACGTTCGCGCCGTCTACGCAGGTCCCATCGTGGAGGAAGAGGAGGGAAGGCGGCTGCTCAGCCTCCTTGCGGGCAACCGATGGACCCGCTACCTCGGCGCGGTTCCCCACGAAGAGATCTGCAGCATGCTCCGGGTCGTGGACGTGGTGGTGAACTCCTCTCTCTCGGAAGGCGGGATGTCCAATGCCCTCCTTGAAGCCATGAGTCGGGGGGTGGCGGTCCTCGCCTCGGATATCGAGGGGAACCGATCGATCATTGTGGATGAGCTGGATGGTCTCCTCTTTTCCTCGGAAGAGGACTTTGAACGCAAAGCCGAGCGTCTGATTCTCGATCCCGATATGAGGCGACGCCTGGGCAGGCAGGCGCAGGCAAAGATCGAAAGGGAATTCTCCCGCGAGCGAGAAATCGACGCCTACGAGGCGTTCTACCGTGACCTGCTGGGTGCCGGTGGCGAAGGTGGCGCCTAACGAGTGCTCGGGAACGGGCTACCCCGAGGGGGTCCCATGGATATTCGCGCGCTAGAGGTCTTCTGCAGGATCGTCGAACTCAAGAGCTTTTCAAGGGCCGCCGAGGCAGTGTATCTCACCCAGCCGACGGTGAGCGGCCACATCAAGGTACTTGAAGAGTTTGTCGGGGTGAAGCTGTTGGACCGGCTGGGCCGTGAGGTGCTTCCGACGAAGGTGGGAGAGCTCCTGTACGGTTACGCCAAGCAGATCCTCGCCCTGAGGAACCAGGCCATCCAGGCCCTGGAGGAGTATAAAGGCTCCTTGAAGGGGCACCTCGTGATTGGCGGGAGCAACATTCCCGGCGAGTACGTCCTCCCCACGCTGTTGGCTACCTTCAAGGCTCGGTACCCGGAGATCTCCATCACGCTGAAGATCGGCGACTCGCGGGAGATTGTCCGGGGGGTCCTGGAGGGGACGGTTGAGCTCGGCGCGGTTGGAGCGAAGTTTGACGACGGACAGCTGATCTACCTGAAGCTCTTGGAGGATGAACTGGTGCTCGCCTTGCCGCCTGGGCACGCCTGGGCGAGCAAACCTGTCGTCGCCCTGGAAGAGCTTGTCGAACAGCCGATGATCTTAAGAGAGGTTGGGTCCGGCTCGAGAAAGGTCTTCGAGGATGCGCTTCACGTCGCACGACTCGACTCCAGCGCCCTGACGGTAGTGGCAGAGCTGGGGAGCACGGAGGCCATCCGCCAGGCGGTGAAGAGCGGCGCAGGAGCTTCGGTGATTTCACTCAGGGCCATCCAGGACGACCTGGACCGGGGAACAATTCGGACTGTCCCCCTCGAAGGCATCAAACTCACTCGCGATTTCTATCTGGTTTATCACAAGAACCGCTCGCGCTCTCCCCTCTGTGAGGCATTCGCCAGTTTCCTCCTCGAATCGGTCAGCTCGAAATCGGCCGGGGGTTCCTGAACCTTGAGTGTTCGGATCGCCTCCCTCCGAAGCCTTGTATGAATAATCCGGCCCCGGAAACCCGCGTCGCATGGGCGTCACCAGCCCAGCGGTCCCTATGACCTCTGGCACGCTGCATGCACCATCTGCCCACCGAGAGGTTCGAGCGGCCCCTCTGGAGCAGAGAGGGTAGCCGAAGAGCATCCGGATGTGCTACTCTTGAGCCGCATCATGCCAATTGTCACCTAGACGGCCCTGCCCTCCTGAGGGTGTAAGGGAGGGAGATATCCCATGCCAATGGTGCTGCTCGTTGACGCCGATCCAGACAGCAGCGTCCGCTTCGAGAAGGCGCTGCGGGCCGCGGGATACGAAGTCTCGGTGGCTCCGAGCGGCTCGCGCGCCCTGGCGATGTTGCGGCAGCGCCGACCAGATCTCATCATCAGCCAGGCTATGTTCGAAGACATGTATGGCTCGGAGTTCTGCACAGCGGTTCGCTCCGATCCTGCGACCAAAGAAATTATGTTCGTCCTCTTGGTCGATCGGACCTCACAGATGGCACACGCCACCCAGACTCAAGCGGATATGGTCCTCCCGGAAAACCTGCCCGTCTCCACCGTTGTGACTCGCATCGACACTCACCTGCGGCTTCGTGGCGTCCCGGGCCTTGGGCCGCCGCGCGTCCCGGATCCGAAGGCGGCCACGAAGCCCGGAGCGGCGGCAGCCGGGCCCACCCTCCAGGGTTCATTGGCGGTCATGGATCTGACGGAGGTGACCCAGGCCGTCTCCATCGGCAGAAAGACCGGGCGGCTCGTCCTCTCCTTAAAGGCCGGCCAGGGGGCAATCCTGTTTGACTCGGGTCGGGTCGTGCACGCTGAGTTCGCGGGAAAGACAGGAGAGGGAGCCTTTAACGCGCTCGTGGTGGCGTCCCATCGCGAGCGAGGCGGGTCCTTCTCCTTCGTTCCCGTCGCGGCCGGAGACGCGTCGCAGCTTCCGAGCACCATTCAGACAGACCTGGAGACCCTGCTCCTCAACATCGCCGTCGAGATGGACGAGAGTCAGCGGGATACGCGGAACTGACCCGAGGGGGCGATCGCGTCCACATCTCCGTCACCACAAGTATCCGAGCCTGAGAGATCCTTGGTCTGAAATCACGCCCCAGGAGGCCCCCGCCTTTCACAGGGGAGGCTGGACTGCGGCAGTGGCCCAGGTGGCAACATAATTGCATAGATGGTCGATACTCCGAGGGCAGGCGGGGCCGTGAGTTGAGGTAAGAAGGGGTCAGCGGTGAGGGTCATCACAAAGGCACACCGGAGACGAGCTCCGCGCGCGAACCTCCAGAAGCGGAAGCCTCCGCGCTTTCGCGTTTCCGGGGTCACTGCGGCGATCACAGCGCTCCAGGAGGCCGAGGTGCTCGATCTCAGTCTGGAGGGAGCGCTTGTCGAGCATCAGGGCATGCTTCCCCTTGGAAGCCCCTGCTTCCTCCAGCTAGAGATCGACGATCAGCGCATGGCGGTCGAGTGCCGCGTGGTGCACAGCCGTGTGAGCCGCAGGGGGGGAGGGGGTGCCCTGTACTATGAGACCGGGCTGCAGTTCTGCCACCTGTCCCGGGGGGCCGAGCAATCACTGGGGGCGCTCATCCGCTCCTACGGGGCCACCGAGGGTTAACAGCTATGGACGCCTCGGGACGGCATGGGAGGCAGCGAAAGGGGTAAGGAGCTCTGGTGGCAAGACGAAGGAAACGCGTTAAGAACTGGTTTAACCGCGAGTCCGCTCCCGAAGGGGTGCAGCCGCAAGCGTCCGTGGAGACGCCACCGGGGGTCGAAGCGGAATCGGCCCACCCAGTGCCGGACGAGGTCCGGACAGAGCCACCGGTAGAGGCACCCGAGGCGGGGTTGGAAGTCCCACTCGTCGCCGAAGTGTCAGACGGGGGTGAGCCGCAATCGGCCGCTCACGAGCCGGAGGCGGTCGAAATCCAGGTCTCCGCAGAAGCAGCAGAGGAGGTCGAGGTTCAACTCCCCCCCGAGGAGCCTATTGTGCAGTTCGTCGCCCAGGCGCCCCCCGAAATCGAGGCACAGGCGGCGGCAGAGGCGTCCCCCGAGATTGAGACGCTGCTTACCCCGGAGCAAGAGGCCGACCTCCGAGACCAGAAGTCGGCGACGCGGCGGCAGTACGCCCGGTTCCTCGTGGGCGGAAAGGCCAAGGGCCGGGTCACGGCCATCTATGATGCAGTGGTCGTGAACCTCAGTATAGGGGGTTCGCTGATCGAACATGCCCATGTGGTCCGCCCGGGCACCCTCTCCTCCTTAGACCTTGACCTGTTCGGAAAGCGACTGCGGCTCAAGTGCCGCGTAGCCCGGTCGGTGGTCCACGGGTCACACGTGCTGCCCACTGGGGAGCGCGAACTGATTTACCGCACCGGACTAGAGTTTCTCGAGCTGTCTGAAGCGACGCGCCAGGTGATCGGAAGATATATCCAGTCCATGACGAACGAAGAGCCTCACTAAGCTGCCACCTCGCCCGCGGCACAGCACGCCTCTCCGAAGCACCTTTCGCTGCCGACGCAGCACGAGGCCTCCTGCCAGTGAGGGGTTGGTGCGCGGCTTGCGTCGGAAACTCCTTGTCAACGCGACCCTTTAGCGCTACAAGGCGAATGAGGAGAGCTGGCGGAGGCGTGTGGGAATCGAACCCACCGGCCCGCTTTTGGCAGGCCCTCCGGTTTTGAAGACCGGGAGAGCCACCAGACCCATTCCGCCTCCACCTCCGGAGAGCCAAGTGTAACAGTTGCGCGCTGCCGTGCGCAAGTCTCCCCGGAGAGGGTGTCCAGGTGTGGAACGGCTCTTGCAATTTCTCCCCCGGAGAGGGCGCCAATGAGGGGTCTGTCCGAGGAACGACAGCCTCGCATCCTGGTGGTGGATGACCAGGAGGAGAATCTGAACCTCCTGGAGGCCTTTCTCACCGTCCACGACTACCAGGTCATCCGGGCGAGAGATGGTCGGGAGGCCCTGGCCCAGGTGGCCCAGGCGCCCCCTGACCTGATCCTCCTCGATACACACATGCCGCCGCCGGACGGCTTTGAGGTCTGCAAACAACTCAAACAGCGCGAGGAGACCCGGCTGATCCCGATCATCATCGTGACGACCGCCGGGGAACTGGAGAGCCGGGTCCGGGGAATCGAGGCCGGCGCCGACGATTTCTTGACGAAACCGGTCCACCGGGTGGAACTGGATGCCCGGGTCCGCTCCCTCCTGAAGCTCAAGCAGTATACCGATGAGCTGGAAAACGTGGAGGCGGTTCTGGTCAGTCTGGCCCTGGCCGTTGAGGCGAAGGATCCTTCAACCCATGGGCACTGTGAACGGCTGTCCGATTACGCCGTCCAGCTCGGGCAGCAGCTCGGCCTCCCCTCTGATCATCTCAGGGCCCTCCGTCGGGCCGGATATCTGCACGATCTCGGCAAGATCGCTGTTCCCGAGGCGATCCTCCTGAAGCCAGGTCCTCTGACGCCGGAAGAGGCGAGCATCATGCGGCTGCATCCGGTGGTCGGCGAGCGGATCTGTCGACCCCTGCGATCGCTGCGGCTGGTCCTTCCGATCATTCGCCACCACCACGAGCGGTGGGATGGAAGCGGGTATCCGGACGGTCTCGCGGGCGAGTCCATCCCGCTCACCGCCAGAATCCTGCAGATCGTCGACGTGTTCGATGCGTTGGTCGTGGACCGTCCCTATCGGGCCAGTCTCTCGCATGCCGACGCCACGCAGGTGTTGCAGGAGGAAGCCAGGAAGGGATGGTACGATCCGGGCGTGGTGGCCGAATTCCTCGGGTTCCTCAACAGCAACGGGGGATCGTTACAGGCCGGGTCAGCGGCCATCGTGAGGTAGCAGCGCTTCCTCCGTGACGAGGGCCATCTCCGGGATCTGGTCGACGCTCCTGATAAACCGGAACTCGAGCCCCTGCCGGACCTCGTCACGAATGTCTTCGAGGTCCTTGGCGTTCCGCTCGGGGAGGGCCATGGCCTTGAGACCGGCCCGCTTCGCCGCGAGCGCCTTTTCCTTGATTCCACCCACCGGCAAGACCTGCCCCCGCAACGTGATCTCTCCCGTCATCCCCACCTCGCTCTGGACCGGCCGTCCCGTCACGAGGGAGAGCAGTGCCGTAAACATGGTGATCCCGGCGGACGGTCCGTCCTTGGGAATGGCTGCCGCGGGGACGTGGATGTGGATGTCCTGCTTCAGGAAGAAGTCCTCGGCCAGGTCGAGTTCCCGAGAACGGCTCCGGATGGCGCTCAGGGCCGCCTGGGCCGACTCCTTCATGACTTCGCCGAGATGGCCGGTCAGGATCAGGTTCCCCTTTCCTGGCATCTTCGTGGCCTCCACGAAGATGATCTCCCCTCCGGTGGGCGTCCAGGCGAGCCCGGTGGCCACGCCCGGTTGAGCGGTCCGCTCCGCCACCTCCGAGAAGAACTTGATCGGGCCGAGCAGGGGGTGCAGATCTTCCGCGGTGACGATGACGGGATCGGTCCTCCCCTCTGACACCTGTTTGGCCACCGCGCGACAGATGGCGGCAATCTCCCTCTCCAGGTTTCGGACCCCCGCTTCACGCGTGTATGAGCTGATGATCTCGCGAATGGCGTCGTCGGTGACCGTGAGCTGCGCTGCCGTGAGCCCGTGGGCCTCGAGCTGCTCCTGGACCAGATAGCGCCTGGCGATGTGGAGCTTCTCTGAGTCAGTGTAGCCCGGCAGCTCGAGCACCTCCATCCGATCCCGGAGCGCCGCAGGGATCGGATCCAGGATGTTGGCGGTCGCGATGAACATTACCCGGGACAGGTCGAAGGGAAGTTCGAGGTAGTGGTCCGAAAAGGTCGTGTTCTGCTCCGGGTCCAGCACCTCGAGCAGGGCGGACGAGGGATCTCCCCGGAAGTCGGCTCCGATCTTGTCCACCTCATCCAGCATGAAGACGGGGTTATTGCTTCCCGCCTTCCGGATGCTCTGGATGATCCGGCCCGGCAGCGCCCCGACATAGGTCCGGCGGTGGCCGCGGATCTCGGCCTCGTCATGGATGCCGCCCAGGCTCATACGCACGAACTTGCGGCCCATCGCGCGGGCGACGCTCTTGCCAAGCGAAGTCTTGCCCACGCCGGGCGGGCCGATGAAGGCCAGG
>Ga0209126_1000724_pt1 | contig 11220 bp, 10 predicted proteins | sample RifCSP19_1_FD_184024 | JGI IMG/M metagenome (GOLD analysis project Ga0209126, IMG submission 184024) | Soil microbial communities from Rifle, Colorado - Rifle CSP2_sed 19_1 (SPAdes) (version 2) | ecosystem: Environmental > Terrestrial > Deep subsurface > Rock core/Sediment | place: Rifle...
ATCTTTCCCTTCTTAAGCCACGGCATCATGGCGCGGAGTTTTTCGCCAACCTTTTCTATTGGATGTTCCTGTCCTTTTCTTGTAAGCGCAGTAAATACAGGTTTATTTGCCTTGTTCTCAAGCATCCATTCTCTGGCAAATGCGCCGCTCTGGATTTCAGCCAGTATCTTCTTCATCTCTTTTTTGGTTTCTTCAGTTACAACCCGCGGCCCCCTCGTCAGGTCGCCATACTGGGCGGTATTGCTTATAGAATATCTCATATTTGAGATGCCGCCTTCGTAGATTAAATCCACAATGAGCTTTAATTCATGCAGGCACTCAAAATATGCCATCTCTTCAGGATAACCTGCCTCAATGAGGGTTTCATAACCTGCCATAATTAATGCTGTTGCACCGCCGCATAAAACAGCCTGCTCTCCAAACAGGTCTGTCTCTGTTTCATCCTTGAATGTTGTTTCAATAATGCCTGCCCTTCCGCCGCCAATGGCAGATGCATAGGCAAGCGCTACATCCTTTGTATTTTTTGAAGGGTCCTGATGAACTGCAATAAGTGTTGGAACGCCGTTCCCCTTTGTATATTCATGCCTGACAAGATGTCCGGGCCCTTTTGGCGCAGCCATAAATACATTGATATTTCCATCTGGCACAATCTGGCCAAAATGGATATTAAAGCCGTGGGCAAATGCGAGATATGCGCCTTTTTTCAGATTCGGGCCAATCTCATTTTTATATAAATCGCCCTGCAATTCATCCGGCACAAGTATCATCACAATATCGGACTGTTTAACCGCACTTGCTACATCCATAACCTTTAAACCTGCTGCCTCTGCCTTTTTCCACGAGGCGCCGTCTTTTCGGAGCCCTACCACAACATTAACTCCGCTTTCCTTTAAATTTTGAGAATGTGCATGTCCCTGGCTGCCGTAGCCAATGACCGCTACCTTTTTAGACCTGATAATCTCTATATCAGCGTCTTTGTCGTAGTAAACCTTCACCCTGTTAGACCTCCTTTGTTTTAGTGTCAGAGTGTCAGAGTATCAAAGAATCAAAGTGGTCATGTTTATACTATGACACTCTGATACTCTGATACTTTGCTACTTTCCAGTTTTCGAGCTTCTTGCTATAGCAATCTTGCCTGTCCTTGCAATATCCTTAATGCCAAAAGGCCTTAAAAGCTCTGTTATGGCATTCACCTTTTCTGCATCTCCGGTCATTTCAATGGTATATGTTGTTGGGCTTACATCAACAACCTTTCCCCTGAAGATGTCTATTATACTTAAAATCTCAGCCCTGTCATCTGCATTTGCATTGACTTTTATCAACGCAAGTTCTCTTTCTATGTGTTCCTCAGCTGTCAGGTCGCTTACCTTGATAACATTGATAAGTTTATTCAACTGCTTGGTAATCTGCTCTACGACCTGGTCGTCCCCTGTGGTGACAATGGTCATCCTTGAAACCTTTGGGTCAAGGGTCTCTGCAACGCAGAGGCTTTCAATATTAAAACCCCTTCCTGAAAAAAGGCTTGAGACCTTGCTCAGAACCCCAAATTCATTATCTACAAGCACAGATATGGTGTGACGCATATTGCCTCCTGGCTTATTCTACCATACCTTCTTTGGTATCATTGCTTTTTATCTTTCTGCATAAATCCCTGTTTGTCATTCCGCACTTGGGTTGTCGGGTTCGTTCTGTTTAACCTAACCTACCTATTATAAAAATTTAACCTTTACTTTTCTCCTTGCCTTTTCAAAATCGCTATCCATAGTCACTATTTCTAATCCATACTCTTTGGCAACCCTATATTGATAGGCATCATCAAAATCAAGTCTTAAAGTTCTTTTTATACCTGTAAGTTCATTGTATAATTCTTTCTGTAAACCAATCACTTCTATATTAGAGATTACATCTTCTGCAAATTTCTGAAAGATACCCTCTTTTGCATTTCTGAACAATATCACTCCTATTGAGTGTAGAGAAAAATCGGTAATGTAAATGCTCCCAGTGTTGGCGTCCAAAAATCTTTTACAAGTCTCACGCCTTTCCTGAGACAATAATATTTCCAAAAATACATTTGTATCTATGAGATACATTATCTCCACTCCACTGCTTTATGCTGAAGCTCCACAGAGGTATATTGATTTTTTAATTCTGATAAGCCGCCTTCCCAATTAAACTTAAACTTTCTTTTCTTTGCCTTCTTTTCGTGCTTCTGCATCAGAAAATCAATATAGTCCAAAACCTCTTTTTCCAAATCCTCAGGCAGTTCTCTTAACTTTTCCTTTACTGTTTGTTTTTGCATTTTCATCCTCCTTCTCGCATACAATTCAAATATTTTTCATAATTGTGCATAAAATCCCTATTTGTCATTCCTCACTTATTACAAAGATGTCATTCCCGAATGCTTTTATCGGGAATCCATTCTGTCATTCCGCACTTAATGCAGAATCTCATGCCTTTGGCGGCGCAGCCCACAAATTTAATGGTATCTGTCCCTATTATTTTCCTAACCAGATTGAAATGGTTGTATTTACATAACCAAAAAAAGCGGCAATTTTGCCAACAATCTCTGACAAATGTCTCACGTTAATATGAGTTAGTCCAGCAAGATATGCGGCACCTTTCTTATCTTCGGGATATCTAAATGCCTCTGAAGAAGAATCCACTTTCGAAAACTCTTCTATATATTCTTCTATTGCATCCAGATTCTTAAACTCTTCAAAATCTTCTTTCTCCCGAAGCTTTTTAAAAATTTTTCTGCATTCTTTCCAAAGATTAACAAGCTTATGCCCCGTAGGGAATGTTGCAGATTCACAAAGAAGTCGATTGCCATCTCTAATAATTGCTTTTAGACTAAGTTCAAAATGATGCCTGTACAAGAATACAATTGGATAAACCAAGTCATCTTGGTCAGAACGTGTAGTATTAATATGTTCTACCAAAATATCTCCCGCACGCTTGTATCCGTCTACATAACACCCCCAGTGGTCCCATAAAAAATTCAATCGTGCATTATTCCAAGAATCCTTATCAGGTTTGAATAAACTATCCCCCTTTTCTGGCCGTGAATTTCGTTTTTGCTCTACTTCCTTTTGGGCTTTTTTAAAATCTATACCAAACGAGTCATTCATTTTCGTTCTCCTTAATTTTCGGAGCTGATAATGGACACTTCCTCTATTTTCTTTTTGCATGTGTAAGAAATTCACATGCTACCTATTTTCTAAAGCCTTCTGCAAATTCTTGCACGCATTCTCGTCCCCCAAATCACATGCCTTTTGAAAATCAGAGATAGCTCTCCTCATGTTTCTTTTCATAGCATAGGCAGCCCCACGATTGTTGTAGGCCTCGGCATAATTCGGGGCTAAGGAAATCGCCTTATTATAATCCTCAATCGCCCTGTCATATTGGCCTTTGTCATTATATGCAGCCCCACGATTGTTGTAGGCTTTAGCATAATTTGGGTCTAATGCAATCGCCTTATTATAATCCTCAATTGCCCTGTCATGTTGGCCTTTGTCATTATATGCAGCCCCACGATTGTTGTAGGCATAGGCATCATTCGGGTCTAATTGAATTGCCTTGTTATAATTCTCAATAGCCTTGTCATACTGTCCTTTTTTATTATAGGCAGCCCCACGATTGTTGTAGGCAGAGGCATAATTCGGGTCTAATTGAATTGCCTTATTATAATCCTCAATTGCCCTGTCATGTTGGCCTTTGTCATTATATGCAGCCCCACGATTGTTGTAGGCATAGGCATGATTCGGGTCTAATTGAATTGCCTTGTTATAATTCTCAATAGCCTTGTCATACTGTCCTTTTTTATTATAGGCATTCCCACGATTGTTGTAGGCATAGGCATAATTCGGGTCTAATTGAATTGCCTTATTATAATCCTCAATTGCCCTGTCATATTGGCCTTTGTCATTATATGCAACCCCCCGACCGTTGTAGGCATCGGCATCATTCGGGTTTAATGCAATTGCAGAAGTAAATGCCTCAATTGCAGAATCATATTCCTTGTTTAACCAATATTGCCTCCCCTTTTTAAACCAATCAGCAGCGCTTAATGTGTCTGCGGCCTTTGCATATTCTTTCTGTTTGTTTTTGTCAGCCTTGACTGCCTCAAGTTCAGATTTTAACTTCTCTATCTCCTTTAATGCCTCATCCGCCCTTTTCTGGACATCCTCAAGCTCTTTTGACTTCTGCGCATCCTTGCGGAGCGCATCCAGCGATGCCGCAACCTCATTTGGGTCTGCCTTGATTCTTGCCTTGAGATAATATCTCTCTCCATCCCATTTTTCGTTTAATATCTCTGTCTGCACAATGCCTGCTGTAAGCATGACCACCCTGTCTTTGGTAATCTGAAAATCCCTGACCTCTGTCTCTGCCATGAGATATGTGCCAAGCTCCTCAAGCACGAGCCTTTTTACCTGCTCAACGGCAATGGCTCTGGATGTTACTTTGGAATCTATCTCGCTTGCCTGATAGGTGTATTCCTTTTCAAATATCTTTATCTCGGCAAAGGCAAAGCAAGGCAAAAGCAATGTAATTGCAAAAAAACTGACACAAACAGCGAGCATTGTCTGCCAGAGCAGAGATTGCGGAACCTTCTCTGAGATTGCTCCGGGATTTTCTCCCTCGCAATGACAGGCAAGGAGCTTTGCCTTGCAATGACAGATATGTGTAATGATTGTAAGGATATGTTTCATTATTATCTTATTTTGCCCCTCACTCCCTGATAAAAACATTCAGGGACAGGCTCTACCCTCTCCCGCAAAAGGGTAGAGGGTAAACTTCCAATTTGCTTTGCTATTCGTTTTAATCAGGACGCTGAAAAACTCTGTTTCAACATCAAATATTGTCATACCCGCGAAGCCTGTCCCCGCATGCTTTAAGCGGGGAGCGGGTATCCAGTAGCTTGTTAAAAAAGCTGGATTCCCGTTTTCACGGGAATGACCATGAACCGTTACTGGTTCATGGATGACAGAAAAAAGCACGAAAGAAGAATAAACTTGCGGAGCGTCAGAACAAAGCAGACCAAGGCGCGATGAAGGCGAGGAGTGAGGCGTACTCTCTTTACCGTACGCTGCAACGACGAGCTGAGGAACAACGCAGGTATGCAAAGTTATGGTGCTCCGCAGACTTTTTCTTACACCAGCAGCATCTTATTCAAAGGCTGGCCGGCCGGCACCATGGGATAGACATCCTCTTCCGGGTCAACCTGAAAGTCCATAAATACCGGTCTGTTCTTTACCGCAAGCGCCTCTTTTATAACCGCATCTACCTCATCGGGCTTTGTTGCTCTCAGGCCCACAGCACCGTATGCCTCTGCCAGCTTAACAAAATCAGGCGATGCGCTTATGCAGGTATACGAATACCTCTTTTCATAGAAAAGCTCCTGCCACTGCCTGACCATGCCGAGGAATTTATTGTTCAGTATGGCTACCTTCACAGGCAGCTTATACTGCACTGCGGTTGCAAGCTCCTGGATATTCATCTGGATGCTGCCGTCGCCTGCAATGTCAATAACAATCTTATCCGGAAACGCAAACTGGGCGCCGATGGCAGCCGGGAACCCAAAGCCCATGGTGCCGAGGCCGCCTGAGGTCAAAAATGTCCTTGACCTGTCAAACTTGTAGAATTGCGCTGCCCACATCTGGTTCTGACCTACCTCTGTTGTAATAATGGCCCTACCCTTTGTAAGCTCATAAAGTCTTTCTATGACATACTGTGGCTTTATCGTTTTATCGCCCTGCTGGTAAGAAAGCCTGTGTGTCTCTGCCCACTGCTTAATCTGTCCATGCCATTCTGCAAGCGATTCTTTATATCCTTTATGCCCCTTTATCTCATCCACAACCTTAATCATATCCTTGAGAACATGTTTAACATCTCCCACAATGGGTATATCCACCCGCACATTCTTGCTGATAGATGTAGGGTCAATGTCAACATGGATGACCTTTGCATATGGCGCGAATTCGTCTATCTTTCCGGTAACCCTGTCGTCAAACCTTGCGCCCACTGCTATAAGGCAATCAGTATTTGTCACAGCCATGTTGGCGCAGTATGTCCCGTGCATGCCAAGCATGCCCATGAATAATGGATTGGTGCCAGGGAAACCCCCGAGACCCATGAGCGTATTTGTAACAGGTATGTTGAGTTTTACTGCAAACGCCTGCAACTCCTCAGAGGCATCGGATAAAACAACGCCTCCGCCTGTATAAAGCACAGGCCTCCTGGATTTGAGGATTAATTCAACTGCCTTTTTTATCTGCCCGGGATGCCCCTTATATGTAGGCTGATAGCTCTTGAGCTCCACCTTTTCAGGATATTTGAATTCAGCAGATGCGTTAAGAACATCCTTTGGCAAATCCACTAATACAGGCCCGGGCCTTCCTGTTGTGGCTATATAAAATGCCTCCTTTATAACCCTCGTCAGGTCTTTTATATCCTTAACAAGGTAGTTATGTTTTGTGCACGGCCTTGTGATGCCCACGATATCCGCCTCCTGAAAGGCGTCATTGCCTATAAGCGCTGTAGGCACCTGTCCTGTAAAGACTACAACCGGGATGGAATCCATGTATGCAGTGGCAATGCCGGTAACAGTATTGGTTGCGCCAGGGCCTGAGGTAACAATAACAACACCTGGTTTGCCTGATGCCCTTGCATAGCCGTCTGCCATATGCACAGCACCCTGCTCATGACGCACCAAAATATGCTTTAAAGCCGTTACGCCATACAGCGCATCATAGATAGGCAAAACAGCGCCGCCCGGAAACCCGAATATGGTATCCACACCTTCTTTTAAAAGGCTTTCAATAAGTATATGTGCGCCGGTTTTTTTCATGGTTTTCACAACAAACTACCTGCTTAAGATGGCGACAAGCTCTTTTTTTATATCACTTATCTTCGCAGGCTTCGCAATATATCTCAGGCTGTTTCTTTTAAAAAAAGAAAGCCTCTCCTCGTCAAGAACACCTGTAAAAAACAGGAACCTCTCTTTTATATCATGATGCTTCTCAGCAGCCTTTTTATAAAATTCCATGCCGTTCATGACAGGCATATCCACATCTGTTACAATAGCGGCATAGTAATTTTCATCAACCTTCTTTAGGGCGTCCTTGCCATTTACTGCCGTATCAATAACACCTTCATCCGCAAAAATAGCTGCAAGGAGGTCGGCTATGACGGTCTCATCATCCACTACAAGTATCTTTTCCTCCCATATTTTCGGTAAGGTTATTATTTTTTCAAGATAATGCTTAAACTCATGATGTGATTCAAGGAAACGTTCTATATACCTTTTATGCTGATGTATCTTGGTCACTACAGGGGTGAACTCCCTGTAATTATGTTTTAAGCTGTTTATTACATATAAAAAGATGTCGTTCCACTCGGAAAATTCAGTGGACACTATGCAATCTATTATATCCTCCCTGGTGAGGCTGTTTGCCTCTAACTTTTTTTCAGCCAACAATAAGTAATTTTCTATCTTTTCCTTTACATCATCATTAACATCTATGGCAAAGGGCGGAAAGGGCCTATCCCGTGCCAGCTCTGCAGCCCTGATTACAATATCATAATGCATTTTTTCATCGCTGCTTAGATGTCTTAGGAAATCTAAGAATTCCTTGTCATTTTGAAACCTTGCAGCTGCTTTTTCATATACCCTGCGGGCTACCTCCTCAACCTCCAGAATCCAGTTTATAACTTCTTTCATAATATATCCTCTGCAATTCTTTATATTCCTCGCAAACCATTTAATGGCTTTTAAACAATCTGCCTGAGACCCTGCTAATATTCACATTTTGATTTGTCATTTTGCATTTTGACTTTTGAATTTATCTTACCACTGCCCCTGTATTCGCTGATGTTACAACCTTTGCATACCTTGCAAGCCAGCCTTCTTTAATCTTTGGCTCAGGCGGCTTCCATTTTGCCTTTCTTTTTTCCAGTTCTCCACTCTCCACTCTCAGTTCTATTTTTCTATTCGGTATATCTATTTCTATAGCATCTCCGTCCTTAATAAATGCTATTGGCCCGCCTTCCATTGCCTCCGGCGAGACATGGCCCACGCACGGCCCCCTTGTCCCTCCTGAAAATCTGCCGTCAGTTATAAGTGCAACTTTATCTGCCATACCCATACCTGTAATGGTTGCTGTTGGCGCAAGCATCTCTCTCATGCCTGGTCCGCCCTTAGGCCCTTCGTATCTCACAACAATAATATCTCCTGCCTTTATCTTTCCGCCAAGGATTGCCTGCATTGCTGATTCTTCTGAATCAAAGCACCGCGCTTTGCCTGTGAAGTGTTTCATTTTATCACTTACTGCGGTCTGCTTTATAACAGAGCCCTGCGGAGCAAGATTTCCTTTTAAAACCGCAATGCCACCCTCTTTGTAATATGCATTTTCCAATGTCCTTATTACATCGCTGTCATTAACCTTTGCATTTTTTGCAATCTCTTTTATATTAATTTTTGAAACTGTTATATTATCTTTTAAGGAATCTTTGAGTCTGCTCATAACAGCAGGTATTCCGCCGGCATAGTCCAAATCCTCCATAAAATGGTCTCCGGCAGGCTCAAGTTTAACGATATTTGGCGTTTCCCTGCTTACCTTGTCAAATAAGTCGAGCGGTAGTTCAATTCCTGCCTCATGCGCTATTGCTGGTATATGAAGCGCTGTATTTGTTGAGCCGCCAAGCGCCATATCAACCCTTATTGCATTTTCAAATGCATCCTTTGTCATAATCTTTCTTGGCGTCAAATCCTCTTTTACCATTTCAACTATTCTGACACCAGAATCAAATGCAATTCTCCTCTTATCTGCAGAGCCTTCAAGACCGGTTGCGCATCCAATCAAAGACATGCCCATGGATTCTGTAACGCAGGCCATTGTATTTGCAGTATACATGCCCTGACATGAGCCGCCGCCAGGACATGCGCAGAACTCAAGGTCTGAAAGCTCCTGTTCTGTTATCTCTTTATTCTTGAATCTGCCTATTGCCTCATATGTATCACGGACAAACGAACGCCTCTTCATCCTATACATACCAGTATGCATCGGCCCTGCTGTAACAACAATTGATGGTATATCAATCCTTGCCGCAGCCATGAGCATTCCGGGTGTTATCTTGTCGCAGTTTGTAAGAAGCACCAGTCCATCCAGTGCATGCGCCATTGCAACTGATTCTATCATATCGGCAATCAGCTCTCTGCTCGGCAATGAGTAGTGCATGCCGGTATGGCCCATTGCAATGCCGTCGCATATTGCAGGCACACCGAAAAGGAAAGAATGGCCGCCGCCAGTATGAACACCCTTTTCAATAAATCTTTCAAGGGTTCTCATGCCAATATGTCCGGGCACCAAATCATTGAAAGAGGTGGCAACCCCAATAAAGGGTTTTGTCATCTCTTCTTTTGTTAGACCTGTTGCATATAAGAGCGCCCTGTGCGGAACCCTTTCAAGGCCTTTTTTTATTCTATCGCTTCGCATAGTAAAAACAGTGTCAAAGTATCAGAGAGTCAAAGTGTCATAAAGCCTTATCGTCAATAACCCCGCCCACAGGGCGAGGCATACAGCAAGCTATGCCAGTTAAAGTTTTTACTCTGACACTCTGACGCTTTGAATCTTTGAAACCGCTCTTTATCCCCTTGCCTCTCTATACTTTGAAGCTATCTCTTCCATCCTGTCTTTGTGTGTCAGTTTTAGCTTTTGCAGTTTCTTCTTTTCAAGCTCTTCTTCCATTGTCAAATGAGGTCTTTTGCCCAGCTTCGCAACCCTCTTTTCGTAACTCCTGTGTGCCTCGTAAATGCCTTTAAACTCTGCGTCCTTTTCCAGCAACCTACTTAAAAAGCCTCCACTCAATGCATTCATAGAATGGCCTCCTTTTTATAGGATTACTGCTGCAAACAGATATTATTACAACATTCCTATCTTGTCAATCCTGCAAATGCAGACTGAAGGCGTAAGGCTGAAGGAAAATCTTTAATCTTCAGCCGTCAGCCTTAAGCCTTACTTTAAGCTCTGCCTCTGAAGGTCTTAAATAATTTAAGCCTACGGCTTCAGGAGTGTCAATCTCACCTCCTTTAAACTTTTTCCATGCCAGCAGGCCGATATTTACGGCTCTTATCAGCCAGAGATGGGATGGGGCAAAAACAAGCTTGGGGTTCGGAGTTCGGGGTTCGGAGTTAAAGATTACATCAATTCCGCCGCCAATAAAGATAGTCGGCTCTTTAATATTTTCGAGAAGAACAGCTGGCTTTATTGCCTTATCATCCATAATACGCTCAAGCCTGTTTCCGTCACACCTGTAAATCCCTGCGTAGACCTCTTTTTTTCTGGCATCCAGAATAGGGCAGATTGGCTTATCCGCATAGGGAATATTCATTGCAAGGGCCTCCAGTGTTGAAACGCCTATAACCGGTTTATGTAAACTCCATGCAAGCCCCTTTACTGTAGAAAGCCCTATCCTCAAACCTGTAAAAGAACCCGGGCCTTTTGTAACGGCAAAGCAGTCAATTTCTTCTATCCTTGCATCCGCACCTTCCAGAAGGCCCTTTATTGATGGCAATAGCCTCTCCGCATGGGTCTTCTGGCTACAGGTTGTCAGTTCAGCAATAAGTCTGTCATCCTCAAGTAACGCTATGCTTCCGGATGCTGTAGAAGTATCTATGGCGAGTATCTTCATCTAAAATAAATTCCAAACCACAATCTTCAAATTACAAACGAATTCCAAATTTGGTCATTGTAATTTGGTTGTTGGTAATTATTTGATATTTGGAATTTGCTTATTGTATTTTGCACGATGGCGCTTGTAATTTGATACTTCACGATTTCTCTTTATCCCACCAACCTCTGCAAAAAACCTATTATATCGAGCCGTATTATATCGTTATATGTCACAAATACCATCAATAAGACCAGAAGGCCAATGCCTATATTCTGGACAATGCCCATAACCTTCTCGCTCATCGGTTTGCCCCTCAGTGCCTCTATGCCAAAGAATACGAGGAAACCTCCGTCCAGCACCGGTATGGGGAGGAGGTTCAGTATGCCGAGCTGCAGGCTTAAAAACGCCATAAGCGATAGGAATGCTGTTAGGCCTGATTCCGCAGCCTGACCTGCCACCTGTGCTATCATCAATGGCCCGCCAAGGGTCTTGATGGATATCTCTCCAACAAAGAGCTTTTTTATAATGGCAAATGTGAGTATGGTCAGC
>Ga0209126_1000728_pt1 | contig 11206 bp, 9 predicted proteins | sample RifCSP19_1_FD_184024 | JGI IMG/M metagenome (GOLD analysis project Ga0209126, IMG submission 184024) | Soil microbial communities from Rifle, Colorado - Rifle CSP2_sed 19_1 (SPAdes) (version 2) | ecosystem: Environmental > Terrestrial > Deep subsurface > Rock core/Sediment | place: Rifle...
AACAATGCCACTGTTAGCGCCGCCGCAGCCGCCCTTCAACCTAACATGATTGCCGTGGAGCCTCCTGAACTAATCGGCACTGGGATTCCAGTTTCTAAAGCCAAGCCTGAGGTTGTTTCTGGGACGGTTGAACTTGTGAAACAGGTTAACCCAAAAGTTGTCGTTCTCTGTGGTGCTGGCATCACGGCGGGCGAAGACGTTGCGGCTGCTTTAAGATTGGGCACCGAAGGGGTCTTAGTTGCAAGCGGCATCGTAAAGGCGAAAGACCAATATAAGGTGCTGCGACAATTTGCTGAAGCCATAACCAAAACCTGAAGGAACCTAAACAATTGAAAGTCGAAGTCGAGTGCGCCTCCTGTCTACTCCACCGAGGCTACATGGAAATCTTGGAAGCTACCAATGATCGTTCGCTTCAGTTTGAAGCCATATCGGCGCTCACTCGCCTTCTGAGCCGAGAATTTAAACCCACAGCTGTTCCAGCCAAACTGGGCACGAAAAGAGACCGCTTGATAAAGAAAGTAACAGGCAACCCTGACCCTTACGAAAAGAAAAAACGGCTAAGCAACAAACAAGCCCTAGAACTTTTGCCACAAGCCAAAAGACTCGTTGCTAGTGCTTCATCGCCTGAGTCCAAGTTTCGCAGAGCCTGCCTATGCGCAGTTGTCGGCAACATAATTGAGTTCGACATCCCTCAGCACGAATTCAAGTTTGAAGACCTTGGAAAACTGATTCAACAGGCTGAAAACGACCTAGCCGTCGACGAGATAGCGCAGATGTATGACATAGCAAAACGGGCAAAAAATATTTTGTACCTAACCGATAACGCTGGAGAAATCGCCTTCGACACGTTATTGGTTCGTGAACTGAAAAATATAGGCGCCCACGTCAGCGTCGCCGTGAAGGGTAAACCCATCCTTAATGATGCTACGGTGCAGGACGCCAAAACCGTGGGCATGCACGAGGTGGCAGACGAATTGATTTCTAACGGAACGGACACGGTGGGCTTGATTCTTCCCGAGTGTTCCAAGCATTTTTTGTCGCGTTACAAGACGGTTGATCTTGTTGTGGCAAAGGGGATGGGGTACACTGAGACGCTCACCGAAATCAAACTTAAAACTCCACATGCTCTTTTGTTGCGAACCAAATGTCAACCTGTTGCCAACTACTTTGGCGTGAGCAAAGGTAAAAATGTAGTTAAACTAATGAAATAGGCTTGTCCTGTCTCTGTTCGATTATTTTACGTCTATCAAATATGAGCCATAAAACACAAAAAAGAAGACACACAACAGAATATAAATATCTCAAGAGGTTGAAAAACGGTTTGTCATACATTTTTTCCGTACCAGTTCGAGACAATGCAAAACTGCAGAAATTGGTAGATGAGATTAAAAAAGACGTGAAACTGCACACATTGTGGAAGTGTTCTAATGTTATGGCGATTGACCGAATGGGTTACACTGATCACGGTCCTACTCACGTTAAAATTGTCGCCAACTCATCCTTGCAAATCTTGAGAATTCTCGTCAAACATGGCGTTGTTCCAAGCATCGTTAAGAATTATGGTATGAAGAACGAAGACGCCGAGATTGTGGTTGTTCTTGGTTCCATATTTCATGATTTAGGCATGACTGTTATCCGCAATGAACATGAACGCTTCAGCGCACTATTGGCATTAGACTTCGTCGACAGACTTCTGCGGACAACATATTCCGAAGAAGAGCGTACAATAATTTGTTCGGAAGTTTTGCATGCTATCGTGTCTCACGAAAGCCCAATTAAACCTTTAACCGTGGAGGCTGGAATCGTGCGCATAGCAGACGCCTTAGACATGGAAAAAGGAAGAGCACGAATTCCCTTTGAAGCTGGAAAAGTAGACATCCACTCTGTTTCAGCGCTTTCAATTGAACATGTGGAAATTCAAGAAGACAAAGAAAAACCCGTAACTATAAGGATTAGGATGACCAACTCTGCCGGCGTCTTCCAAATAGACACGCTGTTAAAACCTAGAATCGAAAATTCTGGGCTTGAAAAATACATACACGTGTTAGCTGAAATCACAGGAGAAAAAGAGAGAAAGATCATAGAAAAATTCGAAATCTAACCGTCGGGTTACAAGCATGGCATCCACTAATTTGCCGAAAATCACGATTGGATCAAAAAATCTTTCAGATTTGGAAAGAGCACTCAAAACCGAATGGTTGGTCACAAACGGTCTTGGAGGATACGCTTCTTCCACTGTTTTGGGCGTAAATACTCGTAAATATCATGGGCTGCTTATCGCTGCTTTTAACCCACCAGTAGATAGGCGTGTTCTCTTAACTAGAATCGATGAAAAAATCCATGTTGAAGGCAAAGAATACTCTTTAGGCGCCAATGAACTCAGAGACGGATGTTTTCAACCTGAAGGCTACCATTATCTTGCTGATTTTTCTCTGGCGCCGCTTCCAATGGCTACCTATAAAGTGAATGAAGATATTCAGCTCAAAAAAACCTTGTTTATGCCTTATGGAAAAAACGCAACCGTTGTCGTTTACGATGTATCAAACGCTTCAGAAAATGATTTGCTAGTCTCTGTGGCGCCTCTTGTCAATTCTAGACATTTTTATTCGCTAACTGAAAAGAATTCGACAACGCAAGCCTTTACCCAAAAGCCTCTCAGTCAACGCGTAACAGTTCAGTCGTCACCACCGCTGCTATCTTCAACTTTGACCTTGCTTTCAACGGAAGGATGTTACAAGCCTGATCAAGGCGAATGGATTGAAACCTTTTTCAGAGTTGACGCTTCACGAGGGGAAAGCAGCCTCGATAACAGCTATAGACTTGGGTTTTTCGAGTTCAATGTAGCATCAAAAGCACACAGAAGATTTGCCGTTGTCGCGGTTGGCGGCAGAAACGAAAACGAAACCCAGAATATTCTGTCCGCTCTTTACAAGGGTTCAAAAAGCATTGATGAATTATACAGTGCGGAGTTGAAACGGCGAGAAGCCTTGCTCAGCGATTTTCGTAAGCAGCGCGGCGACATTCAAATGGATGATTGGCTGAAATGGTTGGTTCTAGCTGCTGACAGTTTCATAGTGAATCGTGAATCCACTAAAACCAAGTCAGTGATTGCAGGCTACCACTGGTTTGAAGACTGGGGACGAGACTCACTCATATCGTTGCCAGGGCTAACACTCGTAACAGGAAGATTTGACGACGCCCGACAAATCTTGTTAACCTTCAAACGCTATTGTGATAAAGGGGTCGTTCCCAACAGGTTTCCAGACAGTGCCGGAGACCAACCCATTTACAACACAGTTGACGCTACGCTTTGGTATTTCGACGGCGTTCTGCAGTATCTAAAGTACACCAACGACTTTAGGTTCGTCCGAGAAGAACTGTGGAACACGCTTGAGTCCATTATTGAAAACCATGTGAAAGGAACACTTTTCAACATACACAAGGACGAGGATGACCTAATTTCGCATGGTCCACAACTTACATGGATGGACGCCGCTCCAGGAGGAAAGCCAGTTACGCCACGAGAAGGCAAAGCCGTGGAGATTCAAGCTCTCTGGTATAACGCCTTAAAAACCATGCAACTTTTGGCAAGGCACTTCGGAGAAACCGCAAAAGCTCAGAAATACTTGTTAATGGCTGAGAAAACACGGAAAAGCTTCGGGGAAAAGTTTTGGAATCCAGACGGAACCTGTCTCTTTGATGTGATAAACGATGGACTAAGAGATTCCTCTCAAAGACCCAACCAAATAGTTGCCGTTTCATTGGACTTTACAATGCTGGACACTGTGAAAGCCAGCCAAATTGTGGATACCGTTCAGAAGCGGCTGTGGGGCGTTTACGGACTAAAAACTCTGTCAGACGATGATCCACGATATAGAGGCCGATATCAGGGCAACTGGGCGCAGCGAGACCATGCCTACCACAACGGAACAGTTTGGCCATGGTTACTAGGACCATTCGTCAAGGCTTTTCTAAAATTGAAAAACCATGAAGCGCAATGGCGTAGTTTTGCGTTTGAAAACTTTTTGAAGCCTTTGTTCACAGAAGAACTTTACCGTACTGGTTTAGGCTCGATAAGCGAGATTTTCGACGGTGATCCACCTCACGAACCAAACGGCTGCATCGCACAAGCTTGGAGCGTAGCCGAACCATTAAGGGTCTACATAGAAGACGTTTTGTTTAAGCGACCACCCTTTGAGCTGGGAATCATAGACTCTATGGCTACATAGGTAATATTGAGTAGGTATATTTATTTATGTTAAATTAATAAACAATATATAGTTAAATTTCATGTAAGGTTAATTTTGTCATTAAGTAATGGTCGGAAACCAGCATTGCCAGATGTATGCCTAATCTTCGAGGTTCATCAGCCGTTTCGGTTAAATCGAAATCTTCACGCTAGTCTCTTGTCTCGCCCACAAGTAAAGAAAAGCGACCTCTTCGACCTCTATTTTGACAATGATTTAAACAGAGAAGTTTTTGACCGTGCCGCCAGAAAGTGTTACTTTCCCGCAAATAACATTATTTTAGAGCAGATAGACCGCTTCAAATATGACACAAAACGGTTCAAGGTAGCCTACAGCATAACAGGCGTCTTTATCGAACAGTGTCAACGTTGGAATCCCAACCTTATTGAATCTTTTAGGCAGCTAGCTCAAACTGGCTGTGTCGAATTCTTCGACGAAACTTATTATCATTCGCTGTCAAGCCTGTTTGACGCTGATCGTTCCGAATTTATTGAACAGGTGAAGATGCATCGTCAACTCATGAAAGACTTGTTCAATTATGAGCCTAAAATTTTGGTAAACACCGAATGCATTTACAATAACCCAATCGCCAAGCTGGCTGAAGCCTTAGGCTACGAAGCCATGATCACTGAAGGCGTTGAAAAAGTGCTCAACTGGCGAAGCCCCAACTACGTCTACAAGGCTAAAGACATCAACCTGCGAGTTCTTACGCGTAACTACAAGTTCTCCGATGACATTGGCTTTCGTTTCTCTGCCAGATGGTGGAACGAGTTTCCTTTAACAGCCGAAAAATACTCCAGTTGGCTGGCAGCGTCACATGGCCAAGTTATCAGTCTATTCATGGACTATGAAACCTTTGGCGAACACCAGTGGCCCGAGACTGGAATCCACGAGTTCTTAAAGTGGTTGCCTGGCGAAGTGATTAAGTGGCAGCATCTGAACTGGGCTAATCCAACAGAAGTTGTTAGGCGCCATCAGCCAGTCGGCGAGATCGATGTTCACGAATATTACTCAATCTCTTGGGCTGACTTAGAACGCGACATCACAGCTTGGTTAGCCAACCCCATGCAGTGGATATGCTATGATCAGGTAAAACTGTTGGAGCCCCTAATCAAACAAATAGGTGACGCTGACTTAACACGGCTTTGGCGTTACTTCCAGATGAGTGATCACCTTTATTACTTGAGCATTAAAGGGGGCGGACCAGGCGACGTTCACAGTTACTTCAATCCTTTAGGCAGTCCAATTGAAGCCTTCACCGTTTTCTCCAGTGTGCTCTCTGATTTCGAAGCCCGTGTTGTGCGGGAACTTGAAAAACCTGAGTGGGTCGCCCGAAGAATGCTTCGCCCGGTCCCAGCTGAGAAATGTTTCACGTTCTTCTACGAGTTTGCTCGACCTACGAAGCTAACCATTCAAAGCTTAGAGGAGTTTCTCTTAGCTCTAAAAAAAGTCAATGTTAAATCAATAGAGTTTCATAAGGAACGGGGGGACTTTGAAAGATGGGTAAAGCAAGTGATAGGCGACAGCGTCTTGGCAGACAAACTGAGCGCCTTAACTAATGAAAAATTGCGCGGCGAAAAACTTAGAACCCAAACACTCACTGTGGTTGAAAATAGAATAAATGAGCTTAAGACAATGGCTAAACTGCCAAAATGACTATTAATGAAAAATGAAATTTAAACACCAAACCACGCGGAGACATTTCCAAAAATGCAAGCAGTTGTGATTGCTGAAAAACCTGTCATAAACTTATATGCAGAAGCAGCTAGCAAATAAGTAGCAAATCGTCTCATCCAAGAGTATGCTGAAAAATTCATGCCCTAACAACTTAACTTAGAGAAGGGGACAACTAGCGCGAAATGAAAGTAGCTATGGCCACATGGGAATACCCGCCCAGAATAGTGGGTGGAATTGCCCCTCACTGTGAAGGCTTAGCCAAAGCTCTCTCTAATCTTGGACATGAAGTGCACGTTTTCACTTTAGATTTTCCGGGTGCACCAGACTACGAAGAAACTCAAGGCATTAGAATTTACCGTACTCGAAGCGAGGTTGGGCATCCAAACTTTCTCACGTGGGTTTTGCTTTTCAATCATTTTATTGAAAAACGCCTAGCAGATATGAGCCAAGCCGTAGATTTTGACGTTTTGCATGTGCATGATTGGTTGACTGCGCCATCAAGTATCGCCATAAAACATTCTCTCAAGAAACCTTTGGTGTTCACTGCTCACAGCACAGAAAACGGGCGGTCAGGATTGCACATTCCTGACTCGTTCACCATTGATGGCATTGAATGGTGGGCAACCTATGAAGCGGACAAAATTATTGTGACCAGTGGCTCCATGAAATGGGAAGTATGCGGTCACTTTCACACTTCAGACAAAAAAGTGGAGATCATCCCCAACGCTATCGATTTGGGCAAATATAATGGAGCGGTTGACCGTTGGGCTGTGAGAGCCCGTTATGGAGTTCAGCCGCATGAGAAACTTGTTCTCTGTGTTGGACGTTTAGTTCCCCAAAAAGGAATAGAATACTTGCTTCAAGCGGTTCCCATAGTTGCTAGATATCGCCAAGACGCAAAATTCATTATAGTCGGGGATGGTTGGTACAGGGATCATTTAGAATGGGTTGCTAATTCCACTGGGCAACGATGGAGAATAATGTTCACGGGTTTTATTCCAGACACTGACTTGGTTGCTCTAACAAAGAGTTCCGATGTGCTGGTTGTTCCATCCGTGTACGAACCATTTGGCATAGTCGCCCTAGAAGGCATGGCTGCTGAAGTACCAATCGTTGTCAGCCAAGTGGGCGGCTTAACAGAGTTTGTAGAACACGATCGAACCGGAGTCTTAGTTCATCCTAGAAATCCCGAGTCGATTGCATGGGGCATAGAACACATCTTATCTAATCCAGGTCATGCTAGATGGTTAACTCATAACGCAAAGGAAGTTGTGCAAAAAACTTATGGCTGGGAAGCAATTGCTAAAAGAACAAGCAGAGTATATGAGGAAGTTATAGCTGAAGCGGTGAAAAAATGAGTTCAACACCTCTTCCACCCGTACCAGAAGAGTTTCGGGTTCTATCCATGATGCACAACATCGGCGCCATAATACCAGAGAGGGCTTTGACCCAGGATGAACTAGCCAAATGGACAGGCATAGAAGTCGGAAGCGTCAGTGATTGTCTACAGAGACTGAGAGAACTTGGTTATGTAGAGCACATTGAGGTCAACGGAGTGGAAAAATACCATGTCACCAAAGTAGGCATAATGAAAGTCTTAACCCTCTACAGTTAGATTTTCTTTTCTTCTTCCAACATAGCCTCTCGCAGATGTTTGGCAGCATCTTCAGGCAAAACCACATTTATGAACATTCCCGTGCTCTTTTCAAAACCAGCCCAAATGCTCAACCTTGGATAGACTTCCAAATGCCAATGATAATAATCACAGCTTCCATCAGTTATCTGATGAAAACCAAAGTTATACGGCGGATTATCAACCATCGATTTTAAACCTCCCAGCGACACCCTTAACGCTTCAGCCAATGATTTCACTTCAGCCCCCGACAAATCTAACAAGCAACATTGATGTTTTTTGGGGAAAACCCAGAATTCGAATGGGTGTACACTTGCCCAAGGTGCAAACATCGTGAAATCTTTGTTCTCCCATATGAAACGAGCGCTTCGGCTCTCTTTTTCAATAATCTCGCAAAAGGGGCATTTTTTGCTTTTCTTAAATCTTTCTTCACAAGCCTTCAGTTCTTCTTCCACTATTTTTGGAATAATAGGGGTGGCTATCAACTGCGTGTGCGCATGAGATAGAGACGCCCCCGCCTCAAGTCCATGGTTTCTGAAGATTGAAATATACTTAACGTAGGGTTTTGAAGACAACTCGCGCAAGCGATCAATATATGCGTCAACAACGTGGATTAGTTGGGAAACGCGCGCTACGCCTGGATGTTCATCGTGATTAGGCGACTCTACGATAACTTCATGATGTCCAGTTGCCCTTTCAAGCAAGAAGTCGCCTTTTCCAATTTTTGTTATTTCTCCTTCATCCGGAGGTGTAAATGCAGGGTATAAATTTGGAACAATTCTTATCAACCAGTTCTTATGACGCAGGTCATCTTTGTCTTTCTCTTTTTTTATGCCTCCGTTTGTGGGCAAGTAAACTAGAACTGCTGGAGGAGTCATGTGTTCATTTCCTGGATCAAAAGCGCATACACTTTCCTGTCTTTTTTGTGGGGGTTTCGCAAAGTCTGTTGGTCGCTTTTTCCTCTGCGTAGCCATTACGGCCCAACGGTCGATCAAGTAGTCTTTTCTCATCTCGTTAGCAGTGGTTGCCATTTTGTTTCTGCTTCCAACAGAAGTGTCAGTGTTATTGTTTTTTAGGTTTTTTGGATTCTAAAAGCTCATTGTAGAGCTGAAGGGTTTTTTTAGCAATTGCGTCCCAAGTAAACTCCTGAAGCACCCGTTTCCTACCGTTTTGCCCCAGCAGAAGTTTGCGTTGAGGATCCTGTAATGAATTGACTATTCCCCAAGCAATGTCAGTTGGGTCGTTTGGGTTCACATGGAAGCCACATTGGTCTTGACCACTTGTGACAACGATTTCACGCATTCCGCTGATGCCGATAGCGCCCACAACTACAGGTTTACTCATGCTCATGGCTTCTAGGGCAACAATGCCGAATGGTTCATAGACGCTTGGAAAAACAGCCACATCGCAGGCTGCATAATAGGCTATTCGTTCATCTTCAGGTATGAAATCGAAGCAGAATTTAACAACATCCTGAAGCTTAAGGTTTTGCACCATGCGTTCTAAGTATTCGCGCATGTCGCCCACACCCACAACAACAAGTTTAGTGTTTGGAACTTTCCGCAAAACGTGAGGCATCGCCGCGATTAATTTGTCTACGCCTTTGATCCAGACGAGTCTGCCTAGGAACAGAATCATGTTGTCACTGTCTTTCAACCCGTATTTTTGCCGTATTTCGCGCACTTTATCTTTGCTTACTTGATCTTGACTGTATTTTTGAGGGTCAACACCATTGTAAACCACTCTTATCTTTTCGGCTGGGAAGCCCAATCCGATTAATTCATCTTTCATGGCGTAAGAAACCGTTATGACCATGTCGGCTGTTTGCGCTGCCCTAAATTCAATATTACTAACAACTTCGGAGCCGTTGCCCATTGTTCGTCCCTTTTCAGTAGAATGCACGTGAAAGACAAAGGGCAAATCGAGTTCGCGTTTTATGGCTATGCCTCCCATGGCTGACAACCAGTCATGAGCAATCACTATATCATATAGGAAACCTTCGTTTCGAACCAGCTCATTAACCATTTTAGAGGCAGTCAGGTAATTGTACACGAGAATTTTAGAGAACAAGTGAATGCCTCTGCCCCATTTTCGGACATCTTCAGCGATGACGTCAGGCAGAGAATCTGAAACGTCTACGTGAAGTGGGCGATGAATTTCTATGCCTCGCCAAAGCTCTCTTGTCGGAAGGCTCCCAGTATCGTCGTTCATGGTGAAAACTGTAACATCGTTTTCTAGCAATACATACTTTCGTGTAATCTCAGCGGCATATGTGCCTAAGCCTCCGACAATTTTAGGAGGATACTCGTATACTAATACGGCCATCTTCAAGTAGATTCGCTCCGAAGGGTTTGTTTGGTTTTCAAGCTCTATGCAACTAACTCCTATTCAAGAGTTTTCATATATTTAGGTAGTAGTCTTTGTTTCCTTACAGGAATATGGTCATAATGTAAATGTATCTGTACCGTACTATGTTGAATATGACTTGTTAATTTGCAGAGAGCACTCCTAAAGGCCAAGGTCACTGCTTTAGAATTTCTCAATAACTAGTGTAAAAGCCTTGAATCAAGGAAGATTATTGGCGTAGCCACAGTTGTTTAAGTAGAAGACTGCCTTTTGATAAGAATGGCACAGAAAGTCTGAAAAGACTCTTTAGCCTATTCTTATATTATGGCGTCAAAAGGAGAGTGGAACTGAACAATGGGTTTAGTTGAGGCTAAGTTGAAGATTCTTGAAAAACTTTGGGAAGATCAAGAGCCCATGAGGGCTAAGGACGTTGCCCAAAAAATGAATTTAGGCGTAGCCGCAGCAACAATGCACCTCTTGGGGCTAAAGAAATGGGGGTATGTCTACACACCAAAGCATGGTTACTATGCCATAACAGACCTCGGCAAAGAAACTATTGGCTTGCCGAAAATCGATAAGGCTCATGCCGCAAAAATCTTGAGCAACCTGCCACATGACAAAGCCTTTCACTTTTACACTGATATGCATCAGTACACTCATGTTCACGCGAGTAGTCTGACTGATTTTTACGACAAAATTCAGAAAATTGATGTCAAATCGGTTGAGTTTCATGTTCCAAGAAAGGATTTTGAACACTGGTTTCAAAGTTTAGGCGATGTGGAACTGGCTAAGAGACTCGGTTTAATTCGTGGCATGCACCTACATGGAGAAGAACTGAAGGCAAAAGTATACGAGACCGTGAAACATCGTTTAGAAGAACTAAAACACATTCCTGGCTAAATACTCAACTATAACCTTGATCCGAGTATCTTCAAAAACCGTTAAGCTGAGATGTGGTTGTTGACCTCACGTGTTTGGACGAAAATCAAAAAACAAGGTTAAAGGAATTCCGGTTGCACATGACGAATTCTTAAAAGCCAAACCAGTGCGTCATCCAGAATCGAAGTGGGAAGAAAATGAGAAAGGACTGCATGTGAAAATTCCTCGAAAACGAACTTTATCGTTCAGCTTTTTCTCCAAGTTTCTCCCATTAGTCCGTGAAAGACGCGTGTTGCTTGACGAGCAAGGTGAATTTGTTTGGAGTCTCTGCGACGGAGAACACCCGATTAAAGAAATTGCCAAAAAACTAAGCGAACGATACAAAATGCGTGTATCAGACGCCGAAGCCGCCCTAGACCTATAT